>Ga0207415_1000049_pt1 | contig 143688 bp, 117 predicted proteins | sample Passage237A_FD_187369 | JGI IMG/M metagenome (GOLD analysis project Ga0207415, IMG submission 187369) | Cellulose adapted compost microbial communities from Newby Island Compost Facility, Milpitas, CA, USA - Passage2 37A (SPAdes) (version 3) ... | reverse complement strand
GGCAGGGGAGCGGCTCAGGCGGCGCCGAGACGGGCTCGGGCGGGGCCGGGGGAGGCACGAGCGGGGGCGCGGGGAGCGGGGGCCAGGGGAGCGGGGGCCAGGGGAGCGGGGGCGGACCGGGCGGGGAGCCGGGGTCTTTGGCGGAGATGTATCCCTGTGATGGGGAGATGAGCGGGTATGACGCGGTTGTTACGGGGGCGGGGAATAGCTGGAGCGTGAGCGGGGGAGGGACGCACGGGAGTTTGCTCGAGGCGATGCGCGCGGCGCTTGGCTCGGGGGGCGCGAGCGCAAACTCAAAGCGCAAGGTTCTCCTCGCGAGCGACGGGACGGTTCCGGCGAATGAGCAGCTTCGCGTGTTCAGCAACACGGTGCTCAACGTCTGTGCGACGATCACGGTCGTCGACCCGACGGGCGGCTCGGACCGGAGTCCGATCTACGCGCGGAGCGCTTCGAATATCGACATTCCTCACCTCACCATCCGCGGCAACGCTCAGTACGGCGCCTTCTTCCGGGAGACGGAGAACGTTCACATTGGCGTCGCGGATATTCGCCTGAGCGGCGGGCTCGGCATTCGCATCGACAACAATCCGAGCGGAAGCGACTGGGCCAATAGCGCCAGTAACGCCGCGCGGCGCTCGGGTTTCCGGCTCGATGACGTCTACGTCGAGAACGTCTCCCACGGGGTCGAGTTCTACGGCATCAAGGACATCACGATCGGGCGCGTCGTCGCGCGCAGCGCGACCCAGGCCGGGCTCATGCTCAATAACTCCGTGAACGTCGAGGTCGATCTCGTCGACGGCAAAGGCGTCTCACCGAACGCCGGTTACGCGGTCTTCCGCATGGCGAACGACAACGGCAAGGACTGGGACTCAGGGAATCACCCGATGAGCATTCACGTCAAGAAGGTCATCGCGCGGGAGTCCGGCGGCCAAAACGGCCAGGGCATCTTCTGTCTCACGGACAGCGGCGGCGTCACCATCGACGAGGTCGACCTCGAGAACACCGCTTCGAACGCCGTCTGGCTCGAATGGTGTACCAATGTCCGTATCGGAACCTCCACCGCCCAGAGCCGCATCGTCAACTCCGGGAACTTCATGGTCTCCTACGGAACCGACACGCGCCGCTCGAATCAGCTCGTCTTCGAGAACATCACGCTCACCGGCACGAACATCAACTTCAACCACGACTGTCCCCCGAGCATTCAGTGGATCAACGTCACGCGCAACGGCGCGGCGGTCACCCAGTGTCAGTAGCGGCGACTGCGACCTCACTGGCGCTCCGCAGCTCCCTCTCCCGCGTGACCGCCCTCAGGTAGCTTGACTCGCCTCACGGTCGCGGCTCGACTCAAAGGCGCCCCCTTCGCGAGTCTTCGAGAGAGCCCTTCGTCCATGCAGCGGTACACCGTCTTCGACAGCGCGCTCGGCCCGATCGGACTCGTCTGGACCGAACGGGGCGTTGTGAGCCTCCTCCTCCCCGAGCGGACGCGGAGGGCCACCGAAGCCGAACTCCGCGCCCGTCATCCCAGCGCCGAGCTCGCCGAACCGTCCGTCCCGATTCGCCGGGCCATCGACAAGATCCAGAAGCTCCTTCGCGGCGAGAAGGTTTCGCTCGCCAGCGTCCCCGTCGATCTGAGCGGCGTGAGCGAATTCTATTGCTCCGTCTACGAGCTCGCGCGCCAGATCCCGCCCGGCGAGACGCGCAGCTACGGCGAGATCGCTCGCGCTCTCGGGAAACTCGGCGCGGCCCGCGCCGTCGGCCAAGCCCTCGGACGAAACCCCGTCGCGATCATCGTCCCCTGTCACCGCGTCCTCGCGAGCGGCGGCGGCATCGGCGGTTTCTCAGCGCCAGGTGGCACCGCCACGAAGACGCGCTTGCTCGCCATCGAACAGGGAGCCCTCGGCGCAACCAGCGCGAAGGCCGCCCCACGAAGCTCAGCCAACCAAGCGAAGCCTGCCCCGGCGAAGGCGGCCGCAGCGAAGACCTCCCTCTCCAAAGCTCGCGTCGTCCACGAACGGCGCCGCGAAACGACACGCCAGGCCCTCCACGAGGACTTCGACGAGGGCTCTCGTTACCTCCACTCCCTCGAGCCGAAGTTTCGCTCGGTCATCGAGCGGGCAGGACCGATGCGCCTCGGGCGCGGACAGACGGACGTCTTCCTCGCCCTCGCCAAGGCCATCACTTATCAACAGCTGAGCGGAAAAGCGGCGGGCAGTATCTGGGCCCGGGTTCTCGAGCTCGATGGAAAGAAGCTGCGTCCGGATTTCGTCGCCGAAGCTCAGCTCTCGCTCCTTCGGGGGGCAGGGCTCTCGGAGGCCAAAGCGCGCTCGCTCCAAGATCTTGCTCAGCGGGTCGTCGCCGGGGAAATCCCCAAGCGGCGCGCGCTCCTCGGCATGACCGACGAGGAGATCATCGAGCGACTCACGGTCGTCCGCGGCGTCGGTCGCTGGACCGTGGAGATGTTTCTTATTTTTGATCTCGGACGCCCGGACGTTCTCTCTTCGACCGACTACGGCGTGCGAAAAGGATACAGCTTGATCTTCGGAACTTCAGACCTTCCCACTCCCCGCGAGCTCGAACGACACGGCGAGCGCTGGGCCCCTTATCGATCGACGGCGACTTGGTACTTCTGGCGTGCTCTCGAGCAGGTCGACTGACCCCATGCCGCGCGTCTCTTCCTTCTTTCGCCCGGTGCTCAGCGCAGTCCGGGCCAACATCGTCCCCGGCCTCTTTCTCCAGGCTTTCGCCCTCGCGATCGTGCTCGCTTACGAGTTCAGCGGGAGCGTCCGCGAAGCTCTCGATTTCGTCGGGCGCGTCAAAGTCGAAGGCGGCTTCGTCTACTCGATCCTCGCGACCTCTTTCTTCGGCGGCCTCGTCCCTTACGTCGTCCTCACGCTCGCCCGGCGCATTCCACCCGAGCGTCGGCTCAAGGACTTCGCCTTTTATCTCCTGTTCTGGGGTTACAAGGGCTTCGAGGTCGATCTCCTCTATCTCTCACAGGCCGCCTGGTTCGGGGACGAGCGCGACTTCATCACGATCTTCTCGAAGACCCTCGTCGACCAGCTCGCTTACGGACCGCTCCTCGCCGTCCCGACGCAGACGGTCTTCTTCCTCTGGAAGGACTCGGGCTATTCGTTCGCGGGCGTGCGCGAAGCGCTCCGGAAGGAGAGCCTCTGGGCTCGGCTGATCGTCGTGATGGCCTCGAACTGGTTCGTTTGGATCCCGGCGGTCGCCATCATCTATTCGCTCCCGGTTCCGCTCCAGCTCCCGCTCTCGAACCTCGTCCTGACCTTCTGGACGCTGATTTTGACCTTCGTGAGTCGAAGCGAGACGGAGAAGTAGAACCTTCGTGGTCATCCCGCGCCGGGGTACGCAGTGTTTGCGCCGAATAATGCGCTCGGTTTTCTTGGCTTTCCTTGGTGGGGGGGAGGAGCGGCGTTAGGATTTGCCCATGACGGAGCGGAGGACAGATAACGCGGCGACGATTGTCGCGGCTCTCGGCATGAAGGAACACCCGGAGGGCGGGTACTACGTCGAGACCTTTCGTGATGCGCCGGCGAAGGGCCGGGGCCAATCGACAGCGATCTATTATCTGCTCGAACACGGCCAGCGCTCTCATTGGCACCGCATCGACGCGGTCGAGGTCTGGCACTACTACCGCGGCGCGCCCCTCGAGATCTTGGTCTGGACCGAGGGCAGCGAGGTCCGACGCCATATCCTCGGCCCGGATGTCCTCTGCGGTGAGCGGCCCCAGCTCGTGATTCCGCCCCTCGCTTGGCAAACGGCGCGGCCCGTCGAGACCCCCGGATGTGAGAACTTCTCGCTCGTCGGTTGCACAGTGGCGCCCGCCTTCGAGTTCTCGGGCTTCGAGCTGGCGCCCCCCGATTTCGCACCGGAGGCGGGGACTCTCGACTGAGTGTGAGCGTGCTCAAGGTGAGGCGGCGCCCGCGGAAGCGCACCTGACGTACGCGGGAGCACGCCAGCCCGGTCTCGGGCGACGGGCCCCTTCGCGCTGTCCCGCTCGGCCTCGCCTATACAGGCGACGACGTGGCGTGGGCCGCCTGGAGGCTCTATGAGCCCGGCAATTCTTTCGCTCAGCCTTACGTTCTCGCCGGCGAGCTCTCGCGCGACGGAAAACATCTGCTCTGGGCGTTCTCCCGCGTGCCCGTCGCGCCCTTTGCGCTGGACGGAGGGCTCGCTGTAACCCCCGACGGCAGCACAGCGGTCATTCTCTGGGGGCACCTCTCCTCCGCTGTCTCTCCAAACGCTCATGCTCGATTGGCCGTGGTTAAAGACCACGTGCTCTGGGAAGGCACCGTTCACGACTTCGGGACGACGTCTGCCTGCCGCGTGAGCGCGCCGCTGATCTCCGCGAGCGGAACCCAGGTCCTCGCCTCCGCTCAATGCCCAGATGGTCGCGCTTTCCTGTGATCTCCGCGAGCGGAACCCAGGTCCTCGCCTCCGCTCAATGCCCAGATGGTCGCGCTCTCCTGTTCGGCGCGAGCTGGATTCTGCGACTCCCGGGCAAAGCTATCGGTCTCCCTGCCTTTGCCCTCGACGCATCCGGCACGATCGGCCTCGTCGCCTGGCCCACCATCTCGGGAACCCACGCCACGTATAGCATCGAGACGATCAAGCTTACCTGGTGAGCGCCTGCCGCTCCCGCTCGTGAGAACCGAGACACGAGAGGACAAATCCGACCGCCGGTACGATGGGCCGCTCTCATGCTACGAGGCGGGCATGGCGCTCAGGCGGAGTGTGGTGCTTGTCCCGCTTTGGGCGGCGGCCTGTGGCGCGCGCTCTGAGTTGCTGTTCGAGGAGGCACCGGTCGCCTCGGGCGGAGCGAGCGGAGGGGGCGCGTCGAGCTCCGGACGATCGGGGGGCGCGCCCGGAAGGGGCTCGGGCGAAAGCCCTGGCCGCGGGGGCTCCGAGCCGACCCTCCTCGTCGATGAAACTTTCCCTGAGCCGGCGGCGGCTCCTGAAGTTGCTCTCGCGATGGCGCCTTCTGGCGAAGCGGCGGTCTTCTTTTTCAAGAGCCGCGAGGACTCCGTCGGTCACGCTCGTTGGTCCGGGGTGAGCTGGGAGCCGGCTCCTTCTGGAACACAAGGAGGCATCGAGAGAGTGAGGCGCGCGTGGATCGCGGAGGACGGCGCGCGCGCATGGGTGAGTTATGTGGCGAAGAAGGGCAGTCCTTCCTATCCGCTCAGCTCGGAGGTCTTCGTCGGGGGGCTTCCCCAGGGTTTTTCGATGTCCTTCCAGGCGTTCCGGCTCCCCCGCACGTCGGCAAGCTTCGACGCTCCTCCCGAAGACGTCGCCGTCGGACCCGAGGGAGACACCGCAGCCGCCTTCCTCAGCCACAGCCGAAAGCAGTACGTTTTCCGGAACACCACCGCGAGCGGAGTCGTAGCTGGCTTTCTTTCTCCGCTCGCTGCCGGAAAAGAAAGAGCTGGCGTGCTAATCGGATTTCCGAACGGGATCTACTGGGAAGAAGCGCGCCACTTCGGCCGTACCTCACTGATCACCTTCTCTGATTTCATTGAAGAGACTTCGGTCGGTTGGTTCGGACAAGACGCGATGGTCGCGATCGGTCTGACCTACACGAAGCACGACGTCGGTTGGGGCGCTTGGAGGATCGCCGCTCCTCCCGATCGGGAAGACGTTAGTCTCATTCGCGTCGCCCGCCTCGAGGCCGATCGAGCTCCTCAGTTCTTCGAGCTTGCCATCGGCGTCACCGACTTCGCAGAGGGCGGAGGCATCGCTATCGGTGATGACGAGAGCTTCGGGGTCGTCCTCTGGGCTCAGCGTTTCCCCCATAAATCTCAAGTCCGCTTCGCGGTCATCCAGGACGGCCTCCTCTTCGAGAAGGCCTCCTTCGATCTCCCGACGGAAGCCTCCTGCCGCGTGAGCTCACCCATGTTCGCCCAGAGAGCGCTTCGTTTCCTCGCTTCCGCTCACTGCTCGGACGGGAGCGCTTACCTGTTTGGTATGGACTGGTTTTGGCCCCTTCCGGGCAAAGTTGCGAGCCTCCCCGCCGTCGCCATCAACGAAGACGGCTCGATCGGTCTCGCCCTTTGGACGGAAGAAGACGGGCAGAACGGGGACTATCTCATTCAGACGCGCACCCTGGTTTGGTGATTCATCGACGCGTCAAATCCCGGACCGGCCGCGGGCGGCGGTGAGCCTCTCGTGAGGATCACGGGACGGGCGGTTCGTCTCGTGCTACGAGGCGGCCATGGCCATGCGGTGGAGGGGGCTTACGGTGTCACTTTTTGTGGTGGCTTGTGGAGCGCGGTCGAGTTTGCTGCTCGAGGATGGTCCGATCACCGCTGACGGAGATTCGGGTTCGGGCGCCTCGAAACCGGCCGGGGGCGGCGGCGCACCGGGAAGCGGCGCGTCGGCGAGCGTCGGAGCTGCGTCAGGCGTAGGGGGGGCAGCGGGCGGAGGAGGGAGGCCCGGGAGCGGGGGCGCACTTGCCGCGGGCGGAAGTGGATTGGGCGGAGGACCCTTTTCCACTGGGGGAAGGATCGATTTCGAGGATTACGAGCCCACCGTTACAGCCATCACTTATCCCGAGAGAGCCGCCTCGCCGGCGCTCGCCCTCGCGATATCGCCGAGCGGCGAAGCTGCGGTTGTCTTCTTCACCACCGAGAAGGGCCACGTGGGCCAGGCGCGGTGGCTCGGGGCGAGTTGGGAACCGGGTCTCGACGGAACCGACGATAGGGTCAGGACCGTAACGAACGCCTGGCTCTCGGAGGACGGATATCGTTCGTGGGTCAGCTATGAGTTTGCTCGCGGAAGCTCCCCCTATCCGCTCGGATCGGAGATCTTCTCTGGGGGGCTCCCCTTCGGAGTCACGACGTCGATCGAGGAGTTCCAGCTTCCGTACCGGCAGGTGAGCTTCGAGAAGCCTCCTCTCGAGGTTGTCCTCGATCGCTCCGGGGACACAGGCGCGGCGTTCCTCGACACAAGCCGCTTTCAATACATGGTCCGGGACTGGAGCGTCCCGGGGTCGGACTCTTCATATGTCCTTCCCCATGTCATGGCTGCCCTCGAGGACTGCCCGAGCGCGCTCATCTCGCTGCGCGACCAGGTCCTCTGGGAGGATGCACGTTACGATGGGACCGGGATTACCCTTTCCCACATCCCCGTCGACGGCGCCTTCATGAGCAGACTCCCGCGCCATACCTTTGTCCCTTTCGGGCTCTCCTATTCGGCCAGTAGCAGCGTCTGGGGCGCCTGGAGGGTCGTCCCGCCCGCCAGCGACTCCTCCGAAGCGTTCATTCGATTCGGATTGCTCCGGACCGGCGGGGACCACCTGATCTGGGAGTTTCCGACGATACGCTCTCCTCGATTCATCGAAGGAGGAGGCCTCACAGTGAGTCGGGACGGAGAGGTCGCAGCGACCACTTGGGGGTACCGCTTGGCGAACGCATCGGCCGTCCGACTCGCATGGATCAAAAACTGGGTTTCGAACGAAGGGATCACCGTCCCCTTGGAGACGCCGTCCCTCTGCCGCGTGAGCGCACCTGCTCTCTCCGCAAGCGGTCACCGCCTCATCGCCTCCGCTCACTGCTCCGACGGACGCGCGTATCTGCTCGCTCCCAATTGGCAGCTCAGCCTGAGCGACTGGGCCGCCGATCTCCCGAAGATCGCTCTCAGCGATTCCGGCAACCAAGGGTTCGTCGCCTGGACCGAGTGGGTTCCAGGAGACTCGCGCTATCGCATCGAGACGCGCGTGCTCGTTTGGTAAGGCCGACTCGGTCAGCCAAAACGAAACCTAGAGCGCGCCCGCACTTGCAGGCGACACAAAAAGCTTGGTCTCACGACACTGACCATTCATGGCTTTGCGGTGGAGGGCAATCGCTGTGTCGCTCTGGGCGGTCGCCTGCGGCGCTCGGTCGGGTTTGATTGTCGACGACAACTCGACGTTTTTTCCGGAGGGCCCCTCTGACCTCGGCGCGGGCGCCTCGAATCCTGGACAATCGGGAGGCGGAGGCGCGCCAGGCGCGGGGGCAGCTCCGAGCATCGGAGGCGCGCCAGGCGTCGGGGCGGCACCGGGTGTCGGGGCGGCACCGGACGTCGGTGGGGGTCCAAAAAGCGGCGGCCTGAGCGCCGGGGGGAGCGGAGCCAGTGAGCCGTGGACTCCGAGCCCCACGGGCGGAGGACCAACCTTCGGCGACCACGAGCCCGAGGTCGTCGAACAGGGAACTTACCCTGAGCGCGCCCTGCTCCCCGACCTCGCGCTCGCGATGACCCGGAGCGGCGAAGCCGCCGTTCTCTTCTTCACGTCTGAGAGCGCTCACATTGGCCAAGGTCGTTGGTTCGGAGAAGAGTGGAAACCGGAACACGAAGGAACGGAGGTGGGCGTGCACGGGGTAAAGCGCGCCTGGATCCGAGAGGACGGGCTCCTTTCTTGGGTCAGTTATGCGGTGGAGAGCGGGACTCCTCCGCTCAGCTCTGAAGTTTTCTCGGGAGGTCTTCCGATGGGCTTTTCGACGTCCTTTGAAGAGTTCCGACTTCCGCTTGGTCCCGGGAATTTCGAGGCGCCGCCTTCGGACATCATCCTCGGCCCGAGCGGAAACGCGGTCGCCGCTGAGCTGAGCTCGCGCCAGTTTCAGTACACGGTCGACGACGTCAGCGCTTTGGGAGACGACCATGGTGCGCCTTGTGCTCTCGCCGCAGGCGAGACCGGCGTCAGCTCTCTCTATTCCGTCGGCGACCAGCTCCTCTGGGATGACGCGCGTTACGACGGCGACCTCTTCCTCCACCCGACTCGAGTCGATGGCGCTGCCCAGGGCGAACCTGATCGCGTCTTTCTCCCGGTTGGCCTCGCTTACACGGACGACGATGTCGCCTGGGGCGCGTGGAAAGTCGTCGAACCAGGCAATACCGCCACCTTCCCCTATCTCAGAGCCGGCGAACTCTCGCCCGATGGCGATCACGAGCTCTGGGACTTGTACGTGGTGTCCGCGGCACCTTTTGCGTACGGGGGAGGGCTCGCGGTAACGCCTGACGGCAATACCGCGGTCGTCCTCTGGGGCTATCTCCCGAGCACGCAGGCCTCGCCAGCGGGCTCTCATGCCCGGATGGCGTGGATCAAAGACAACCTGCTCATCGAGGGCACCACCCACGATTTCCTTACGACCTCCTCCTGCCGCATTGGTCCCCCATCACTCGCTGGCAGCGGGGAACAGGTCATCGCTTCAGCTCACTGCTCGGACGGCAGCGGCTTCCTGTTTGGGCTCGACTGGCTCGTGCGACTCCCGGGGAAGGTCGCGGGCCTCCCGGCTGTCGCTATCGACGAATCCGGCGCGGTCGCGCTCGCCGCCTGGACCGAGCGCGACGCCTCAGAGCGCTATCGTATCCACACACGAACTCTCCGTTGGTAAGCCCGGGGCGATGCTCCTCTGGTCAGGCCGGGTAGGATGAGCTCCGCGTGAGAATCGTGCGACGAAAAGCGCCGTCCCACGACACTATCGATTCATGGTGTTGCGGTGGAGGGGGCTCGCGGTGTTGCTCTTAGCGGCGGCTTGTGGAGCTCGCTCAGAATTGCTGCTCGATGATGAGCCGACTTTTTCCCCGACGGACCCTCTGACCTCGGCTCAGGCGCCTCAAAACCCGGACGATCGGGGGGCGGAAGCTCGCCGGGCGCCGGAGGGGCACCTGGAGTCGGCGCAGGGCCCAGTAGCGGCGGCGGCATGAGCGTCGGCGGAAGCGGCACGGGAGGTGAGCCGGAGGTTCCGTTGGGCTCCGGAGGAGCGCCTGACCTCAGCGACAACGAACCAAAAATCGCGCGCGCGGAGTATCCGGTGCCCGCCAGCTCACGCTGCTCGCGCTCGGCGACGACAAGGTCGTCTGGGAGAAGGCGTGCTTCGACGGCACTAACGTGAGCCCTCCCGCCTCCGTCTTGGTGGACGGCGCTGAGCCGAGCGGGCTCGCGCACCACACCTTCGCTCCTCTCGGGCTGGCCTATGGCAGCGGCGACATCGCCTGGGGCGCGTGACGAGTCGTCCCACCCATGGACGAGTCCACCCCAGGATTCCTGGGGCTATGAACTCTCGAACGAGTCGCAGGGCCGACTCGCCTGGATCAAGGATGGAGTCACGAGCGAAGGGCCCACCTTCCTCTTCGACTCACCGTCCCTCTGTCGCATGAGCGCACCTGTCCTCTCCGCCAGCGGCCATCGTGTCCTCGGCTCGGTTCGTTGTTCGGACGGCACCGCGTACTTGTTCGGTGAAACCTGGGCCTGGAGAGGTCCCGGTGCGATCGCCGACCTTCCCGCTGTCGCTCTGAACGAATCCGGCTCCCTCGGACTCGCCGCTTGGACGGAAGGCAGTGGCCAGGGCGGGGCACTATCTCATTCGGACGGCGGAGCTCGTTTGGTGAAGTCCCAGCTCCCACGAGCTGTGAAGTCCCAGTCCCACGAGCGTGCGCCACTCGGCGAGTCGGACACGCTCGGACTGCGTCGGTCACCCTTGAGCGCCCGGAAACCTAAGGCGCGGACCCAGAGGGCGTTCGTGCGCCCGATCGTTACTCCTCCGGCGAAGGCTCCGCCGCGGGAGGCGGAGCGGGCGCGGGAGGCGCTTCTTCCTCGTCATGGGGAGTCGCCGGCGACGCGGCAGGCGCGGTAGCCCGGGGCGCAGCTGAGCGCACGGCGGTCTGTTTCGGAGCTTTCGCCTTCGCTGCGATCGCCTTGTCGAGCTCTTCTTTCAGCTCGGCGAGCTCAGCGTCCTTCTTGTCGAGCTCGGAGCGAAGAGAAGCGAGCTCGCTCGTTTCTTGTTCGGTGTCTTTGATCTCCTGATCGACGCGCCGCCGTTCTCCATCGACCCACAGGCGCAGACCGAGATCGCTCTTCGCGAGCTGACCTTCGACGAAGCTCAAGATCTCCTTCCGCCTCTCCGGAGAGCTCTCACCTCCGTAGTAGGTCTTCATGACCTCTTCGCGAATGTTCGCGCGGGTGCGCGCCTCGGCGGAGGTCCCGGAGAAATAGCCGATTGCGCCGCCGGCCGCCGCGAAGGCGAGGAGCAGGAGCGTTCCCCGAATGATGAGTCCGCGGCCGGTCGCTTGAGCGATCTTTGAGAGCTCCGTGTTCACTTCGCGCAGGCGCGTCTCGAGGAGCATCTGGAGCCCGTCGAAGCCCATGTTGATGAGCGGGGGGCTCACGCGCATCTCGGAGTCAGAACCCGGAGCGTGACTCGGGCGCGGCGGAGAGAGGGAAGTTTTCTCCGGAGGGTGTGGCGGATTGTGGCTCGGGCGCGGTGGCGGATTGTGAGAGGAGGTCCTGGGCGCAACTTTTGGTGTGCCGAGCGAGGGCGTCGGTTCCTCTTCTTCTGGTTCGAGGAGCTCTCCTTCAAGGCTCTCCGGTGGACGATCGTCGTCGAGGAGCGTCACACGCCTTGTGCTCAACGCTTCGACGTCCGCTGCACTCCCGAGGGGGTCCGTCGGCCGAAGCTCCCTCACATCCGATTGACCAAACTCGCCCGTCCCCGTCTGATTCGCCGCGACCCGTCCCTTGGATTCCATCGTCATCCCCGTCCCCGCTGACGCCTAGTTGTCCCTCCTACTCTACCAAAGTCCTCGCCTTTCCGCCTCTGGCTCAGCTCAAAAATACGCGGCGCTCACGGGCGCACCCGAAACGCTTCGGCCGCGGAGCGGGAACGCGGGTCGAAGTGCCCGAGACTCCTCGAACAAACACATAGGGCTGTTTCTCTCCCCGTCTCACGGCGAAAACTTGTGACGCGGCCCCCGAGGATGGTAGCGATGTGAGGGGGCGCCACCGAAGGAGCCCTATTTCCAGGGGAACATCATGACATTACGTACAGCAGCCTTCGCCGCGGCCCTCCTCGCTTTGGGACCGGCAACGGCCCACGCACAGGCCCGCAATACCTTCTCAGCGCCCACCGGCGAGCTCGGAGCCAACCTGAGCACCGATCCGACCCAAATCTCCCGCATGCACGGGGAGCTCTCCTTCTATACAGGCAGCCAGGGAAACGTGACGGGGAACGCTCTCGTGCTCCAGGTCGGCGGCGGTGTGAAGGTCACACGGAACCTCGAGATCGCCGGCGGGGTCACCGGGCACGGATTCATCCAGTCCCAGAACGGGGTCACGACCGACCGGTTCGCTTTTGGCAACCTCTTGCTCGGGGTGAACTACGTTCGCGCCATCAACCCCCAGTTTCGTTTCAAGGTCGGCGGCTTCCTCGGCTTCGGTCCCTGGAACTACCAAAACAATCAGTCCACAACCGAAGGCTTCGTTCAGAACATCACCGGTCTCGCCACGCACGCGTTTCAGGACCTCTGGTACCACACGCCAAACCTCGTCCACCTGGTCGTCCCCGCGCGCCTCGAGTACGACGTCACGTCCTCTTTCGTCCTAACGGGCGACGCTCAAGCAGATCTCGGCATCGGTCTCGGCAACAGTAGCACTGGTTTTCTCTTCATCTTCGCGCCAGGCGCCGCCTACTGGGCCAGCGACAGCTTCTCCCTCGGTTTGCGCCTCCCGCTCCAGTTCCAGAGCTTCGGCGGCGACGGCACGCAGGTCTCCCTCGAGCCCTACGCGCGCTTCGAGCTCGGCGAAACGGGCTTCCTGTCCACGCGCTTCACCTTGAACCTCGACGACCCCTACGGTTTCTCCTTCGACACTGGGAAAGTCTGGGGCCTTCACGTCGCTCTCGGCGGGCACTTCTAACGGTTCACATCCCGCGCCCTCCGCCAGAGCGCGCGACAGGGCGCCTGAGTCCGCCCGCCGCGGCACTTCGACCTTACGCCCCAGCGCGATCCACTTCGACCGGCTCCTCTCCGAGTCCGGCCGAAAACATTTTGTGTGCGGCGCTCTTGAGAGAGCACCCCGTGCTTCATCCGCTGCGCCGGTGAGCCTCGTGAGAGCGTCCCTCGTCGCGAGCGAACGGTCGACGAACCAAACGATGAACGGCGCGGCGAGGGCAAGGCCCAGGGCGACGGACGCGACCGACTCGAGGCCGATCAGGCGGCCGCGGAGCCGCGTGGCACGCTCACAGGCCCAGCCAAGCCGCTGTGTCCACCCGGCCGAGGACAAGGTCAGCTGTGATGTCGCCGCCGTACATGTCGCCGAGGGGCATGTCGCTAAGGTTCTTGAGATCTGCTGAAATTCGAATCTGAGTCGGCTCTGTCCCAGGGCAGGTAAAGACGAGCGTATCCGTGCCTTCCTCTTCCTTGAGCAGTTCAGCCTCCTTCAGAACGCATTCGAGCGCCCGACTCCCAGAATGCAGCGCGACTACCTCGCCTGGCTTCCGTTGGTCCCTCACCCGACCAGAAAACTGGACCGTCACCTCGTAACCGCCAGGCGCAGGTTTCGAAGTCACTTTCTGAACGAGGAGCTTCGAGTCGAGCGCGACCCGCGTCATGAGAGCGCCTGGGCGCTTCTTTGTCGTCTCCCGTAATCCGGTCAGCAGGCGGGTCGGCACCCGACTCAGATCGAGGCTCGTCGCCAGAAAGCCTTTTTCTAGCGGCGTCTTCAGGAGAACGAGGAAATTGTGCACTACCGGACTCCCCAATCCGCCACCCTCGACCCGGACTTCGAAGTCGACCGGGGCAGCATCGGGCCACGTCGTCAGGGAGAGACTCGATTGGATGGCGTTGATTTCGTCTTGAGACAGCTTCTCTCTCGAATAGAGGCTCGCCGCGATCGGCCCACGAACTCCTGTCGACAGGTCCTCCGGTCCGAAGAACAACTTGCTTTCCTGCTCCTCTTGAGAATTCTCTCCCCGCCGAGCGGAGCTCGACGGAATGTCCTGCGCGCTCTCGTCACACCCGAGCGCGACCATAGCGAGGCAGGCGATGAATGCGGCTCGATAGAGCTTCACGGCGCTTTCTCCTGTGCCTTCGGAACGCCCGCCTGCTCGAGCAGAGAATTCTTATCGGCTTCACGCGGAGTTGCTGGTTCCTTCGGATCGGGACCAGGAAGCATCACCTCGATTGTGACGTCCTCGTCCCCGGAAAGAGAGTAGGACTCTGCGAGCGAAGCGCCGGCACTGCTCTTGATCGATGACTTGATGCGAATCTTGAGGGCCTCTCCTAAGGATGGGCATTCCAGCAGCAACCCTTTGAGCGCTGGCCCTGGCATTCCCTCGAAGTTCCAGCTTGGTTTGCAAGCTATAGTCTCCGCCGCCTCTGACTCAACTTCAACGACGTTACGAAGCGCCATTGGAGCGTCGGACAAGCTCCCAAACTCCACTTCTTCACTCAATGTGATCCCCAAGAGGTCATTGCCTTTCTCTCGAGGCGGAGCTCCGCTCGTCTTCCCATCATCATCTTCAACCACTCGCGTCGCGTAAACTGAAACTACTATCGGTCGCGACACCGGTGAGTAAACGACTGGCGGACCAACATGGCCCGCGCCACCGAATTCCTTCGGCATCTTGGCCGCGTCGAGCACAACCGCTTCCCAGGAGCCGGAGGGTTCACCTTCTCGTTCGAATGCGATCTGGTTCGGAGCCCCCTCCGGAGTCGTCCATTTCCCTGGAACGACTTTTCCCGACGGCCATTCCACGACACTCGCAAGCTTCACCGCAACTTCTCGCAGCTCTTCGTCGGGAACGGTACGCTTACTCAGATCGAATGAAGGGGAGGGCCACGAAATAATGGGCTTATCATTATAGTTCGTCACAAGCCCCGGCCCTGGTGCTCCCACACTGATAAACGTGCTCGGTTCAGTATGGAATGGCGCGACCTCATTCTTCGACTCACACCCAAGAAGTAGCAAACCTAACGCAGCCAAAAGGCAAGAGCGGCTACCGCTCCACGGAGCCTTCTTTGTTACGCCAGAAAAAGAGTCAGTTCTCATAAGCTCTCCCGATATCTTGCCTAAGGGTGAAACCCTGGGGCACGTACGCCATGTTCTGTTGAACGAGAGGAATCAGTCCGTTGAAAGGAGTGGACGGCGACCACCTCTGCCAAGCGCTCGTGGGATCGGCCGCAATATTCTGCGGCCCACAGGTAATCCCGTTCGGACCACGAATGCGGTCGATATTCTGGTAAGAGGTCGCCGTGTATTCCGGCAGCGATCGATGGTTGAGACTATTGCAGAGTGAGTTGGTGTTATTGTACTGCATATCCATGATCGAGTGGGCGCAAAGCATTGTCTGATGCGCGCAGCCAGAAACTGGTTCGGCGTACTCATCGGGGAGACCGAGAAGCGCGTGACCGAACTCGTGCGCGAGAACGCGAGCCGGGCCGTACCAAGCGTCAATTTCGGCCGCACCACCGCTCTTGAGACGGGTGACGTCTTCCCCGCATAAGTAAACCTTGCCGTTCTGAGCGTAGGAGCGACTACACGAGGAACTGAGACAGACGTCACACGAGCCACCTTGAGGTCCATCGCACCCGAATTGAGGTTCGGTGTGACACAGATCGTTTCTATAGAACACGTAGGAGGTGATGATGCGCGTACCCTCGGTCGCGCCGTAGAGCCGCCAGGCGGCGCTCTTAAATCCGTACGTGATCCCAACAAACTCGGTCGCACTGGGGAAACCGGGAATTCCGACGCGCAGATTATTGATGATTTGACTCTCCCGATGCGCGTGAGCCGTGAGGTGAATGACAGCCGCGGGAGCACCAGGCTCGGAGGCGATGCTCACAAACCGTTCGCTGGTGCAATTATCCGTGGAACGGATGAACACAGGAACGTTAGTTCCAAAGTATCGACGCTGATGATAATCAGTCGCGTTCGGCAAAGCGCCGCAGCGGAGCCAGACTGAAAATTTGCCGGCGTTAGGGCTTGTCGGATTCTCGAGCCACGCTTCGATCGTCACGCCTTCTGACGTCGTTCGCACAGGCAAACGAAGGTTCACCACCGTTCCACCAGGATTGAGTAGAATCATGCCTCTATCGAAGGGCTGGAAAAGAGGCGGCGACGTGTCACCGATCGTGGAGCTGAAGTTCGCGCGGAGCGTCGTCATGACGACTCCACGCGCCTCGCTTTCTACTCCTATCGTAGTCGGCGACGGCCCCGAGACGAATCGGAAGCTTATCCCAGGGTTCATCATCGATCGATTCCCCGATTGAGCAACATCAATGAACGCCGGCAAGGCCCCGTTTGGGTATGTGCCACCCGTGACGGTAGTCCACGATCCAGGCCAACCCATCGTAATGAAGTCCCCGGTATCCCCAGGGAAGAGCCCGCCGGTCATCGTGATTCGTCCCGAACGAGCGTAAGGGGACGAGAAGAAGTACAATCGACGATCCTGCGACGCAGCATACCGCCTGTTCGCTTCCGGCGCCGTCGGCGAGCGGTCCAGCGTTCGTCCTCCGTCCTGCATCCATTCTTTGAACGAATCGAAGCTGACCGGCATCGCCAGCGGCTGATTTTTATTTGACCCGAGCTCGCATTCGGCCCACGGGTCAGTACGTCCGAGTCGAAGAATTCTCGCGCCCCTGACGGCGCGCTCACGGCGGGACCCTCGAACTCTACCCCGTCGCGCTGGTGAGCCTTGTGAGAGCGTCCCTCGTCGCGAGCGAGCGGTCGACGAACCAGACGACGACAGGGGCGGCCAGGGCGAGGCCGAGGGCGACGTAAGCGACGTAGTCGAGGCCGATCAGGCGGCCGCGGGGATCGGCGGCGAGGAAGGCGGAGCTCATGAAGGCGCCGGCGGCGGAGGCGAAATGTTGGACCGCGGACTGAGCCGACATGAAGCGGGCGCGGGCGGCGGGTTCAGGGACGCGCGTCGACAGCGTCTGGAGCGGGACCATGCGCGAGCTTCCCGAGACCATGAACACCGAGAAGACGAACAAGATCGGTAGCGATTGGCTCGGGTGGATGAAGCCGAAGACCAGGGCGAAGGCGTGAAGGAGCGTACCGAAGGCGAAGACGCTCACGGCTCCGAAGCGGTCGACGGCCCGTCCCACAAGACGCACAGCGATGAAACTCGCGATACCTCCGACGAGGTAGAGGGTACCGAGGAGCTCGCGGGGATAACCGAGGTTGAACTCGACGAAGGTCGCGATGTTCGGGACGATCGAGAACACTCCGAGCATCACGATGCCCATGCCGCCGAGACAGAGGAGAGAGCTCGGTGAGAGGAGAGAACCGCCTCGGCCTGTTTTTTCTCGAGGGCGCTCTAAATGAGCGCGGAGCTCGGGCAACATGACGCGCGCGGCGAGCGTCACGAGGAGTCCGAGAGCCGCGACCGCAAAAAAGGGCGCGCGGAAGTTGAAGAGACGCGAGAGCTCGAGGCCCGCGGGCACACCGAGCACGGACGCGACGGCGAACGAGCTCCCGACGACGCCGAGGGCTTTGCCGCGGCGCTCCGTGGGGACCGTATCGGTCACGATGGCCAAGGCGACGGAGGTAGCGGGCCCTCCGAACACTCCCGCGAGCACACGAGCGGCGAGGAGCGACGCGAGATTGAAGGCGAAGCCGCCGAGGGCTGTCGCGAGGGCGAGCCCGGTCATGAGCCAGGTGAAGACTTTTCGGCGCTCGAAGCGGTCGAGGAAGAACGAGCCAGCGACGCCCGAGAGAGCCGCCGCGAGGGTATAGGTCCCGCCCACTGCACCCATCATCGACGTTGGCACACCGAGCTCCCGAGCAAAGTCAGGACCCAGCGGCATCACCATCATGAAGTCGAGGATGTTCACGAACTGCACAGCAGCCACGATCAAGACGATGGAACGCTCGCGCGAAGAAAGGTTCGGCTGGGTCATAGGGGTCGGCGCGCCGGGAACACCCGGGGCTCGGGGGAGGCACACTTCAGCATGACTCAGGCGTGAGCGCCCATGCCTCGGGGCACGCGGAAATCATTTTTCCCTCGGAGCGAACAGTTTCCGCGCCTCGCCAGTTCGGCGAAACTCCTTGCGCCCGGGGGCCGAGAGGGAAGAATAAACCGTGGCCACCGAAATCGAGCGGAAGTTCCTCGTCGCAAAGGAAAACCTCGCGCGCATCCAGCCGGAGCGCAGCGTGCACATGCGGCAGGGGTACCTCTCCCGCGCACCGGGCCGCACCGTCCGCGTCCGCATCGAAGACGATCGGGCGTTTTTGACCATCAAGGGCCGCGCCTCGGGCCTCGCTCGACCGGAGTTCGAGTACGAAATCCCGCTCGCGGACGCGAGCGCGCTCCTCGAAATGGCGGACGGGCCTCTCGTCGAAAAGGTTCGCCATTACGTTCCTTTCGGGGGGCTCGTCTGGGAGGTGGACGAGTTTTTTGGGGACAACGAAGGGCTCGTCGTCGCGGAGGTCGAGCTCTCCTGCGAGGACCAAGCGTTCGAAAAGCCCGATTTTGTAGGCGCTGAGGTCACCAGCGATCCGCGTTATTTGAACTCGCGGCTCGCGGTCGAGCCCTATTCGACTTGGTCGAAGGCCTAACGGACGAAAGGACGCAGCGGCCCCTCGACGGGCCGAACCAAAAACGTTCCCGCGTCCGCCTGACTCCCACCGCGCGCGCTCCCTGATGTTCACGCGGAGCGCGCGCTCTGACGTTACCGCCTCCGCCACGCGGTGCGCGCGCTCTCTGAAAAACGTTACCGCGTCCGCCGCACTCGCACCGCCCGCGCAAGAGCGCTGTCGGCGGCGCGCGTGTACTCCTGGAACTTCGGGTAACTCTCGACCTGAATGCGCCCGGCTTCGGTCACGACCCGCCGCTTCAGACGAACCGTCGAGGGTCCCGTCGCTCCGCTCGTATAGGCGTCTTCGATCTTGAAGAAGGAGCCCTTTTCTCCGAAAGCACCGGAGGTCGGATAGACCTCGGCGATGTAACCCGGGGGCAAGGTGACCCTGAGATCGAGGCCCTGTTCGACACGCTCTGCGATCAACAGAGGTGTCTTCCGTTCCGCGAGGGAGGTGAGCTGGGACAGGCGGGGCATGAACGGAGGACCGAGCAGCAGGACACCACCGGCCATGGTCCCGAAATGGGGAACTTCGACTTCGACCTCGAGGATGAGCGGCTCGTCGAGAGCGTCCTTCTTCTTCACTTCGTGGCGCACGAGACGCGCGCCGCTCAGGTGTTGAGCGAGGAGTTGACTCTCGATGATGCCTGGGAGCTGATTCTCGGGGATCTCGGCGAGCCCCGCACGAAGGCTCGCGCCATACTTCCCTTCGAAGACAATTTCGAGGTGCAGCTCAGCGTCGCCGTTCTCTTTCAGCTCACCGGTGCCGCGGTAGGTGATGCTGTCGTCGATGCCCCCGAGGGGAATGGTGGCCTTTCCGAGCTGCCCACCGCCGAGGACATAGGCGTTTTGACCGCGCACGTGGGACGGAATCGTCCCGAAGGGCGCGTAGCGGTTGTCCATCGTCAGGTATTCGACGTCCTTGCCCGAGCCGACGCGCAGCAGCGGGAACAAGGGACGCTCGAACTCGCTGATCGGCCCCCGCGGAGGCGAGGCAATCCGACTCTCCGCCATCACCCAAGCTACAGGAATGCCGAGAGCTTCACACAAGATCTCAAACCCGTTTTCGCGGCGGCCGTTCCGACTCACAACGACCTGACGACCGTCCTCGGTGGAACCCTCCTGCACGTTGTCCAGGATCCAGTGATACAGCTTCCGCGCTCGTTCGAGAGGCCGCTTTTCAGACACGCCTTCGACGATGCGCTCGGCGATCCTCTTCACCCGCGGGTCGACCGGCGTGAGGGTGACTGCGCTCGCGCGCAGCGCGTCGAGACGCTCCGCAAACTCGAGACCCCAAGCTACGGTCACCCGCGGTAGGAATTCCGCCGTCGGAGGGCTATTGGGCTCAGAGACGTAAGCGGGGCTCCGATCGACCCGGAACCTCCGCACCACAAAGGGTCCCGCCTCGGTCACGACGGGCTCCGGCGCGCCACCGGTCGCCTCCACGATGAGCGACTTGGCCTTCGGCGCGATCACCACGAACTCACTGCGCGCGTAGGCGATGCCTTCTTCGCGGAAGTTCCAGGTCGGACCCATGTAGCTGCTGCCGTCACCCCGACCCCAGTTCGAGAAGATGCGCTCCTGCTCGACGTAATCGCCGACCTCGAGGTGCGGCATGGTTTGAGTCGGTTTCCCGCGGACGCTCTCGGGCTCGAGAATGCGCCCGTCTTTCTTCAGGACCCGCAGCTTCAACGTCAGCCCCCCCACGTCCATCTCAGCGAACTGGCGAATGGCCTCTTCGCTCTGGATGCGGACGATTTCGTGCTCGAGGAACTGGGACGAACCATCGGAGCGAACGAGCACAGCTCCGTAGTCGAGGACGCGCGCAGCAGTGCCGGCGAGCTCGGTGCCCTCGCGCTCGAACTCGGCGATGACCGCCTTGCCATCGAGGCGATAGGGCTCGAGAGCCGTCACGCCTTCCGCGAGATCGATCGCACTTTCGAGGAGGCTCGGATCGCCGCCCGCCTGGATTGCGGAGACGACCGCGCGCGCGAGCGCGCTCTTCTGACCCCGAGCGAGCTCGGCGTCCGCCAGCGCGAGGCGCGCGTGGATGTCCCGAGGCTCTCTCTCGACGGCGCGCTCGAGGCGCTGCCAAACCACACTTTCGTCACCGGAGCGCTCCAGGAGCGCGTCGATCCGATCTTGGATGTCTTTGCGTTCGGGACGCCTGCTCAACAGGCGCTTCAGCTCACTCTTGGCGGTCTCGTAGTCGCGGCGGGAAAGGGCGCGCGAGAAGAGCACTTCCGTATCTGGGTCGGCCTTCTTGAGACGTTCGAGCAGCTCTTCGACCTTCTGATGATCGCCGCGCGCCTCCGCGACATCGATGGCGTACGTGAGCGCGTCGGGTTCCGTCGGGAACTTCTCGAGGATGCGCTGGACGGTGGCTTCGAACTCCGGGCCCCAGCCGAGCTCTTCGTAGAAGGCGGCCAACGTGAACTCGAGAGTGAGGACTTCGGGGAACTCCCTCGCCTGCTGTTCGAGCTTCGGGAGCGCGTGGACCTTTCCTTTCTGGTCTCCGAGCCAGAGCGCTGTCGCGTATCGGGGATACCAGAGGCCGCGGTCCCGCTGCTCTGCACGCACATAGAGCTCATGCATCAGATCGCGGGTCTGGGACTCGTCGAAGATCGGATCGCTCTCGACAAACCCGGCCGCCGTCATGAGAACTCCGCCGGTCGCCTTCTCAGGATCGCGCACCAGGGGCTCGAACAGGACGGACGCGGCGTCCGGCGATCCTTCAAAATCGAGCAGGCTCGCGACGATGAAGCGCTCCGCCGGGCTCATCTCCTTTTCTTCCTGGAGCCCTTCCACGTAAGCCATGAGGTCATTCGGGTTCGGAAGGACCCGCGGCGGGACGCCGACGAATCCCGGCGCGAGAGCCGACGAGCGCACCGGGAGCGCTCGCCCATCCGGACGAACCACACGCAGCGAAGTGCTCCCGGAGGAGAGCTTCCAGAGCACCCGGTGTTTGCCCGGACCGAGCTCCACGCGCACCCCAAAATCCGGCCAAACGCCGAACTTCCGCGGATCGCGATCGAGCACGAGGTGGTCATCGATCCAAACGCGGAAAGCGCCGCTCGCCGCGATGATCAAATCTTCGGTCTTCTCGAGCTCGATATAGGACTGAGCGTAGAAGATCCCTTCTCGCACGGGCGCATCGAGATCTGCATCACAACCCCGAACCTTCGCGTCGTAACGGCGCGGCGAATCCTCAGGTCTCAGGTCGTCGTGAAAGCGCACCGGCCAGGGTCCCGGCTTTTCAGCTTCGAAGGACTCCAGCAGGTCGGCGGAGCGACCTTTCCCGAAGGGACCAGCGAACTGAACCGTCGACACGCAGCCGAGCAGATCGCGGACGCGCGCGACCCGATCCTGGACGCGGCTTCGCACCTGATGGCGGGCTGTCATTTCGACGAGCGTCCCGTAAGCGCGAAAACCGATGTTCCCGGGCCGCTCGAGCCAGTCTGAGAACTGCTTCTTGTGGGCCTCGTCGAATCCTTCGAGGTGTCCCGAGAGCTCGTAGGCCTTCTGCGCCGAGTACCAGGCGCGCAGACGACCGAGCGCCGCTCCTTCTTCGTTCGGATCCCGCTCAGCTTCCGCCGCGAGCACCTCGAGGAAACTCTCGGCGGCGCGGCGGGGACGGCCGTGGAACATATCGTCGAGACCGCGCGCGAAGGCGGCGTGAGCTCCTTTGATCTGAAGCTCGTCGAGGCGAGCCCGAGCGCGCTTCGCCTGAGCCGCGTCTCCGCCGGGGCTCAAGAGCTCTGAGATGAGCCATTCGCTGAGCACGTCCGGGTCCTTCGAGGAGCTCGCTTGTTTGCGCTGCTCGCCCATCGGATCGGCGGGCGATTTCGGCTGACCCTGGCATCCCTGACCAGAAGCGAGCACGAGGGCCAGAAGGGGCGCGAGGTAACGGCGTCTCATTGCTTGGTCTCCTTCATGGGCTCGAGCAAAAGAGGCGTGTCGAGCGCGCGATCCGCCGCCGCACAGAAGGCTCGGAAATCGGCGTATTGTTCCGGAGTCACACGATCGACAAACAAGTAGAGAGAGCTCTTCACGGTGATGGTGCGTCCGGTCTTCTCGTAGCTGATTTCGTAGCTGCCGAAGGGGGTCTTCTTCGACACGTTCTCAGGCGCGCTCTGCACCTGCATCCCTTCCGGAATCGTCACGGTGATCGACTCCTCTCGGTTCGAAAAATCCGTGATGCGCACGTCGTGCTTCCGCGTCGAACGCGACGCGTACGTCGAGGCGAGATGCGACGGGACGGTCACGTTCACCCGGAGCAGGCTCCCCTCTTCTCGCGCAAAGTTCGGGACTATTGCGTGGAAGGAGACGCGAGGGGGAGCCTCGATGTCCGAGAGGTCACCGGTCGTGATCGAGTCAGAGTCGAGCTGGATCCCGGGGAACTCGCCGGCCATGTCCTCGGAAAGACGCGTCACCCGCGTCCCCTTCGCTTCATAACGACTCCGCCAAGAAGACGCCCGGTTCCCCCTCACTTCGTAGGAGACGTTGATCTCGCCGCGCCCGTTGCGTTGTAGGTTCACGCGGGTCTCGCGCTTCGTCACGTTGTCCTCGGGTTTGAGCCTCGGAATTTCGACGAGACGGACCTTGCCGTTTTGCATGATGAGCGCGAGCGCTCCCTGATCCATCGCGGGCAACTCCCGCATCCCGGTGTACTCGGCGGTTCCGTCCAGATAGAGGTCGAGCTCGGGAACGTAAGCGATCGCGTGATCGAAGGGAGCCAGGCTCGCGAGCTTCGTCGGGAAGTCTCCGCGCAGCCGCGTCCTCACGACGACGAAGTTCGCGTCAATCCCGAGCTCGCGAAGCAGCGTCACGATGACCGTGGCTTTGTCCTTACAATCGCCCCAGCCGCGCGCGACCGTCTGCACACAGCGGCGCGGCTTGAACCCGTAGATTCCGAACTCGAGCGCGACGTAGCGCGTGTTCTTCACGACCCAGCCGTAGACCGCGCGGACCTTCTCTTCGGTCGTCTTGGCGTCTTTGGTGATCTCGCGCGCGAGCTTCTTCGTCTCGTTGTCGAGATCGAACTGGTCGCGGATGAGCCCCCAATAGAAGCGCCCGAGCGCGTCCCAGTTCTCGAAGGTCGAGGCGTGAATGAAGCCGAGGGTCTCCGCCCAAGGCGGCATATAAGGCTCGGGGTTCATCGCCTTCAGGTTGTCCGCGAAGAAGCGATAGACCTTCGAGTCCGCCGTCTCCTTCACCTCCTGTTTCAGCTTCAGGCCGCGCTGATCGAAGTAGATCTGACGGCTCTTCGGCATCACCAGCACGTACTCGGCGTTCGCGACGGGCTCGTCGTTCTGGAGATAAGCGATGTCCCCGAAATAGTCGGCGAACTCGTTCCGCAGGGTGACGTCTTCGATCTGATACCGAAGCTCGACAACGTCGCCCGGCTCGAGGCGCGGGAACTGGACGTAGAAGGTCCGCGCCGAGGTGTACATGGCGATCGAAGGATCGTCCGCCGCGCCTTCCCCGCTCTCGATCGCCTCATCCGTCGTTCCGTCCGCTCGATAAACCCAAGCGCCCCGGAGCTGCACGACCTGAGAGTCGGCCTGGTACTGGAAGGCGTATTGGCGCGAGAAGGCGGCGGCCGCGTCCGTGAGGGGCTGGAAGGCGACCTGGCGGAACTGACGCGAGAGGCCGCTCGGGTAAACCGTCGAGACCGTCAGATCCCGGAGCGTCCGGCGCGAGTGCCCGTCGGCCTTGGCAAAACGGTACTTCAAGAACTCGCTCGCCGGCATCGCGTACTTTTCGTCCGGCGGAGCGGGAGGGGGAGCCATGTGTTCGACGTACTCCCTGGTTTGTGCGTCCTGCGGCCGGAGCCTCAGGATCTCTTTGAGCAGGGCGAGCTGCTCCTGTTGCGCTTTGTCGCGTCCCTTGTAGTCGGCGAGCTGGCCGAGGACGGCGGCGTCCTCCGGAGCGAGCTCCCGAGCCCGCTCGAGCTCCGCGTAGGAGCGCTCGTGGGCGCCGAGCTGACGATGGGTCTCGGCGGCGATCCTGTGAACGATCACATCATCGGGAGCCACCGCCTCGAGACGGTTCAAGAAGTGTTCGACAGTCGACTTGTCCTTGCGCCGGAGGGCGAGGTCGATGCGCGCGCGCAGGGTACCAAAGTCGTCGAAGCGCCCCGCCGCCAGGCTCTCTTCGATGGCTCGCGCCGCTTCGGTGCGGCCGAGGCGCCCAAGGCTACTCGCGACGAGCTCCTTGAGCTCACTCGCGTGAGGCCGGCGAACCAAGGCTTTCTCAAGGGTCTCGAGGGCCGTTCGATAGAGCCCCGCGTGACTCAAGAGATCGACGCGCCCTGAAATCGCCTGCAGGTTGTCCGGGTCGAGGGCGAGCACCCGATCATAAAGAACAAACGCTTCTCGCGGGTTCGGACCGCTGCGGAGGAAAGACGCCTCGGCGAGCAGGAGCATGACCTCTTCCCGAGAACCGGCCGCCGCGCCTATGGCCTTGGCTTTCTCCAGGTGGACGCGAGCGGTGTTTCGGTCTTCGGAGAGCGTGGCCGCGAGCAAGAGCCTCACAATGGTCGGTTCGAGGGCCGCCGCCCGCTCGGCGAGACTGCGCGCTTCGTGGATCGTCGGATCGTCGCCGCCGCTCAGAAGCAGGTACTTCGCCGCGTTCTCGAGGTCCGCGGCCTTCGCCTTCGGATCGTCTTTGATACGTTGAACTTCATCGAGGGGCCCTGGCGCGACACCTCGGATCGGAGCGCTCGCCTTTGCGGGTTTCGCCGCCTCCTCCTCCGCGCTCAAAGCGACGTCCGCCCGCACCGTGACGCCCGGGAGGACACGTCCGTCCGTGTGACCGAGCCGAAGGCTGAGCCGCGGCGCGCGCTCGTTCGCGCAAAGTTTCACCGTGAGCCGGTTCCATCCGGGCTTCACCTTCACGCCGACCGAGCGGCGATCGAAATCGAACCCTCGATAGGAGTCGTCCGAGAGAACACTCTCTCCGTTCCAATAGACTCGATAAGCCCCGCCCGCGCCCACGAAGAGCGCAGCGTTCGCCGGCGGCTTTTCGACGGAGACGAAGGTCGTCAAATAGGAGCAGCCGTAGTTCCCGGGGCGCAGGACACTCCCGAGGTTCACGCTCCCCTGCCAAAAGACCTCGGGCAGCGTTCGGTAGCGAATCGGCCGCTCTTTCCCCGAGTAGGCCCGTCCGGGCACGATCGGCAGAAGCAGCTCATCTTCGGGACCGTAGGCCGTGTCGAAGCCGGCCTTGCCTTCGTTATCGAAGGGCCCGAGCAAGAGCCAATCGGTCATGTACCCGATCTCGCCGAACATCTCCCGGGCGCGCTTCACGTCGCCGCGCCGGAGCCGAGCAAACGCGCTCAGGGTATTTGCATAAACGCGCTCCAGGGCGGGGCGCGCCGTATTGTTACCCGCGAGCCGGAGCGCCGACTCGACCGCCGCCGGATCGACCTCATCCCAATGTGCCCACATCTCGCGCAACAGGACCACACCCTCGAGACCCCGCGCCTTCTCGAAGGCGAGGAGCTCATCGGTCAGGGCCTCTTCGGGCGTTCGCAGGGGCGACTTGGCCACGCGACCAGCCGCCGCTTTTTTCGTGACCTGAGCGGCGCCTTCGGCGCCACTTGCGGAAGTCGACGCAAAGAGCGCGGCGAAGAGCGCGAGCCCGCCAATTCCGGCCGAAAGAAAGTTTCGCTTCACTTGGGACTCCCTCACGCGGGCAGGCCCTGGCGCTGACTCCACCGCGGCGTCGCCTCCAGAGCTCGAAGATTCAAGACACATAGCGCGCCCCTCGGGCCCGCCAAAGGGGGAAAGAATGCGAGAAGCGCCACACAAGCGAAGCGCGAGGTCACCGGCACGGTCCGTCACATGGGCCCTTACGTTGTGGGACGGACAGCCGTTTCGCCTGGAGGTTCCCCCGAAAGCTCTGACTCCCGCCCCATGGAGAGTGCGAGCGACTCGGGACGACCCACTCAAGTCAAGGCTTGCTGGAACGAGACCCCTCATACTAAAACGGAGCTCCGTGAGACGTCTCGACCTCACCGGAGGCAACATATGGCGAACCCGCAGATGGTGATGTACGAAGAGGAGTTCACGTTGATCCAAGAGGTCGTCGACCGATTGGTTCGAGACGCGAACGCCAAGGTCGTTTTCATCGTCGACAAGAACGGACAGCTGATCGCCGCGAGCGGCGAGGTAGCTGAAATCGATACGACCTCCCTTGCTTCGCTCACCGCTGGCAACATTGCCGCCACGGGCGGCATCGCGAAACTCCTGCGGGAGAACGAGTTCGCGACCCAGTTCCACGAGGGCGAGAGCCAAAACATCCACATTCAGCTCGTCGGAAACCGCGTCATTCTCGTGGTGATTTTCGATGCCAAGTCGAGCCTCGGCCTCGTGCGTCTCCGGGTTCGAAAGGCCACGGACGAACTGAATAAGATCTTCGAGGATCTCCTCAATAAAGCGCGCGAACCTGGCAACAGTGATTCACCCTTTGGTGAGATCACTGATGAAGACATTGACAGCCTCTTCAACGACTAAGGGAGCTCGGTACCGTGCCTTTCGTTAACTTCATGGCCCGGGAGATCAACTGCAAGATCGTTTACTACGGTCCGGGTCTCTGCGGGAAAACGACGAACCTCCAGTACATCTACGAGCGGACCAACCCGGACGCCCGCGGCAAGATGATCAGCCTGGCGACGGAGACCGAGCGCACGCTCTTCTTCGACTTCCTCCCCCTCGCTCTCGGTGAGATCCGCGGTTTCAAGACCCGGTTTCACCTCTACACCGTCCCCGGCCAGGTCTTCTACGACGCGAGCCGCAAGCTCATCCTCAAGGGCGTCGATGGCGTGATCTTCGTCGCTGACAGCCAGTTCGAGCGCCTCGAGGCGAACCTCGAGAGTATGGACAACCTGCGCGAGAACCTCGCCGAGCAGGGCTACGATCTCGACAAGATCCCCTTCGTGATCCAGTACAATAAGCGCGACCTGCCGAACGTCGTCGACGTCGCTGAGCTGCGCGCGGAGCTGAACCCGCGGGGCGTTCCCGATTTCGAGGCCAATGCGCGGACGGGCGAAGGTGTCTTCGAGACGCTCAAGGCCGTCAGCAAGCTCGTCCTCACCGAGCTCCGGAAGAGCCACAGCACCTAAAGTAGCCTCCGATGAGGCGCGCCCCGCGAGACCTGGAGCCCGACGAAGAGCGAGAAGGGGAAGACGCGCCGCGCGAAGCGCGAGGCGGGCGCGGCGGAGCTGTGCGCGGCTCCGCGGGGCGTGGATCTAGCGGACGCGACTCCGGAGGGCGCGGAACCGGCGGACGCGGCTCGAGCGGGCGAGACGCCGGCGGGCGCGAGGGGAAGAAAGAGAAAGAACCGCTCACCGAGGCCGGGCTCGCCGAAGCGGCGCTCAATTATCTGAACAGGTACGACGCTTCTTTCCAGGGACTTCGGCGCGTCCTCTTGCGCAAGATCGCGCGCGATGGAGATCGGGCGAAGCTCACGGAAAAAGAAGTCGACGAGCTCCTTCTGCGCCTCGAAGGGTCGCGGGTGATCGACGATCAGAGGTACGCCGAGAACCTTACGGCCAATCTGCGCAGCCGGGGCGCCTCCTCGCGCAAGATCGCCATGAAGCTCCGGGAGCGCGGCATCCAAGCAAGCGACGCCGACAAAGCGCGTGAGACCGATCGCGTGAGCGATCTCGAAGCCGCACGCACCTACGCCCGAAAACGTCGCCTCGCCTCTCGGTACAACCTCGAAGACCCCGCCGAGCGCCAGAAAGCGCTCGCGGCCCTCGCGCGCCAAGGGTTCTCCTTCGAGGTCGCGGTGCGAGCGCTTGCGCCAGTGGAAGAGGAGTGACCCGGGCGCAACGAGCAACGCATCCGCAACGAGCAACGCATCCGCGATGCAGCGTCGCGACGAGCGACGAGCGCGACCTCCAATGGCCGCACCAGGGAGACGCTCCCGCAACGACAAGCGCCGCCGGCAGCGGCCGCACGACGGAGACGCTCGCGTAAGACAAATGCGACCCGCAACGGCCGCCTGACGGAGACGAGCTCGTAGGGACTAGGCTTTTCCGCCCGATTTCGGCGCGGCGTCCTTGAGCTCTTGTTCGACGCGCGCCCTGATGCGAGCCGAGGCCTCGAGCTCCTTCTTCCGGGTCTCGATGGCCCGCGCGCGCTCGCGAGCGATCTTGTCGAAGAGCACTCGATCCTCGGTCTTGGTCACCTGAGGCACCTCAGCGGAGATGCGCTCATAGACGGAGAGGGCTTTGTCGAGATCTCCTCGAGCCTCAAAGACTGCTGCTTGGCGCGCGAGAGCCGCGAGGCGCGCTCGCCCCTCGGGCGGACTCACACGGACCGCGAGCTCTGACGAGCGCAGCGCTTCGTCCAGCTCACCGAGGGCAAGTGAGCATTCGGTGAGTCGGAGCAGCGGGGTCGGCGACCTCGGATCGAGGGCAGAAGCTTCTTGGTACGATGCGCAGGCGCCACGCAGGTCCCGCGCCATCATCTGCGCGTCGCCTCGAGCCACGAGCGGCAGGGCAGGGGAGCCGGCAGGACTCTTTTTGGGCGCGGCCTTCTTCGCCGCAGCTGCTGAGCCCTCGGAGGCTCCTTTGGAGCCTTCTTCGGCGAGAGCCGGCTGCGCGAGGAGGGCCCCAAGGGCCACCTGGGGAAGAATGCGTCGAACCCAAGGCGCCGTCATGATCGGGCAGGGTACCTTCCGCCGACCAGCGCGACCAGAAGAGCCGCATCGAACCTCCCCCATACGCCCCCCAAACGTCGCCCCGCACGGCACTCCCCACAGGCCCCCAGACGGCGCCCCTACGCCGCCCCACATAGCGCCCCCACAGCGCCCACCCGGCGTCCACCCACACGGCGCCCACGTGGCGCACCCCCACAGGGCTGCCCACCCGCGCCCGCACCGTGCCCTCGTTGCACGCGAGACGCGCATCGCCCCCGCCTGTTTCCTTCTCGAGGAGACGCTTTCAAGGAAACTCGGGCTATCGTCCGGCCGATGACGGTCCTTGGGATGGCGAATTCAATGAGTGCTCCTTCGGTCCTCCGAGCGGCTCTCCTGCTCGCGCTCCTCGCCCCGACTGCCTGCAAGAAGGACGCGCCTCCGCCTGAGAAATCTGAGCCGCCTGCCGCGCCCGCCGAGGTCGCCCCCGCGCCTCCGCCCGCGCCCCGCGAGTGGTTCGTCGGGCGCTTCGAAGGCGAAATCCCCTTGGTCGAGCTGCCTTTCGCCCCCGAACGCCTCCCGAAAAAGCAGCGAGAAGAAGGCTCTCGGCCCGTCCCCCGCGGTCACGCGCGCCTCTCCGTGACCATCGACGAAAACCGCCGCGTTCAGGTTGAACTCACCGCCCCCTTTCTCCAGAAGGCCGAGACCACCCTCGACGGGGACGAGATCCGCACCCGCTTCGTCCCGACTCCCGAGCTCCTCGGCTCCGGCACAATCGTGCTCGAACGCAAAGGTGATTCTTTCGTCGGAAAACTCGCGCTGCTCGACCCGACGCGCACGATGCCCCTCTCGGGAACCATCGACGAGGACACACTCACAAAAACCTCCGCTCCATGAACGCGCCGTTGTTTCGGCGCTGCTGGGGCTTTTCGCTCCTCCTTTTCGCTCTCTGCTGCGAGAGCGCCGAAAGTTTCGAGCCGGATCCAGAACCCCTCCGCCTCTGCTCCTGGAATCTCGAGCGGCTCGGCAGCAGCGGGAAAGACTTCAGGACCATCGCCGCCCTCCTCGACGAACACTGCGACGGGGCTGTGCTGCTCGAGGTTCTCCGGGAAAACGACGGCGCGCCCGGCTTTGACCAGGTGCTCGAAGAGCTCAGCGACGACTGGCTCGGGGTCCGCACGGAAGAGCCGCGCCCGGAGAGGGCGAGCTACGCCGAATACGTCGCCGTCGTTTGGCGTCAGGGCTCCCTCGAGCCCTGCCCGGGCGATGCCGAGCTCTCGTACGCGCCCGATCCTGACGATCGCTTCCAGCGCGAACCCGCCTTCGGTTGCTTTCAAACCCCGACCGGCTTCGACTTCCTGCTCGGCGGCTACCACGCGGAGTGGGACGAGGACATGAGCGTGATTGAAGAGGAGGTCCGCTTCCTCGATGAAGCCGTTCGTGAGGCACGCCGCGCCTGGCCGGACGAAGATGATGTGCTCCTGTTCGGAGATTTCAATCTCATCCCCGAGCGCCTCGCCCCTCTCACCCACCTCACACTATTCGCAAAAGGCGAAGGCTCCACCCTGAGCGCCTCCGGCGCCCGCTCCAGAAACCTCTACGACAATCTCCTCGTCGCTTCCCTCTCCGACACCCCCGAGCTCGTCGATCCCGCCGAACCCCTCGATCTCCGCGACGAAGCCGGCGGCCCCAGCGACTATGTTCGGCTCGTGAGTGACCACTTGCCGCTTCGCGTCCTGCTCCACGCAACTCTCCCCGACGACGATTAGTCTGGTCGATCTCCTCCGCACTCAGCGAGAAGTCGCATCACCCCCCCGCCTTCATCCCCAAAACACCCTCGCTCCCCAGACTCTCCGCAGACAAAGAAGTCCCGTCACGCCCAACCGCTCCTTTCCTGACGACGATTGAGTCTCCGTCCCTCCGTCCCCATTGCACGATCCGTTTCCGCCCCGAGTCCCCGTTCTTTTCTGGCCCCGGTCCATCACATCCGACTCAGCCCACCCGAGCCTTCTCCTCAGCCCACCGCCTCCCGCTTCGCTCCAGCGCCGCCGTCGCGTCCGCCTTCCCATTCTGCCCTCAGAAACACCGAGCGGCTTCCAGCCTTGAAACAACTCACGGCGAAGTCTGGCCCGCCGCGCTTTGGGCCCCTAGATTTTTTCCGCGCGTCTTTTTGAGATGCGCTATGGAGGGCGCCGTGAGCGTTCAAGAAGCCCTCGAAATGCAGAAGCGGCGGATCCGGCAGGCGCTCGAGCGATCGGCTCGAGCGCCGGGCGCCGCGCGACTGCTCGCTGTGTCGAAGAAGCAATCGGTGGAGGCCATACGTGAAGCGTACGCGGCGGGCCAGCGCGACTTTGGAGAAAACTATGCGCAGGAGCTCGTGCAGAAGGCGGAAGAGCTCCGGGACCTTCCCGAGCTTCGATTGCACATGATCGGCCACCTCCAGTCGAACAAAGCGAAGCTCGTCGTCCAAACGGCCCATTCAATCCAGAGCGTCGACTCGATCTCGCTGGCGAAGGAGCTCAACAAACATGCTCGCGACAAGCGCCCCGGGCACCTTCCGAAACTCGAGGTCTTGATCGAAGTGAACATCGGCCGCGAACCCCAAAAACACGGCGCTCTGCCCGAGGATGTGCCGGCGCTCGTGGCGGCGATCCGTGAGCTTCCGCATCTCACGCTCAAGGGGCTCATGTGCATCCCGCCCGCCGCTGACAGCGCCGAGGAGAGTCGCCCCTTTTTCCGCGCCATAGCTGAGCTTCGCGCCGAGCTCGGGGGAGAGGCGGCGCTCCCGGAGCTCTCGATGGGCATGAGTCAGGACGCGGAGGTCGCGGTCGAAGAAGGGGCCACCTGGGTCCGGATCGGCACAGCCATCTTTGGCGCCCGCCCTGCCTGAGAGAGCAACAAAAAAGCCGAGACGTCGCTCCGTCCAATTGACCCGGCCTCTGGGGATCGCTCTCGTGGGCGACCCGCTCGCGCCGAGCGAGCCGAGCGGCGTCCCATCGAGCCCCCTCGGCGGCGATGGGCGCCTGCGCGAAGTTCCGCTAAGAATTCCCGCGTGAAGCGCGCGAGCGGAACCAGCCAGGGGGGGCCTTCTCTCCTCGAGCATGCCGCCACGCGCCGCGGCGATCTCCCGAGTCCTCTCGCCGATCGGCTGCGGCCGCGCACCCTCGATGAGGTCGTTGGCCAGAAACACCTGCTCGGACCTGACTCGTTCCTCCGCCGCATCATCGCCGGCGATAGGCTCGTCAGCTTGATCCTGTGGGGTCCGCCGGGCGTCGGCAAGACGACGATCGCCGAGGTGATCGCCCATACGACGTCGCGCAGCTTCGTCAAAATGAGCGCGGTGCTCGGCAGCATCGCAGAGCTCCGCGAGATCGTGAGTCGCGCCGAGGAAGATCGGAAGTTCCGCGGCAAGGGGACGATCCTCTTCGTCGACGAGATCCACCGCTTCAACCGCGCCCAACAGGACGCCTTCCTGCCGCACATGGAGAGCGGCACCATCACGCTGATCGGCGCGACCACGGAGAACCCCTCCTTCTCGGTGAACCGCGCCGTGCTCAGCCGAGCCAAGGTGCTCGTGCTCGAAGCGCTCAGCGACGACGATTTGAAGGGCCTCCTCTCTCGGGCGGTGCGCGATCCTCGCACCAAAGTCCACCCGGGACGCAGTTTCACCGAGGAAGCCCTCGGCGTCCTCGCGCGCGCCGCCGAAGGCGACGCGCGCCGCGCCTTGAGCCTCCTCGAGAACGTTCTTTCGTTCCTCGAGACCGAACCGAACGCGCCCGAAGTCGTCGGCCAGGACGAGCTTCGGAGCATGGCGGAAGGGGAGCTCCTCAAGGGCGGCGCGCTCCCTTACGACAAAAAGGGCGATCAACATTACGGCGCCGCTTCGGCCTTCATCAAGAGCATGCGCGGGAGCGATCCCGACGCCGCGATTTATTACATGCTCCGCATGCTCGACGCGGGAGAAGATCCCGCGTTCATTTTGCGCCGGCTCGTCATCTTCGCGAGCGAGGACGTCGGAAACGCCGATCCTCGCGCGCTCCCGCTCGCTGAAAGCGCCGAGAGCGCCTATCGCCGGCTCGGCATGCCCGAGGGCATCTATCCGATGGCCCACGCTTGTCTCTATCTCGCCTCCTGCCCGAAGAGCGGCAGCGTCAAACAGGCGATCGCTCGCGCCCGCGCCGCCATCGAAGAGAAGGGACCTTTGCCGATCCCGACCAAGCTCCTGAACGCTCCGACGGCGCTGCTTCGCGAGCTCGGTCACGGCAAGAACTACCGCTACGCTCACGACTACGCGGAAGGCTTCGTGCCGGCTGAGACCTACTTGCCTGAAGCGCTCGTTGGACGCCGCTTCTACGAGCCCACCAAACATGGCTTCGAGAGCCACATCGCCGAGCGCCTCGCCCGCATTCGCGCGAGCACCCCGGGCTCCGCCGACAGAGACGGGCCCGAGGAGTAACGCGGTGCGCGTCAGTTCGCGCCCGGGCGCGCGAGCTGACGGAGGACGAAGGGCAAGATGCCCCCGTGGCGGTAATAGCTGACTTCGGTCGGCGTATCGATGCGGCAGCGGACGGAGAAGATGCGATCACCGCTCGCGTCCGCGACGCGCACCGTCAAGATCTGACCCGGCTCCACTCCGTCGGCGATGCCGAGAATGTCGAATCGCTCGAAGCCCGTCAGGCCAAGTGTCAGGCGCGACTCCCCCGGCAAGAACTCGAGGGGCAAAACGCCCATTCCGACGAGATTACTGCGGTGAATGCGCTCGAAGCTCTCGGCGATCACCGCCCGAACCCCGAGCAGCAGCGTGCCCTTCGCAGCCCAGTCGCGGGAGCTTCCCGTGCCGTACTCCTTGCCCGCGATGACCACGAGCGGAACTCCTTCGCTCCGATAGCGCTCGGCCACATCGAAGATCGTCTCGACAGGGCCGAGAGCGCCGTCCTGTCCAATGTGGCGCGAGAAGCTGCCCTCCGTGTCCGGAACGAGCAGGTTCTTCAGCCGGACGTTGCCGAAGGTTCCTCTCACCATCACTTCATGGTGCCCGCGCCGCGTCCCGTATTGGTTAAAGTCGCGAGGTTCAACGCCGCGCTCGCGCAGGTACCGTCCGGCGGCGCTGTCGACCTTGATGTTCCCGGCGGGGGAGATGTGATCGGTGGTGATCGAATCGCCGACGAGAACAAGGCAGCGCGCCCCGGAGATATTCGGCGGGAAACTCGGCGTTTCGCGAGATAGAGCCTCGAAGAAGGGAGCCTTCGCGATGTAGGTCGAGCTCGCCTCCCATGCGAAACGATCCCCCTCGGGGACCTCTGTGGTCTGCCAAGCGGCCGGACCCGTGAACACGTCGCGGTACTTCTCCTCGAAGGCGTCGAGCGTGACGCTCGCGCGCACAGCCTGGCTCACCTCTTCGGGCGTCGGCCAGACGTCGCGCAGGTACACGGGCTGACCGGAGCTGCCGATGCCCAGAGGCTCGCTTTGAAGATCGATGTTCACGGTCCCCGCGAGCGCGTAGGCGACGACGAGCGGCGGCGAAGCGAGGTAGTTCGCGCGCACATCCGGCGAGATCCGGCCTTCGAAATTTCGGTTGCCCGAGAGGACCGAGACTCCGACCAGGTTCCCCGACTGAATCGCGCGGCTGATCGGCTCCTCGAGAGGACCCGAGTTCCCGATACAGGTCGTGCAGCCGTAGCCTACGAGATGGAAGCGAAGGGCCGCGAGATCGTCGAGGACGTCCGCCCGCCGCAGGTACTCGGTAACGACCTGAGACCCGGGCGCCAAAGAGGTCTTCACCCAAGGTTTCACTTGAAGCCCGAGGGCTCGCGCCTTCTTGGCGAGAAGACCCGCGGCGAGCATCACCGAGGGGTTACTCGTGTTCGTACAACTCGTGATCGCCGCAATCACAACGTCCCCGTGCCCGAGCGTGAACTTCGACTCTCGATCAGCGCTCGGTCCGAGATACGCGCCCTCGAGGTTCACGGGGATCCGCTTCTCAACCTCCGCGCGCGCTTCCTTCGAGAGGGACTCCGCTGTGCCGCCCTCGGCCCAAGCCGCCTCCTGTTCCTCGACCGCGACGGAGGCGAGCAGGGAGCGGCGCCAGGCCTTTTTCATGTCCGTGAGCGCGACCCGATCCTGGGGACGTTTCGGCCCTGCGAGTGAGGGAACCACCGTGCTGAGATCGAGGTGCAGCGTGTCCTTGAAGCGCGGGCGTGGGCTGTTATCAGTCCGGAACAGGCCCTGCTCTTTGTAATAGGTCTCGACGAGACGAACCTGAGCTTCGCTGCGCCCCGTCAGCCTGAGGTAGGCGAGAGTCTCCTGATCGACAGGGAAGTAGCCGATCGTCGCGCCGTATTCCGGCGCCATGTTCGCGATGGTCGCGCGGTCGGCCGCGGGCAACGAACTCAGGCCGCTTCCGAAGAACTCGACGAACTTCCCGACGACCCCCTTCTTCCGGAGCATCTCGGTAATCGTCAAAACGAGGTCGGTCGCTGTCACACCGGGAGCCAGTTTTCCCTCGAGCTCGAACCCGACCACCTCGGGAATCAGCATCGAAACAGGCTGGCCGAGCATCGCCGCTTCCGCCTCGATGCCTCCTACGCCCCAGCCAACAACACCGAGCCCGTTCACCATCGTGGTGTGCGAATCGGTCCCGACGAGCGTATCTGGATACACAAACAGCTCACCGTCCCGTTGTCGCCGGAACGCAACGGAGGCGAGATACTCGATGTTCACCTGGTGCACGATACCCGTGCCGGGAGGCACGACGCGCAGATTGCTGAAGGCACGCTGACCCCATTTGAGGAAACGATAGCGCTCACCGTTCCGCTCGAACTCGCGCCGCACGTTCTCTTCGAAGGAGCGGAGAAGCCCGAAGGAGTCGACCTGGACGGAGTGGTCGATCACCAGATCGACCTGTTCGAGGGGATTGATGCGCTTCGCATCGCCGCCCATCTCAACGATGCCGTCTCGCATCGAAGCGAGATCGACCAAACAGGGAACGCCTGTAAAGTCCTGAAGAAGGACGCGGGCAGGGACGAAGGGTATCTCGCTTTCCCCGACGTTTTTCGCGTCATATCCGGCAAGGCGCTCGATATGCGCCTGGGTGACGTTCAGTCCGTCTTCTTGGCGCAGGAGGTTCTCGAGCAGAATTCGAATCGAGCAGGGGAGCGTGTCGATGTCCCCGAGGTTTTTCAGTCTGTCGAGTCGGAAGTAGCTGAACGTTTCGCCGCCGACTTCGAGCTTCGCCTTCGCGCCAAATGAATCGATGCTTGCCATGATTGACCTCGATGGTGAGAGCTTTCTTTCACCCCCATTCATTCCACACGGAGTACGGGGAGTCGAGCGATCGAGCCCCTCTCCTTTCTCCGCCGAAACCGAGGATACACCGACCCCCACGCGATCCCGCGAGGAAAGTGGGGAAAGGTTGTGTGTAATGTGCGCTCTGTACGCGGAAGCTCAGGGAGAGAGCTCGCCGGGGAGCGGGATGAACTCGACCTCGTCCCCCGGAACAAGCGGGAATTCCCGGCGACGCCACTGCTCCTTGGCGGCGGCGATGCGCGCCTCAGAGCTCGAGACGAAGTTCCAGTCGATGAAGCGAGGAGCATCGAGGGCGTCACCGCCGATCAGCACCAGACGCGCTCCTGTTTCGCTCTCCACGCTGACCTCAGCGCCGCCCTTCACAATGACCAGATGGCCTGGCTCGATGGTCCGTCCGTCGATCACGAAGCTGCCCTCGATGCTGTACAAAGCGCGCTCTTCTGCGAAGGGCACCCCGAAGACTCCGCCGGGCTTGAGCTCGATGTCGAGGTAAAGGATCTCGGACAGAGTCGTGACCGCCGAACGGGCGCCGCCAAACTGGCCCACCACGACGCGCACCTTGAGGCCTTCGCGCTCGACGACGGGCAGCGCCGAGCTGTCATAGTGGTCGAATTTTGGCTCGCATTCCTCCTCCTCGAGGGGCAACGCGACCCAGAGCTGGAGCCCGTGGAGGCGCATCGGGCCCGCACCGGGAACCGGGCGTTCCGAGTGCACAATGCCTCGTCCGGCAGTCATCCAGTTCACCTCAGCGGGGCGAATCACCTGCGCGAAGCCGAGACTGTCGCGATGAAAGACTTCGCCTTCGAAGAGGTAAGTCACGGTGGCGAGACCGATGTGCGGATGGGGTCGAACATTGATCCCTTCGCCGGGACCGAAATCATTCGGACCCATGTGATCGAAGAACACAAACGGTCCGACGTTACGCACCCGGGGGGTCGGAAACAGCCGACGCACCGTAAACGTGTCGACCGGGCGCGGCCGGGGCTCGATGATGGCCTCGATCGGGCTCACTACGCGGTCCTCCGAGTCCAGCGACGCGTCATCAGGTCGTCTCATCGCTCTCCCACATTGCCCCTCCTCCGCCATCTTGTGAAGCAAGATCCGCTCGAGAGGGGCGCAAAGGTCCTTTCCGACACGAGCACCAAACAAACGAACGAACGGCTCGACCGCGATCTGCGTCAAGCCATAGAACACCGAGTAGAGCTGCATCGGCGCACGCGCCCCGACCATGAGCCTGTCCATCGCCGAGTAGGCGAGCCTAGCGCGGAGACGAGGACGAAACCCGAAGCTGCTCCATCCAATCCGAAGGCAATGTCGGGCTGGACATCGAGCGTTATGACGAGCTCCTTCAACGCGTCAAACTCGAAGCGAGCCGGAAAAACGAGATGTACTTGGTAGCGACACCACGATCCAGAGTCCCCTGCGCGTGCGCTCCGTCCCCATCGCCGACAAGCCAGTACCCTTCGCTCCCATAGCCGAAGGTCATCTCAAAGTTCTTGTTCAGGCGAATTCCCGCACCAACCGTGAGCGTGACGAGATGTGTCGTAGCGTCGTCGCGCCTCCGCTTCCCCAAGAGTGAGCGACGGGGCGAGGAGCACGCCGACTGCGATCCTCAGACAAGGACCCCCGTACCCCACCGACCGATGATACGCGGAACTGCGCTCGGGCAGGATCGACCTCGGTGCATTCCCACATAACGGAGCTCTCGTTCTCAAGCCGCCAAGCCAAATGGCTGTCAGCGAAGTTGACCGCCTCTCTCGTTATGCCCCTTCATTCGCGATAGCAGCCGCCCCTCCGGCGCCACCTTCGCCGAGCGGCTGAAAGGAGGAGTTCGATTGACCGCAGCCTTGGGATCCATCAGTGTAGGTCACGCAGAACCGCTGCGCCATGGAGCGACGAGTCAGGTCGACTCGAAGTCCAGGGATGGACCAGCTCGCGTACCCAAGTGCTCTTGCTATCTCGTCAATGTCGCAGGTCACGCCGGTGGCATCGAATGTTCGCGCGTCGCCCTCGATGCCAGTGAGCGGGACTCCACTTTGACAGGCTGGAAAGGTGAGCATGTAGCGTGCCGACATTTTCGCGATCGTCACCTCCGTCGCGAAAGCATTTGATCCCCGATTCCGAGTATGGGGACCCAGGCGACCGTCACCATAGAATACCTCGCCCCCACTCCACCAATAGACCCCTTCGATAGGTGTCGGCTCAGGCGGCTTATCCCCCTCCGTTCGGCCGCAGCCCGATACCACCAACGAGGCGAGAGACGGCGCCAAGCAAGCTCTTCGGAACATGCTCATGCTGCACTCTTACCTCCTATGTATCCATCTGCATGCGCGCCATGGCCTAGGGATCGACGAGCGGCGCGTCGACGATGAGATAATACGTATAGTCCTTCCCGCGCATCTCGGCTTTGAAATGCAGGTCCGTGCCGTTCAACTCAAATCGGTAGATCCAAGCCTGCGGAATCCCCACGTCCTCGCCTCCGTCGAATGACTGTCCGCAGCGAAGCGGCTCGCCATCGTAGCCGTTTTCGACGTAGCAATCGTAGCCAGCGAGGTAGTAGCGCCCGTCCTTCATTTCGTGAACGGTCCCGCTGATCCTGATGGAGCGAATGCTTCTCGAGTCTGGATCACACGCTTCGCCGGTTTCATCGAGTGCGGCGCACTGCCGCATGAGAGCAGCATCGGACTCGTTATCGAACCGCCACGCCCGAACGCTATCCGAGAAGTTGGCAAGCTTCGGATCAAGTCGACCGTTCGAGGCTCCACCTCCACCTCCGCTGCCCTCTCCTTCGAACGGAACGAAGACACCCGTCGCCTGAGCGCAGCCGACGGAACCATCAACTGAGGTTCCACACTCACGGTTTGCCAAAGATCGCCGCTTCAGGTCGATGTGAAGCGCCGTATAGAACCGCTCGGTGTAGCCGAGAGCTTTGGCTGCCTCTGTCGGCGCGCATTGTTCGCGATGAGCCGTGAAGACCTCCGAAAAATCCTCGTTGAGCGTGAGGGGTATCTCGTTGGTGCAGGCAGGAACGTCTAGGAAGTAGCGGTTCTCCCTTCGGATGATGGAGCTCGAGTGAGTTAGGTTGCTCCCTCCCGTGAGCCTCGTCGGCAGACCTCCGGGAGAGTCATCCCTGAAAGCTACCTGTGCACCAAATCTCCAATAATTCCCGTCAGCTCTCTGCTGATCATCTCCCTGGTCGAGCAACCCGCAGCCCGTCAAGCTCAGCGCATACAAACAACTCCATGACGCCTGAAGGGTGCGGTCTCTATTCACCGAAGGGCTCACTCAAAGAAACTTGTGTAAAAGGCATAACGCCGGGTAGATTTTTCAACGTCACGTCCCAGTAGGTCGGCTCGTTCAACGTCAGAGTCGCTTCGGCCTCAGGGTGGTCGCAGGGCTGAAGGGTCTGCGTCCAGCCGGTAGGTGCGTCAGCGTCATCATTCCCGTCCAGAGTCTCAGCGAAGAGCATCACGACTCCAGGAAGATAACCGGAGTCAACCAACGCTTGCGACGGCGGAACGTCGACTGGCTGCGGGTTGAACCATTCCCACTTGAAGGGAGCCGCGCCGACGAGTCCGTTCCCCTGGTAGGTCGGGGCATAGTTGAGTGTGACAATGACGTTTGCGTCCAGGAAGGAACACCGTGGATCCGGAACTTCCTCCGGAGTATGGCCCGCGCAGGTATTGATGCCGAATCCAGTCTGCGGATCCATCACCGTCGAGCTGCGACAAACTATCGCGTCTCCAAATGGGCAACCGTCACAGCAGTCCGAGTGCTCGTTGGCCACCGCGCCGCATTCGCACGCGACCTTCAGGTCCCCCTTGCTGAGCTTCGTACCGGGTTCCATGGCCTGTCGCGCATCATTCGAGGAACAAAGCGGCGATTCCGTCACCTCACACCCCAGCACGAGAGCGCACCCCACAAGCACCTTCATCCCTTGGCTGAACTTCATCGTATTTATCCCCTACTCAGAAAAATTGGCCATGATTTTGTTGCGTTCTCGCGAGAAGGCGCGACGAATCTCGGGGTCGCGAAAATGCCCCTCGGCTTGATCGAGGACCTTCAAGACCTCCTCCCGGGCCGAAACTCGAACGAATGCGGCGCTCGGCCCCTCGGAAGAACCCTCCGCCATTTCGCGACTCACAGAGTCCGTACCAAGCTCCTCGTTCGGGTCTTTTTCGTTCGCGGTCGGCGCTAACGAAGAACGATCGACCAGTCGCTCGGAAGCAGAGCCAGCTCGGGCCGCCGGGACCTCGGGGGGCGAACTCGGAGACGCTGCCGCGCCAAAGTCGGACCGAGGCTTGACGTATGTGGCCAAAAGGAACGACACGAGCCCGAGAACGCCCACGCCGAGCCCCAACAAGACGTGCGTTCTCTTCATAGAGAGGGACATCCCGGCGGAAGGTTGACGGTGAGCAGCATCGTGTCCCGAGCCACGGATCGGAACTCGTCGATGACCTCGAGCCCGACGGTATAGACTCCCGACCTTCTAAAGGGGAAAGTCCTCTCTTCTCCGCTTCCGATCGACGCTCCGTTCGCGGTCCACAGGTAATGTGCGAGGTTGTTCTCCGGATCGCTACTTGCGCTTCCGTCGAGCTCGACATCGAGTACGCAGCTCCCTGTCGCCTTCGTAACGACCCGATCGGGCCCGGCATTGGCCGTCGGCGGGCTGTTGGTGAGAGGCGCGTCCGCCGTGGCCGAAAGGCCGATCGTGGTCAAGCGGCCAGCGACCATGCCCGTGAAAAACCCGGTAAGCGCTATCGAACCCCCATTTTCCGCATCAAACGTAAAGATCGTTCCGGCCGGCTGAAGCGGGACCGTGTAGCGCTTATCCGTTTCGACCCACGCCACGAATTCGAGCGACGGCGGCAGGAGGACGAACGGTAGATGGCTACCGCCCAGGGCGAACTCGAGCGTCCGATTGTTCGTCGCCTTGATTCGCGTCACGTTCACCCCCGCGACCGAAAAGGCGCCGAACCACAAGTGAAGCGTCGTGAGCGAATAGCGACATACCGTCTCTTGATCGGGAGTGCAGCCTTCGTCGATCGCCTTGATCTCGAAGTTTGCGAACGTCACGGGGACGTTCGCTTCGTCGCCATTGATGCCCACAGCGGCCGCGCCGGTGTGAGTTACCCCGACGTAATCCGGCCGTGGCAGTGAGCTCACCGGCGCGGGCGGATTCGTCACCTGACCGACGCTCAGATTGTCGAGGTAGTGAGCTGAAGCGCCGGATGGGAGATTGAGCGCGATCGAGAACGTCAGATCGGAATACCCAGAGGAATTGAGGAGGGTCCGAACTCCGCCATCGAGCGTAAACTCGATCTTGTTGAACTGATCGGGCGTAAGACCGAGGAGCTCCTTTTGTCCGACGAACGAATTATAAAGACCGAGAGAAGGCGCGCTCACATAGAGCTGCACCGCGCCCCACCAGCCGGGGTTCGGCTGGGCCGAGGGCACCCAAAGATCGAAAGAGACCTTTTCGGAGACCGGCGCCAGACTCGTCATCGGAACGCTGGCCACCACCGTGTATCCATTCGGAGTCACCTGAAGCGAAGTGTTGCCTTGTGAACGGGTGGAGAATGAATGACTAATGGTTCCGCCGGAGACGGACCAATCCGAGTTCGGTTCGAAGCCGAGGACGCGCGGCAGATCATCGGGGCCGATCGTCGTGATTCCAGGGATCGCCGACGAGACTTGAACGTTGTCGAGCAAATAGGGGTCAGCAACACCCGCTGGCACGTTCAACGCGAACTTGATCGAGATATCGTAGGCGTTCGCAGAGAGAGACCCCCGAAGTTCCTCGGAGAGCGCAAAGGAGAGCTGACTGAAGGCTCCTCGAGGAAGCGCACCGAGATCGATCTGACCTACGTAGCGTTCATTCACTCCTTGCGACGGAGAACTCACGTACGCCTGAATCGCTCCCGTCCACCACGGGTCGGGCTGCGTGGATGGAACCAGGAGATCGATCGAAACATGGTCCGCGACGGGGCCAAGCGGACCCAGAAGACGACTCTGGACCGTCGTAAAACCATTCGTCGCGATGGCGAGAGCGCTATTTCCTTGCGTTCGGGAAGTGCTCGAGCTCAGCGTCGCTCCAGACGGCGACGACCAATCGGCCGGGTCTTCACAGCCGAGAGTTCGAACTGCGTCTTCTTGTGTCGCGTGGCTATGCAGGGCGAAGAAGCCCCCTCCCGCAATCCCGAGAAGGGCTGTCAGTGGCCACGAACGCCACGGGCGCGCCCAGGAAGTGAGCGGCAGGAGCTCCTCTCCGTTGTGGTCGGTTCGTCTACCCCGGAGCAAACTCACAATGTCCCAACGCATGCTTCGTCTTCTACCCCGATGGGGGGGGGGGGCATGCAAACGAAAAGTGCCGGGCGCTCGAAGTTCGGCCGAGCGTTCAGTCGTTACAAACTCATTCGCCGATTTCCGGTGCGCGTTCGTCGTGTTGGGCCCGTCCTCCAAATGTCATCGAACGCCCCGCTCTCTCTCCTATCACCACTATCAAGTTGCCTTCTGCACTGAAGCCCCGGGTCTGGTCTCGCCGAGACTTCAATCTCACAACGTGTTCCAATCGAAGGCCGGTGCCGCCCCCCACCTCCCGCCCGTCAAGGCCGAGTCTTCGGGTGAGCTCGGTGCGAGCTTCGGCGGGCCCAGCCGCGAGGACGACAGTTCGTTCACCTTATGCGCGCCAGAAACGTGCGCTTTCTGCGCCGCAGGACTACCTTACCCTCATCATGCAGCGGGCTAGCTTCGCCGTAGATCGAGACGCGCCCAAGGCGCCTCCGCAGCGCCTGTGGGACGTACTCAGTCCCGAGGAACGAACCCAGATCCTATCGGCATTGCCCTCCGAGCTCCCTCGCGCCGCGCCCCCTGAGGGCGATCGACACCGGATTCCCAAAGAACGCGCCTTCTCGGCGCTGGATGAGTACTTCCGCCGCATCAAGCGCAGCGTCTACCTCGGCTCGGAGCTACCCATCTACTACCCCGACGAGCCGGTCTTCGCGCCCGACCTCATCGCCGTACTCGACACCTCCACCCATGAGAGACCGGCCTGGGTTGTCAGTCATGAAGGACGAGGGCTCGACTTCGTCCTCGAGATCCACGTCTCGGGGAGCGCCCAGAAGGACTTCGAAGCGAACGTCATTCGGTACGCAAACCTCGGGATCCCCGAGTATTTCGCGTTCGATGCAGGACGCGGCAGACTCCTCGGCTGGCGCTTGCTCGAGCCCGGCGCTGGAAAGTACACGCCTATTCTGCCCCAGGAAGGTCGCTGGACTTCGAACGTGCTCGGGCTCGACTTGGCCCTCGAGAGGGACGGTCTTCGCTTCTATCACGGCTCGGCTCCTCTCCCTCACGCGCGTGAGCTGATCGGACGCTTGTCGAGCATGGTGGACGACGCCCTCCGCCGCGCAGAGGAGGAAGCTCGCCGCGCAGAGGAGGAAGCTCGCCGCGCAGAAGAGGAAGCTCGCCGCGCAGAAGAGGAAGCCCGCCGCGCAGCACGGCTGGCGGCTCGCCTGCGCGAGCTTGGGTTCGACCCCGACGACACCGAATAGCCGATCGACGCGGGCGAGCTTCAGTCCGTCTCGATGGCCGCGACGTAGGGCAGATTGCGGAAACGCTGCGCCCAATCAAGGCCATACCCGACCACAAACTCGTCGCCGAGCTGGAAGCCGACGTAGTCGGCGCGCACCTTCTGTTCCTCGGTCGGCTTCTCAAACAGCGCACAGACGCGCAGGGACGCGGGGCTTCGCGCCAGGAGACTCTGGACCAGGTAGGCGATGGTCAGGCCCGTATCGATGATGTCCTCGACGAGCAGGACGTGTTTCCCTTCGATGGGGTTGGTCAGGTCGTGGGTGATCTGGACATGGCCCGAGGACTGAGTCGCGTCGCCGTAGCTCTGGACCCCGAGAAACTCGACGGCCACGGGGCCCGAGATGGCCCGGGCCAAATCGGCCGCAAAGATGAACGATCCCTTGAGGATACAGAGCAGAGTGATCTCCTCGTCGCTTCCGAGGTCCGCCCGGATCTGACGGCCCAGCTCCGCCACCCGCTCCCGAATTCGTTCCTCGCTGAAGAGAACGGTCATGCGCTTTCCATCGGAGGGGTGGCTCATCGCCCCGAGGCTATGAGATCCCTTGAGCTTCGAGAAGTCTTCTTTCAGCGCACCACCACCCGCACCGATGCGACGCGTCCGTCTGTCTCGAAAGTCAAAGAGCCTTGGCGGTCGGTGCGAAAGATCTGCGTGCCCATTCCTTCGAGCCGCTCGAGCACATCGCGCTTCGGATGGCCGAAAGAGTTCCGCGCGCCCACGGAGATGAACGCGAGCTCGGGCTGGACCCGAGCGAGGAGCTCCCTGGAGCTCGACGTATCGCTGCCGTGATGGCCCACCTTGAGGAGCGTCGAGCGCAGACGATCGGGAGCAGCCGCGACCAAAGAAGCCTCTCCGGGAAGCTCAATATCCCCGGTCAGAAGCGCGCTGTGGGCCCCGTAGTCGATCCGAACGACGAGAGAGGCGTCATTGCGCCCGAGGTCGAGAGCGGCGCCGCAGGGGGCGAGAACGCTCACGCGGGCCCCGAAGTCGTGATCGCTGCCGCAGAGCTCGGCGGCGCCGCGGACGCGCACTCCGCGCTGTCTCGCCAGCGCCAAGAGGCGCGCGAGCTCCCGAGAGTGTTCGGTAGGCTGCGCTGTGTGCCAAAGCTCGCGCACCGGTACCGCTTCGAGCACTCCGAACAAGCCGAGCATATGGTCACGGTCCGGATGTGAAAGGATCATGAGATCGAGCTCACGCACTCGATGGGCCCGAATCCAAGGCAGAAGGACTCGCTCGGCCACGTCGGGCTTTCCCCCGGGATATCCACCGCCATCCACGAGGGCGACTTTCCCATCGGGAAACTCGAGCCAGAGCGCGTCCCCCTGACCGATATCGAGGGCTGTCACGCGCAGGAGCCCGGGGCTCGCCCCTCCCGCCTCTGCCGACGGCAGGTACCGAAACAAGCCGATCCCGAGCGTGAGCATGGCGCCCAAGACCCGCGCCTTTACGTGCGACAGGCGCGCAAACACCCCGAGCGAAACGAGCCCCAGCGCCACGAAGAACACCATGTCCCAGGCGTCCGGCAGGCCGACCCCAAATTTCAGCTCCTCCACTCCCGCGCTCCATTTCGCCACCCAGGCCACGAGCAAGAGCGCCGACGATCCGACCCAGGCCAAACCGCGCTCGAGGTCTGGCAGCGGCGCGCTCACCGCATGCAAGAGACAAGCGGGCAGCGCAAAGAGCTCACCGACCGGCGCCGCGAGCAGATTCGCGAGCAGCGCCGCCAAGGTCAGTTTGTCGTTCATGAGCGCGATGGCCGGGGCGCAGCCGAGGGAGGCGCTCACCGTCGCGACGAGGTTCTCGATGATGAATCGAAGGGGCTGTTTGGTCAGGAATCGCCCGCGCATGAGGGCGCGCGTGAGGGGCTGACCGAGGGCCAACAAACCCAAGGTCGAGAGCGCCGACAGCAGGAACGAGAGGTCACCGCCGAGCAAAGGATCTGCCGCAAGTCCCCATAAAATCGACAGCCCCAGCGCCGAGCCGCCCCGCACACGAAAGCCGAGGGCCCGAGCGCCCAGCACCGCGCTGAGCATGCAGGCGGCGCGGAAGGCGGACCCGCTCGCCCCAGAGAAATCCTCGTAGAGCCAGGAGAGAGGGATTCCGAGCGCGCTCGAAAAGCGCGTCACATCGAGGCGCCGGGCGAGGCGCGGGACCCGAACCAAGAGCATCCGGAGCAGGTTCGTCAGGGTCAGGATCGCGACGACGAGATGTGTTCCGCTGACGGCAAGGACATGCATCAATCCACTCGCGGCGAAGGCGATCCGATCTTCGTCTTCCAGGTCGGTCTCCCCGAGGACCAGCGCCTTCGCGAGCGGGACAGCGCCAGGATCAAAAGTCGCGACAATCCGCTCGCGCACCAGCGCTCGCGACCAGTCGACGGCTCGCCGGAGCGAGCGTCCCGCGATCCGTTCGTCGAGAGCCACGAGACCTCCCGAGAGAATCACTCCGCGCCGCGCAGCTCCGCTCGGGTCGTCGGAGATCTTCTCATTGCGAAATAGCTCGAGAGGCGCGAGCTGAAACACGCCGACGAGCTCGTCTCCGCGCCCGAGACCCATCGGCTCACTCCCCACTCGAACCAGAAGAGGCCCTTCGACCTTCAGCCTGTCGCACTCGAGGGGTCCCGCCTCTCCGACCCAGCTCTCGCGCACTTCGCTGTCTCCGCGAAAGCCACGACTCGTCCTCTGGACCGGGGAGGTCACGATCCGGATGCGCCCCGCGCAGCGCTCTGGCCCCGAAAACTCGCCGCGCACCGCCGCCGAGGTCCGCTCATACTCTTCAATGGCTCCCCCCGCTCGCGCCGCACAGAACCAGAAAAGAAACCCCGCCCCCAGCGCGAGCGGCACGCGCGCCCTCGGCTCCGCGCTCGCACAGGCCCACGACAGCCACAGGAGCCCCACGGCGATCGCCGCTCCGGGCGCGCTCCGGAGCTGACTTCCGGCGAGCGCAACGCCCGCGAGCGTCAGAAGCGGGCTCAGCAGAAAAGGCGCCGAATCGAGGAGCGCTCGCTCGCGCATACCCGCGCGTCCAGCAAGACTCGCGCCCGCATTCACTCCGCAAAAGTGCAGCCTTTTTTCCCCGAAGAACGTCCCCAGCGACCCTGGCCGCCGCTCGGCTCGCCATCTCTCGCCAGGCTTGCAAGAATGAACCAGCTCTGTGGTGAACCCAACCGATCTCCGGCAGTCCAAAAAAGTGCGCGCCGACGCGCTCCTTCTCGAGGCAGGGCTCGCCGACTCACGCACCAAAGCGCAGGCGCTCATCCTAGCCGGCGACGTGTTCGCGGGCGAAGAGCGCGTCGAAAAGCCGGGTTCGCTGCTCCGGCGCGGAACCGAGCTCCGGGTCCGCGCGGGGGCCCGTTACGTCTCCCGCGGCGGCCTCAAGCTCGAAGGCGCCCTCGCGGATTTTGGGTTCGATCCTCAGGGCCTCGTTTGCGCGGACATCGGCGCTTCAACCGGCGGTTTCACAGACTGCCTCCTGCAAGCGGGCGCGGCGCGCGTGTATGCGGTGGACGTCGGACACGGTCAGCTCGCTTCCAAGCTGCGCACCGACGAGCGCGTGGTGGTGCTCGAGCGCACCAATGCTCGCTCTCTCACGGCGGAGACGGTCGGCGGCGGCGTCGATCTCTCGGTCGTCGACGCTTCTTTCATCGGACTCGAGAAGCTGCTTCCGGCGCTGTTTGCGATCCTTCGCCCGGGCGGCTTCCTCCTCGCGCTCATCAAACCTCAGTTTGAGGTCGGCCGCGAAGAAGCGAAGAAAGCTCGCGGCGTAATCCGCGACGAAGAGCTCCGAGCCAGCACCGTGCGCGAGGTCCTCGACCAGATCGAGCGGGCGGGGCTGGTCGTCCATAAAGACGCTCCCTGCCGCGTCCCAGGGCCCAAAGGAAACGTCGAACACTTCGTGCTCGCGGAGCGCCCGAGCGGCGATGCATCGGCACGAGCTCCCGCCTCCAGCGACGCTCCGGTAGCTCGGCAGAGAAACGAGCCATGAGTCCCGCGATCCTTCTCTTCTCGACCCTGCTCGCGCTGCCTTCGGCGCTGACGGACCCAGCGCCAACCTACAAAAAGCCTCTCCCGGAGCCCGCCGTACTCGCCCGAGGCACCGCCAACCGCTACGCGAACCTTTCGCCCGCCGCCTGCAAAAAACAGCTCGCGGCGCGCAAGGTCGCCATCGAGTTCGTCGGCGCCGCCCCCGGCATCGCCAATCCGGTCCGCATCGTCGGCCCCATCGGCGGCATCCAGTTTCACACGGGTCCGAAGAAGTCGCCCTTCGGCATGGCCGATTGTCGCCTCGTCTTGACCTGGCTCGATCTCATCCCGCTGCTCCGCGACCACAAAGTCGCCAGCATTCGCATCGACAACTTCTACCGAAAAGGGGCGCGCCTTCCGGCCCGCAAGTCCAAGAAGAGCCAACACGCCTACGCCTTGGCTACGGACCTGACGTCTTTGACCCTCGACGACGGCACCCTGCTCGACGTCGAAAAGGACTTCCACGGCCAGCTTGGCCAGGAGGTCTGTGGTCCTACGGCGGTCGTCCAAAACAACGATCCGCAAGGCGTCCTCCTCCGCAATCTCGTCTGCGATATCGGCCGAACCGGCGCCTTTCACCACATCCTGACGCCCAACGCCAACCTCGCTCACCGGAATCACCTTCATCTCGACATCGCGCGAGACTGCACCTGGTTCTCGGTGAAGTAACGGCAATCGGACTTCCCAGCTCTCCGCGCCGGGCCCGATTCGCGGGGGGCCCACCTGCGGCCGAAACAACGCCATCTCGGCCACTATTTCTCGCGTCTCACCTCTCGGTTTCGAGATGACTTTGGAGTTTGTGCCGACACACTTTCGAAACGCTCACAGTTGTTGCGCATTCTTCGCGCATGCGCGATTGCGGATGGAGATCCACTCCGCGCCTCATTTTTGAACGCGAACGCTCACAGATGCGCTATGGTCGAGAGAGACGCGCGCTCGGGCGCGTCGGGAGAACGCTCATGGCCTGGCGACAACGAGTGGTCATCATTGGCGGCGGGTTCGCGGGGGTCGCCGCCGCAAAAGCGCTCAAGAATGAGCGCGTCGACGTTCTCTTGCTCGATCGCCAAAATCACCATCTCTTTCAGCCGCTCCTCTACCAAGTCGCCACCTGCGCCCTCTCCGCGGCCGAGATCGCCTTCCCGATCCGGCATATCTTCGCGCGCCAGCCGAACACCGAGGTCGTATTCACCGAGGTCACCGGCATCAACCTGAAGGCTCGCTCCGTCGAGACGACCTCAGGACCCATCGACTACCATTTTCTCATCATCGCCGCCGGCGCCGAGACGAACTTCTACGGGCATAAGGACTGGGCAGAGGCGGCGCCGGGCCTGAAAACTCTCGACGAAGCTCTCGAGATCCGCCGCAAGGTCTTGCTCGCTCTCGAGCTCGCGGAACAGGAGACGGACCCCGCCCGCAGACGCGAGCTTCTCACGTTCTGCGTCATCGGCGGCGGCCCGACGGGCGTCGAGCTCGCAGGAGCGCTCATCGAACTCTCCCGCGGCCTGGTGCGCCGCGACTACCGGCACATCGATCCCAGCGAAATCTCCGTGCGCCTGATCGAAGGGGGTCCGGCGGTTTTGAGGACGATGACCGAGTCGATGCAAGTGAGCGCGCGGCGTCAGCTCGAGTCCCTCGGTGTGATCGTACACACGGGCTCGCGTGTGGTCTCCATCACCTCCGACTCCCTCGGTCTCATCGATCAGGACGGCACGCCCCAGACCATTCCTGCTGCAACGATCCTGTGGGCCGCCGGAGTCCGAGCGGTTCCGCTCACCGCGACCCTCGGAGTTCCTCTCGATCCGGGCGGTCGCGTGCCCGTAACGCCTTCTTTGAACATTCCCGGCTACGACGAGGTCTTTTGCGCTGGAGACGTCGCGGCCTGTGTCGACGCAAAGGGAGTGAATGTCCCGGGGGTCGCGCCTGCGGCAATGCAGATGGGGAAATTTGCGGCACAGCAGATTGTGCGGCGGCTCCAAGGCATGGAGGTGCGCCCCTTCGTCTACCGAGACAAAGGAAGCCTCGCCACGATCGGCAAGCGCCGCGCCGTCGCCCAGTTTCGCCACTCTCGCTTCTCAGGAGTCATCGCTTGGTACCTGTGGCTCGTTGTCCACATCATGTTCCTGATCGGCTTTAGGAACCGACTCATCGTCCTCACCCAGTGGGTCTGGCAATACGTTACGAGTCGCGGCGGCGCGCGCATCATCACGGGTATCTCACGAGGACATCTCGAGTGGCCCGCGCAGCCGAGGCGCCTCGGTCGCATTCCGCGGCGAGGCGGGGCGCCCGAGCCGAGCGAAGCCGAACCCCGCGTGGTCCAAGCTACGGCGAGCGGCGGCCCAGGCGGGTGAAGGCTCGAACGGGCTCCTAGGTCCGCGCGGGATCTTCCTCGGCACTCGACCTCGTGCTTCATTGGTTCGGTGAGGATCGGGTTCGGGGGAACGCGGGTGGGAGTGTGGCTTGTGGCCCTCTTGGGGATCTTCCTCGCGGCGCAAGCAGCCCAGGCAGGGGAATTCCGCGCACCACGACTCCGCGGTGGAAGCCTCTTCGGCGTAACGTTCGGGACCGCAGAGGGGCACCAGCAAACGAGGCCAGACTCCGGCTACCAAATCGAACCCCTCCCTCTCATCGTGGTCGGGGGAACCTTCGGGGTTCAGATCGATGAAAGGTGGTCGGTTTCGCTGCGCGGGACATCAGGCTTTTTCCCCTTTCGAGCGCACTTAGCGGCCTCTGTCGTCGGCGAGTACAACCTGACGAGGGATTGGTCCGCTGGCTTGGGAGCGGGTGCGGCGCATATGAGTGAGTCCCATCTCAACTTTTGCTTCAACACTTCTGGAGCCTGTCCGAGAGGTGGTCCCTTCGTTTGGACCGGCATCACATTCCCCGCCTTCATCACATACACATTTCCCACCGAGCGGCGGCGCAGGTTTGGGATCACGGTTGAGATGGCGCCAGGCTTCGATCCGTTACGGCCCAGAGAGACAAGCGTACGGGGCACGCTCAACATGAGTGTCGTTTGGAGATGAGCGCCGCAGAGCGTGTCCGAGGCTTTCGGTCCCAGAGCGCAGGACCCCGATGGTCGTCGAGTTGGGCCATGCGGAGCGGCTTCCCGGCACAAAGCGGCTCACGGCGACGTTCGTCCACCTTGCGTGAACATTGAGTGAAGTCTGTTCGTGTCGTCGCGTCGGTCGCAAGTAGGAGCGAAGCGGTAGGCGTGGGGCTCAGGGGAAGGCTCGGGTGGGCTCAACTGGAGGTGATGGACCGGGGCCAAAAAAATAGCCGGGAGCGCTCTAACAATCACTCTCGGCGAGGAGCGCTCGGGCGAGCAGGGAGACGTGGCGGGTGAAGTCCCGTTCGAAGTCTCTGCGCATCGAGGCGAGCTCGGGTCGATGTAAAACGGCGCGCACCTCCGGGGAGGGATGGCCAAAGGACCAAGCGCCGACGAGAGCGGTCAGTGAGAGATGTAAGAGCTCCTCGTATCTCCGCGGCGGAAGCAGGGGCGCGGTTTCGTAGAGGAGAGCGGCGACACGGCGAAAAAACTCGACGGCGTCGCGCTTGAAGTCGAAGACAGTCTGGGCCTCGACGTTGTGTTCGAGGACCGTCGGAAGAATCGCCGAGAGGCGGCCGAGGAAGGGGCGCGCGGCGAAGCTCTTGGCGAGCATCGCGGCCAACTTGTCCAAGAAGGCGTGACGCGCGGCGTCGTTCACAAGGGGAACGCGCTCGTGACACCTGAGAGTTTCCTCAAAGTCGACGAGCCACCCGGTCCACTCTCTCCGCAAGAGCTCGAGGAGGATCGCTTCGCGGCTCTCGAAGTAACGGTAGAGATTCGACTTCGCCATCCCGACGCGGCGCGCGAGATCGTTCAGACTGAGCTCACGTTCGGTCTCGCTCTCGAGCAGGAGGGCTTGAGCCGCTTCGAGGATCTCCTCGCGGCGCTCGCCTTTCTGCTCATCGCTTCGGGCGCGTTTGAAACTATCCTTCTCGTCCGTCACAAACTTCCTTGACAAGAGACCGCTGGTCTCTCATTCAAGAGACCACTGGTCACCAAACAGTGTGCCTGGGTTTTCGCCCCAGGGCACGTCCGAATTTTCTGGAAGGAGAAACAACATGGCCCAACCGCTCATGTGTGACAAGAGATTGTTATCATTGGATTTATCCGGAAGGACCTACGTCGTGACAGGGGGCGCGTCGGGGATCGGACGCGTCACTGTCGAGCAGCTCGCCCGCCAGGGGGCCACCGTCGTCGTCGGGGTGCGCAATGGGGCGGCCGGGCAGAAGGCGGCTGATCAGATTCGCCGGGAGGTGCCCGGAGCAAAGATCGAGATCTTGCACCTCGACTTGGCGAGTCTCGATTCGGTCGAGCAGTTCGCCGAGCAGTTCCTCGCGACTCACAGCGAGCTCCACGGGCTCGTGAACAACGCGGGAGTGATGAACACGCCGCGCGGACAAACCAAGGACGGCTTCGAGCTTCAGTTCGGCACGAACCACCTCGGTCACTTTTATCTCACAGAGCTCCTCCTCGATGTGCTGCAAAAGACCGAGGGCGCACGCATCATCTGTCTCTCGAGCTGCTATCACGACAAGGCCATGGGCCGGGAAGGGAAGATCGATTTCGACGACCTTCATTTCACGCGCCGGAAGTACGACGGCTGGACCGCTTACGCTCAGTCGAAGCTCGCCAACTTACTCCACGCCAAAGAGCTCGCGCGCCGTCTCGAGGGCACCGGAGTCACCGCCGTCAGCGTGCATCCGGGCTGGGTCCGGACGAACCTGATTCGGCATTCGGCGCCTGTTTTCCTGCAAAACGCGCTGGCAGGCGTTCTCAAGCTCGCCGGGCTCATCGAGCCCTGGGAAGGGGCTCAGACGACGCTCTATGCGCTCCTCTCTCCTGAGGTTCCGAAACATAGTGGGGCCTTCTTCAGTCAGACGGGCATGTACCGAGATCGCTCGAAGAACGCAGGCGGCTGGCCGATGAGCTCGCCGAACCCTCACGCGCACGATGATGAGCTCGCCCGGCGTCTCTACGACGAAAGCGCGCGCATCATCGCCGAGGCCAGGCAGAAGCGGCGCGCGGCTTGATCGAAAGGTGGCACCGAACGGGCTCAAGGGGCGCGGCATGATCGAAAGGGAGCACCGAGCGGACTCAAGGCGCGCGGCTTCACCCACGGACGGGCTCAAGGGGCGCTGAACGCTCACTGACGCGCGATCGAGAGGGGCGCCCCGCACGCCGGGCCAAATGGGGCCAGACAGACGCGGCGGTGGAAAGGCTGCGCGACGCTTCATCAGAGGCGCGCGCCCCCTTGGGGGGCGCGCGCTCGAGCTCAAAATGCCATCACCCAAAGATCGTAGAGCGCATGGGTCCAAACGGCGGGAGCTAAACCGCGCAGCTCGTAGATGACGGTGAAGACGAGGCCGCAGGCGGCGCGGAAACAGAAGATCTTCAAGTCGAAGTCTTCGCCAAAGGCTCCGTAATGGTGCCAGGCACTAAAAGCGATCGCGGCGACGAGCGCCCACACGATCCGCACAAGCATGCGCTTCATGCCGCGGGCGATGTTGAACAGGAAGATCAAAAGCGCGGCGCCTCCTCCGTAGAGCAGCGCACGGAAGGTGAGCTCTTCGTAGAAGCCAGCTCCAAGACTCATGATGACGCCTGTGAAGCGCGTCCCGGCGTCGAGGGCTTCACTCGCCTGTTCGACGGAGTAGGAGAGGGCGGGCGCCACGCGGAGGAGGCCCACGGCGTCGTCCTGGGCCGTGACCCAGGAGAACAAACGCGCCGCGGCCAGGCCCGCTAGGATGCGCATGGCGACGGCGTAGAGGATCCCCTCCGTGCCCATCCAAGCGAACCGGTGCCAGGAGATGTGCTTGCCCCGTCCCATCATCAGGAGCGGCACCACGTAAGCGGCTCCGAGCGAGACGGTCAAAAGCGCGTAGATGGGCATTGAATGGTCCACGAGGGCCTGGAGCTCCTGCGTGACCCAGTCGGCGGCGTTCCGATATGGGAGAAAGACGACCCCGAGGTGGTACCCGATGAAGACGGGCATGGTCAGGGCCAGGTCGGTCCAAGGTCCCGATCGGTCGAGGTTTTCCTCGGTGGCGGCCGCAGCGGTCATCGGCAGAGACCGTACCGGCTGCGCCCGTTTCTAGGCCAATTTTCAGCTTTATTGGCGGAACAGGAGCCGGCCGAGCCTGGCCGGGCGGAACTTCACGCTGCGGCGCGCCTGCCGTGGCGCGCGCTCCTCACGCTGCGCCAGGCGTCAGGTGGTAGACGAGCCAGAAGACGACGGTGACCCAGAGAAGCACGATACCGACCATCGGACCGTCGCTGAGCATGATTTGGGTCGGGCTCTCCGCCTTCGGCCGGAAGCGCACGAGGTAGAGGAATCTCCAGTTCGCGGCGGCGACAAACAGGCTCGTGAGCCAGAGATGATCGGCTTGGAAGAACTCGCGCGTGCGCGGGTCCAGCGTGTACACCAAGTAAAGGACGAAGGTCAGGCCGCCGCTCAGAACCACGGCCACGTTCAGACCTCGTTTCGAATAGCCTTCGAGGGCCGCTCGCTGCTTCTTGGCGCCTCCCGCTTCCGCGGTCGTCAGCTCATGGCGCCGCTTCCCGAAGCCCAAAAAGAGCGCCAGCGTCGCGGTGCAGGCGTAGAGGTACCAGGAGATTTCGATGCCCGTGGCGAGACCACCGCCGACCACGCGAAGCACAAAGCCGGCCGAGATACAGCCCACGTCGAGATAGGCGACGTGCTTCAGGCGACCCGTGTAGGCGAGGTTCAAAATGAAATAGGCCGCGGCGACCGCGCCAAAGCCAAAGTCGATGGCAAAAGCAGAGCCGACGGCGAGGACGATGAGCACCGCCGCGAACACCTTCGCCACCCCGAGGGGCACGCGCCCTGACGGAATGGGCCGGAGGCGCTTGATGGGATGTTCGCGATCCGCCGTGACGTCGGCGATGTCGTTGATCGTGTAGATCGCGCCCGCCAAAAAGCAGAAGACGAGGAAGGCCAGCCCAGCGTTCGTGAGCAGGCGGGCTTCGAAGATGTGCTTGGCAAAGACGACCGGCGCCAGCACGAACACGTTCTTCACCCATTGGTGCGGGCGGATGGTGCGGATCAAGCCGAGCGCGACAGTGCCAGGCGAGGGCGGTCCAGCAGGAGCAGGGGGCACCGCAGGCCAGCTGACCTGGCTCGGGATATCGCCCGGCTCGCTCAACCCTCGAATGGATGGCGCCTCCGGTGCGCTTTGTCCCTCCTCTGCGCGGCTTTCCTTCAACGCCATCGGGCCCCGCTTTTAGCAGCCGCGCTTTCCTACATCCACTTATTTACCATTGCCCCGGACCAATTCCTCTCGCGAGCTCCCGCCAGCTTCGCTAACCAGGAGTGACGTGACACCCCTAGAACGCCGCGCGCGTCATGCGGATCTCGCCGCACAGCTTCGCGAGCACGATCACCTCTATTACGACCTCGACGAGCCGACCATCTCGGACGAAGAGTACGATCGCCTCTACCGCGAGCTCGTCGACCTCGAGAAGCAGTACCCTGAGCTCATCACACCCGATTCGCCGACGCAGCGGATCGGCGCGACTCCCCGCACTGAGCTCAAGGCGGCGCCCCACGTGGCGCCGATGACCTCCCTCGACAATACCTACAGCCGGCAGGAGCTCGCTCAGTTCTTAGAGCGAGTGGCTCGGGGTCTCCCAGAGGGGTCGCGCCCTGTTTTTTCCATCGAACCGAAGCTCGACGGCGCCAGCATTGAGCTTCTTTATCGCGGGGGTCGCTTCGTTCAAGGCATCACGCGCGGTGATGGTGTGGTCGGAGAGGACGTCACCGACAACGTTCGGACGATCCGGAATCTGCCGCTCACGATTCCCTATCAAAATGATTTGACGCTCCGCGCGGAGGTCGTCGTCTTCCGTCGCGACTTGATCGCTCTCAACGAAGAGCGAGCCCTCGCTGGAGAGCCCCTCTTCGCCAATACGCGCAACCTCGCGTCCGGCTCGCTGCGCCTGCTCGACCCGCGCCAAGTCGCGCGCCGCAGGCTCCGGGTCATGGTTTGGCAGGTGCTCGAGCGGGATTTCGCGGAAGATCACGCCTCATCGCTCGCCAAGTTGCGCGAGCTGCGCATCCCGACCCACGGCGTCCTCGAGCTCGGCACCAATGTCGACGAGGTCATGCACGCGATCGACGCCATCGAGGCGATGAAGGCGACGCTCGAGTATGAGCTCGACGGCGCCGTAGTTAAGGTGAACACCTACAAAGAGCAAGACATCCTGGGGCGCACGGCGAAGTTCCCCCGCTGGGCCATCGCTTATAAGTTCAAGGCCGACCGAGCCTACACGCGCGTGCTCGGCATCAGCGTCCAGGTCGGGCGCACCGGCGTCCTCACGCCCGTCGCCGATCTCGAGCCCGTTCAGCTCGCTGGAACCACTGTCTCGCGCGCCTCGCTCCACAACGAAGATCAGGTCGCGCGCCTCGATGTTCGGATCGGCGATCTCGTCGGCGTCGAAAAAGCTGGCGAGATCATCCCTCAGATCATGGACGTGAAGTTCGAGGAGCGACCCTATGGGACCGAGCCTTTTGTGCTTCCGCGCAGCTGTCCTCGCTGCGGCTCACCTGCGGAAAAACCAGAGGGCGAGGTCCAGATCCGCTGCACCAACGTGGAGTGTCCGGCGCGCGTCGAGGGGAGCATCCTCTATTTTTCGCGGCGCTTCGCGATGGATATCGACCATCTCGGCGCCGAGCTGATCCAGAAGCTCTGTTCCCTCGGCCTCGTCAGGAGCATCCCCGATCTCTACACGCTCACGCTCGACGATCTCCTGAAGATCGAGCGCATGGCGGAGAAGGGTTCGACCAACGTGCTCCGCTCCATCGAGGCGAGCCGCTCACGCACCTTCGACCGACTCCTCATTGGGCTCGGCATCGAGCACATCGGCCAAGTCATCGCCAAGCAGCTCGCGCGCAAGGTCCGCTCGATTGACGAACTGCTCGCGCTGCATCCCGAATCCCTCACGAGTGAGCTGCTCGGCGTGCCCGGCATCGGACCGAAGATGGTCCAGTCCCTCGCGACGTACTTGGCCGACCCGAAAAACCGCCAGAATCTCGAACGTTTTCGAGAACTTCACGTTTCGGTGCCCTTCGAGGAGACCGCCCCGGCTCGCGCGACAGAAGGCCCTCTCCTCGGGAAGTCTTTCTGCGTCACGGGCGTACTCAGCAGATCGCGGGATGAGATCCACCGGGAGATCGAGGCGGCCGGCGGCGACGTCCACACGACCGTGAAGAAGGGCACGACTTATCTCGTCGCAGGAGAGAAGGTCGGCAAGTCAAAGCTCACCAGCGCCGAGAAACACGGCACCCTCGTCATCGATGAGGCGCGGCTCCGCGAGCTCATCGAAGGCTCTGAAGAGGCGGCGGGATAGGACTCTTGGGGAAAATTTCTTCTCCGCGGTTTCTTCTCATCGGCGCTGTCACCGGGGCAGCGCTCTTCGCAGCCACCTTCGGGCTCGCTCTTTTTCTCGCGCGCGAGCCTGACCCTTGTACGGACGGGCTCGAGCTTTTCGGGGAGCGCTGCTGCGCGCCGGGTCAATCCCTCGTCGGAGGGCGCTGCTGGGGGCTTCCGAAGAGCTGTCCGGATGGCATGGCCCTTCTGGGCGGGGAGGCGCCGGGCTGCGTCGCGCGCTCTTGGGCGATCTCTTACACGGGGGGGCAAGTCGTGATCGCTCCGACCGATTGGGACAGCGAGCAGGTCGAGCGGGAGACCTTCTCGGTGGCTCCCTTCCGCTTAGACAGCCACGAGGTCACTTGGCATCGCTACTTCGGATGTCCTGAGGGCAACTGTGCGGCGCTCGAGGGCCGCGAGCCGGGGGCGCCAGTGACCCGAGTGACCGCGGCGGAGGCGGAGCGCTTCTGTCGCTCAGCTGGAGGGCGCCTGCCGTCGCCAGAGGAGTGGATGTTCGCCAGCATGGGAGAGCAGGCTCGCCGTTACCCCTGGGGCGCCCACGGGCTCACCTGCCGGCGCGCCGCTTATGGTCTCGAGCGGGGGCCCTGTGGGACGACGCTCAGCTCCCCTGAGCTCGCCGGCGCGCGGTCTCTCGGTCGCTCCCCGGAAGGAGCCGAGGACTTGGTGGGCAATGTCCGGGAGCTCACGCGCGACGCTTCGGGACGGATTTTCCTGGTCGGAGGGTCCTTTCGTTCGCGCTTCCCGGCAGAGGTGAAAAGCTGGGCTCGGGTGCCCCATAGCGGGGCGCCCCAGGATGACGTTGGCTTTCGTTGCGCTTACGAGGTCGAGTGACGAAGCGTCATGGCCCGCTGCGCCTCTCATCACAAGACCCCATGTTCTGACGAAGCCCAGTGCGAAGCTATGGGGCGCCGTTTCGACTTTTCTGACAAGGGGCAAGGAAAAGCTCGCCTGTGCTATCGTGGCGCCCGTCATGTCGGTCACGCCGAGCGAGCTCCGCGCGAATATCTATCGTCTCATCGATACCGTGATCGAAACGGGCGTCCCGCTCCGCATCCTGCGCGGCGACACGGTGCTCGAGCTCTCTCTGCTCGAGCCGCCTTCGCGGCTCGCTCGGCTTCCGATCCGGAACCTCTTTGATTGTGACCCGGACGAGCTCATCACCCGGCCCCAGGGAGAGCCGGATCACCCGTGAAAACCCCGCTACACCTCGATACCCACGTCATCGCTTGGCTGTACGCGGGGCGCGTCGACCAGTTCAGCGCGCGCAGCCGCGCGCTGCTTGAGGAGCGACCCTTGTTCATTTCGCCCGCTGTCGAGCTGGAGCTGGGTGTTCTTTATGACCAAGGCATCTTGCGCGTTCCGGCCGGCGAGATTGTTCAAGATCTCGCCGATCGCATTCAGCTCACCGTCTCGACCGCTTCCTTCTCCCGTGTCACGAACAAGGCGCTTGAGTTTTCTTGGGCGACGGATGTTTTCGATCGCTTGATCTGCGCGGAGGCAGAGCTCGCTGAGGCGAACCTCCTCACAAAAGACGCGGGCATTCACGCCCATTTTTCGAGGGCTTTTTGGTGATGATTTGTGCAATCCTGTTGATTGGAACTGAGCTGGTTCGCGGCGAGCTGCGCGACGCAAACGGCCACTGGCTCGCTGGAAAGCTCGCGGAGCTCGGCCACGAGGTCCGCGAGCTGCGCACCATCGACGATGACATGGATCGCATCGTGGAGACGCTCAAAGAGCTCGGGGCTCATCACGACTTCCTTTTCGTCACCGGCGGCCTCGGACCGACCTCCGATGACCTCACCGCGGCCGCCGCCGCTCGCGCCCAAGGGCGCGAGCTCGCGCTTGACACCCGTTCCCTCGAGCGCGTCCGCGCCGCTTTTCAGAACTCCGGTGTGCCCATGCACCCGATGAACGAAAAGCAGGCCGTCTTCCCCGAAGGCGCCACCGTTCTCGACAACGACCTCGGCACCGCTCCCGGCTTCGCCTGCAAGATCGGCCGCGCGAGCGCGTTTTTTACGCCCGGCGTTCCCCGGGAAATGCAGCACATCTTCGAAGAGCGGATCGTCCCTTCGCTCCCGAAGCCGAACGCTCCTCTCGTCGTCGAGCGGGTCACTGTCTTCGGCCTCCCCGAGAGCACCGTCGCCGGCCGCGTCGAGAGCGTCGAACGCGAGTTCCCCGTGACCCTGGGCTATCGCGCCGGCTCTCATGAAATCGAAGTCAAGGTCCAAGGGCAGGCGACCCCCGGCGAGCCCATCGAGGTCGTCCGGGCTCAGGCCGTCGCCGCTCGAAATCGCGTCATCGAGCTCCTCGGTGACGCCATTTTCGTAGAAGGGCGCGTCGCGCTCCCCGAATACTTCGGAAACAGCTTCAAGGAACGAAACATCTCGGTTGGCTTCGCTGAATCCTGCACGGGAGGCCTCGTGAGCCACCTTGTGACCACGGTCGCCGGCTGCAGCACCTGCTTCTTCGGCAGCGTCGTGAGCTACGACAACAGCGTCAAACAAGGGGTGCTCGGCGTTCCCGCCGAGATCCTGGAGCGCCACGGAGCCGTGAGCGAAGAATGTGCTGTGGCGATGGCGCGCGGCGCCGTCCGCGCGCTCGGGGTGGACGTCGGTATCTCCATCACGGGCATCGCCGGCCCCTCCGGAGGCAGTCCGGAGAAGCCGGTCGGGCTCGTGCATTTTGCGGCGACGAGCGGGGACATCGTCCTCACGCGGCGCCACGAGTTTCGCGGCGATCGCGCTCAAATCCAGAGGCGGGCTGCGACTCGTGCGCTCGTGCTCGGTCTCGAGCTGCTTCGGGAGCTCTCCCGTTAGGCCTGGACCGTCTTTCCGAAGGGCGTCGGTGAAGCTCCGTAGCCGACCTTCGAGAAGCCGATCTTGTCGCCGACCGCGTCGATCTGAACCAAACTGCCCGGCGGGTACTCTCCGCGAAGCACCGCTTCGGCCAGCGGGTTCTCAATGGAGCGCTGGATCGCTCGCTTGAGCGGGCGCGCTCCGAACTGAGGATCGAAGCCGATCTGAGCGATCGCGTCTTTTGCAGCTTCCGTCGCGCGGAGGGTCAGGCCGCGGCCTTCGAGACGTTTCGCCAGGCGAGCCAGCTGGACGTCGACGATTCCGCGAATCTGTTCCCGGCCGAGCCGCCGGTAGACGATCGTCTCGTCGAGACGATTGATGAACTCGGGGCGGAGGTGCGCTCGGAGAGCTTCCATGGCCGCTTCGTCGAGGCGCTTCTGCTTCTCTTCCTCCGAGAGATCTCGGCGCTCTTCGATCTGAGCGAGCTCGAGCGAGCCAAGGTTACTCGTGAGGATGACGACCGTGTTCTTGAAGTCCACGGTGCGACCCTGACCATCGGTCAGGCGACCGTCGTCGAGGAGCTGGAGCAGGACGTTGAACACGTCCGGATGCGCCTTTTCGATCTCGTCGAAGAGCACAACCGAGAAGGGACGCCTGCGCACCGGCTCGGTGAGCTGGCCACCTTCGTCGTACCCCACGTATCCGGGCGGAGCCCCGATCAAGCGAGAAACGGCGTGTTTTTCCATGTACTCGCTCATGTCGATGCGGATCAGGGCCCGCTCGTCATCGAACAGGAACTGGGCCAGGGCGCGAGCCGTCTCCGTCTTTCCGACGCCGGTCGGTCCCAGAAAGAGGAACGATCCGATGGGTCGGCTCTCGTCGCCGAGCCCCGCACGACTTCGCCGCACGGCGTTCGAAACGGCTTCGAGGGCGTCGTCTTGACCGAGGACGCGAGAGCGCAAGTTCTCCTCCATGTGGAGGAGTTTCTCCATTTCGCTCTGGAGCATTTTGCTCACAGGAATTCCTGTCCACTTGCTGACGATCTGTGCGACGTCTTCGTCGGTGACCTCTTCCTTGAGGAAGGAGCCGTCTTTCTGAAGACGAGCCAGGTCCTCGCGGAGCGCGGCCAGAGCCTTTTCGGCCTCAGGAATCGAGCCATATTGCAGCTCGGCGGCCTTACCGAGATCGCCCCGGCGCTGCGCTTGTTCTTGCTGCAGGCGGAGGTCTTCGACGGTGCGCTTCTTCTCCTGAATCGCCGTGATGACCTCTTTTTCTTTCAGCCACTGGGCCTTCTTGGCGTCGCGCTCAGCCGTCTTTTCGGCGATGAGCGTCTTCAGCTCACCGAGCCGAGCCTCGCTCGCGGGAGTCTTCTCGCGCTTCTGCGCTTGTTCTTCGACCTGCAGTTTGACGAGCTCGCGCTCGATCTGATCGATCTCGAAGGGCATCGAGTCGATCTCCATCTTGATCTTGCTCGCAGCTTCGTCGATGAGATCGATGGCCTTATCGGGCAAGAAACGCTCGGTAATGTAGCGAGTCGAGAGCTGAACCGCGGCCACCAGAGCGGCATCCTGGATGCGGATACCGTGGTGCACCTCGTAGCGCTCTTTCAGACCGCGCAGAATCGCGATCGCGTCTTCGGGAGACGGCTGGTCCACGATGACCGGCTGGAACCGGCGCTCGAGAGCCGCGTCTTTTTCGATATGCTTGCGGTACTCGTCGAGCGTCGTCGCACCGATCGCGCGCACTTCACCGCGCGCCAGCGCAGGTTTGAGCATGTTCGCGGCGTCCATCGCGCCTTCGGCCGCGCCGGCGCCCACGAGCGTGTGAAGCTCATCGATGAACAGGATGATTTGTCCGCTGGAGGCTTCGACCTCTTTCAGCACGGCCTTCAGGCGGTCCTCGAACTCACCGCGGAACTTCGAACCAGCCACCATACTGGCCAGGTCGAGCGCCAAAAGTCGCTTCTCTTTCAAGGACTCGGGGACGTCCCCCTGGGCGATGCGGTGCGCCAGACCTTCGGCAATGGCCGTCTTTCCGACGCCCGGCTCACCGATGAGCACAGGGTTGTTCTTCGTGCGCCGGGAGAGGACCTGCATCACGCGGCGAATCTCTTCGTCGCGGCCAATCACTGGATCGATCTTCCCCTGGCGAGCCAACTTCGTCAGGTCGCGGGTGTACTTCTCGAGGGCTTGGAACTTCCCTTCGGGGTCTTTGTCCGTGACTCGCTGACTTCCGCGGGCTTTCGCGAGCGCCTCGAGCAGGCGGTCATGAGTCAGCTTCTGGTCTGCGAGGAAGCGGGCGAGCTTCTCTTTCTCCTTCGTCGCGGCCAGGAGGAAGTGTTCCGTAGAGACGTAGTCGTCTTTCAGCGCCTTCGCCTGTTCCTCTGCGAGCGCCAAAAACGGCAGCATTCGGCGCCCCAAGCGGGGTTCGTCGCCCCCTTGGACCCGAGGCAGCTTGTTCAGCTCGGCGGTCAGCGCCGTGCGCAGGCGGTCACCGTGAGCCCCAGCCAGCTCGACGAGCGGGCGAGCCACGCCGTCTTCTTGCTCCAAGATGGCGAGCAAGAGGTGTTCAGGGACGACCTCCGGGTGTCCCTCGCGCGCCGCGTGGGTCAGGGCCGCCTGAACGGCTTGTTGGCTCTTGGTGGTCAGTCTATCGAAATTCATCTCTCTCCTCCGGGTCGTCTGCCAACCTAAGTCCATCACTTCTCCCCGCAAGGCCGACCCTCGTATCGCCGAAGCAAAAGGCGCGCCGATTTCGGCGCGCCGCCGGCTGTCCGAAAAATGCCGCGAATTTTGCGCCGTTTTTGTGCTAGTGCGCTCGAGATGACTACATGGGCGCACCTCAAAATTTTTCGCCTGCTCCTTCTCTCAGGCCTCCTCAGCGCACAGCTTGCGTGTTCGAAGTCCCAGACGAAGAGCGGCGGTGAGGTCCAAACTTCCGCGCCCCGTCGTCACGAGCTTCTCACAGTTGGCAGTGAGGCGCCGCTCTTTCAAACCACCGCTCACAATGGCACCCCGATCGAGCTCGAGAAGCTCCGGGGAAAAGTCGTTGTTCTCTACTTCTATCCGAAGGACGGAACCCCTGGTTGCACAGCCGAAGCTCAGGGCTTCGCTGCCGAGTACGAATCCCTTGAAAATCAGGGCGCCGTTGTCCTCGGAGTCTCCACGGACGACAGCGATTCGCACCGCAAATTCGCCGAGGAGCACGGCCTTCCGTTCTATCTGATTCCGGATACGGACCGGGCTTTGGCCGAAGCCTACGGCGTCGGGAGCACGTTCGGGATGACCTCCCGCGTCACCTACATCATCGACCGCGCCGGCAAGATTGCCCGCGTCTATCCGAACGTTCAGCCCAAGGAGCACGCCAAAGAAATCCTCCGAGCGCTCGCCGAGCTCTGAGCTCGCCCCGCAGTTTCATCCTGGACAGAGCGCGTTTGTCCATCGAAGGAAGCCTTGAGCGCTCGCCTCTTCAACAGGCGACACAAGCGCAGTCCGAGGACTCTTCGATCGTGGGCGCGTCGCATTCAAGCCGGCAGTCAGGAGACTGCGCGCTTTTTGGCGGACAAGGGTTCTCCATGTCTCGCCAGCTCGTGTCGCAAACGCACCACATCGACCAGGGAACACCGGTCTCTTCCGGTCGATCGAAGCATTTATGCTCCATGCTCGGGTAACGACAGTCGCTCGCTTCGACCGTCAACGTCGGATCACAAACGCAACTGTCCGGGACGTCCCGCTGGCAATGGATGTCCGACGCGCTGCACGATTCAAAGCCCCCCTCGCAGCCGCAGCTCTCGCTCGTGCAATCGAGCGCTGTCTCATCGCAGCTTTCGACAGCCTCCAATCCACCGCTGCTCGGGTCACCTCCGGCACCCCCTGACCGCGGATTTACGGCTGTCCCGCCAGAACCCGCGCTTGTCCCTCCTGAAGAGAACTCGGCGCCCCCTGAGCTAGGATTCGCCCCTCCCGCTGCCACGCCGCCCGTCTCAGAGTCGTCATCAGAAGCCGCGTGGCCCCCGCACCCAAGCACCAGCACAAAAGCTCCAACCCACAGGTTCCCCCACGCCTTCATCCGAGGAGCCTATCCGATTCGGATGACGAGAGCTCCCTGGGTGCGCGCGAGCGCGCAGGACGGCGGAGAATCGCTGGGTTCCGTCTTTGGCCCAGGGGCCGAACCTCGCCGCGCCCGCGCTCGCGCGCTGACGAGCTCTCTCGAGGCGGTGGACCCTATCGAAGGCTCGTCCGCGGTCACGCGGGTGTGATGGACCGGGGCCCTCAAATATCGAGGTTTTGCACGTTCAGTGCGTTGTCCTCGATGAACTTGCGGCGGGGTTCGACCTGGTCACCCATGAGGACGCTGAAGATCTCCTCAGCGCGGATCGGGTCTTTCACCTCAACGCGCAGGAGCGTCCGCCCATCGGGGTTCATGGTCGTTTCCCAGAGCTGGTCCGCGTTCATTTCGCCGAGACCTTTGTAACGACTCACGCTGAGTCCCTTCCGACCGCGCTCGTAGATGTACCTGTCGAGAGCTTCAGCGTCCGCGATGGTCACGGGTTGGCTCTTTTCGCTCGCCACCTGGTAAGGCGCAGGTCCAATCGAGCGAATGTCATCTTCGATCGAGAGGAGCTCGTGATACTCGCCCGTTTCGGTGATTTCCTGGGTCAAACGGCCCGGTTTTGAGCTCGCGCCAGGGCGGAACTTCGCGACCAAGTGAGGTCCGTCGGCTTCGTCCGTCGCCACGCGCACTGAGAGGGGCTGAAGATCGGGGTAACGCTCGATGAGAGCCTTTTCGATCGCCGAGCGGGCTTCTTCGAGCTTGTCCGTCGAACTGAAGGTCTCGCTGGTCACGTGAGCGGCGCGAATCGCTGCCAACACGATGCGACTGTCGCAGCGGCGATCGATGCGTCGGGCGTGCTCTTCGACGGTCCGGAGCTTCGTCGCCAGGTGGTAAAGAGGCATGCCAGCGATTTCGGTGCCGCTGCTGCTCTTCAAGCTCAGGCCTTCGATCCCGCTCTCGATCAGGTAGCGGTTCAGCGCCGGCTGGTCCTTGATATAAAGGATTTTCTTGCCTTTTCGGACGCCGAACAGCGGAGGCTGGGCGATGAAGAGGTGACCCCGTTCGATCAACTCGGGCATCTGACGATAGAAGAACGTGAGGAGCAGCGTCCGAATGTGGCTACCGTCGACGTCAGCATCGGTCATCAGAATCACTTTGTGATAACGGAGCTTCGAGATCTCGAAGTTCCCGTCATCGGTGATTCCGCAGCCAAGGGCTGAAATGAGCGTCGCGACGGCCTCCGAGGAGAGCATGCGGTCGAGGCGCGCCCGCTCCACGTTCAGAATCTTGCCGCGAAGCGGCAAAATCGCCTGAAAACGACGGTTCCGCCCCTGCTTCGCGGCCCCCCCTGCCGAGTCACCCTCGACGATGTAGAGCTCACTCTCCGCTGGGTCTTTGCTCTGACAGTCGGCGAGCTTTCCGGAGAGGCTCGTCGTATCCATCACACCCTTACGCACGACCTCGCGGGCCCTACGCGCGGCCTCGCGAGCTTTCGCGGCGACGATCGCCTTATCGAGAATCTTCCGCGCAGTTTGCGGATGTTCCTCGAAGTAGCGCGTCACTTGGTCGAAAACCGCTGTCTCGACGATACCTTTGACTTCGCTTGAAACGAGCTTGCTCTTGGTCTGAGAGTCGAAGCTCGCGTCAGGGTGTTTCACGTGGATGACGCAGATGACCCCTTCGCGACAGTCGTCGCCGGAGAGGCCCGACTTCACGTCCTTGAACAGGTTATTGTCCTGACCGTAAGCGTTCAGAGCGCGCGTCAGAGCGGCTTTGAGACCCGTCAAATGGGTCCCGCCGTCCTTGTTACTGACGTTGTTCGTGTAACAGAAAATCTGTTCCACGTAGGCGCTGGACCACTGGATCGCAAGATCGACGACGATATCTGCGCGGTCGTCTCCGGTCGGGACCGAGGTCGTAAACGCGATCACGTCGTCATGGATCGCCTCTTTTTTCGTCGCGATGTGCGCGACGAACTCGCGAATGCCGCCTTCATAGTGGAAGTCCTCGTGACGTCCTTCCTCGCGCTCGTCGGCGAGGTGAATCTTGAGGCCCGAGTTCAAAAACGCGATCTCGCGCAGGCGATTCGAGAGCGTCTCGTAGTTGTACTCGGTGATCGTGAAGATCTCCGGGTCCGGCTTAAAGGTGATCTTGGTGCCGGTTTTTTCGGTCGCTTCGCCGCGGGTCAGGGGACCCTGGGGAACGCCGCGCACGTAGGTCTGATGATGAACGTAACCTTCGCGCCTGATCTCGAGCTTCAGCCATTCGCTCACCGCGTTCACGGCGCTCACGCCGACGCCATGGAGCCCGGCGGACACCTTGTAGCTCGAATGGTCGAATTTTCCGCCCGCGTGGAGCACGGTCATCACGACCTCGGCGGCGCTCACGCCTTTTTCGTGCATGCCGACCGGAATTCCACGGCCGTCGTCCACCACGCTCACCGAACCATCACGGTTTACGGTGACGCGGATCGTCGTGCAATGGCCCGCGAGGTGCTCGTCGACGGAGTTATCGACGACTTCCCAGACGAGGTGGTGCAGAGCGGAACCGTCGTGAACATCACCGATATACATTCCCGGACGCTTCCGGACAGCCTCGAGACCTTCGAGGACCGTGATGTTCTTTTCGCCGTACGCTTCGCTCGGCTTGGCCTCAGTCGACTCTGAAAGTTTGTCGGTCACGGCTTCTTTTCTGGCGCCAAATTGGCCTTTTCCCTTACCAAATCAGCGACCTTTCGACAAGCGAAAGGCCCCTTTGCTGCGGGGTCTCTGAGCCCAGAAAAACCGCTCGAATCGCGGCTTCGAATCGCGCCTCAAAGGGGACTGATTCGGCCCAATTCGACCCGAAAGTCCGCGCGCGCACGAGATGCGCTCTCGAGGATTCGACCAGCGTCGGCGAAGAGCTCCGGACGCGTTGTGGTCACGAAAACCTGATTTCGTTCGTGGCCGAGAAAGCGAAAAACAGCCTCGGTCCGCTCTCTGTCGAGCTCGCTCGAGACATCGTCGAGCAGGAGAATCGGACAGGTCAAAGAGCTTTCCCGGATCAGCTCCAGCTCCGCTAGCTTCAAGCTGAGCGCGAGCATGCGCTGCTGTCCTTGGGAGCCGTAAGCGCGGGCGGGGCGACCGTCCAGGCTCACGATGAGCTCATCGCGTTCAGGCCCATAGGTCGTCATTTTCCGCCGCTGATCGATGGCCCGGCTTTCTTCGAGCCTGCGCCGGAAATCCTCGACGTTCGTTGTTCCTCCGGGACGGAAGAAGATCGACATGGAGAGATCTTCGCGGGCCAGGCGCGTAAAAATGGCGCTAAATCGGCCTTCGAGCGCGATCACAGCTTGTTCTCGCGCTCCGGAGAGCAAAGCTCCATTTTCGGCCATCACTGCCTCAAAAGCTTCGAGCTCGCGGCTCTTCGGCCTTTGTTCGAGGACGAACAGGCGCTTTTTCGCTGCTTCGTCAAAGGCGCGTTTGGCGTCGATGGCGCCCGGTTGCCTGTGCAGGATGATGCGATCGAGCAGGCGCCTCCGGAGTTGGGCCGCGCCGGTGATGAGCAAAAGGTCGCCCGGATGGAACGCGACGACCGGCGTACTTTGGACGTAGAGGAGGCGCTCCTTCGGTCGCGCGCCGTTTTTCAGGAAAGAGCGGCCCCGCTGTGAAATCTGAGCTTCGAGGGTCCAGGGGAGCCCTCCGCGCTCGAAACTGCCCTTCAATCTAGCCTGAAGTGCGTCTGTTTGAATGACCTCGCTGAGCTTGGTCGTGCGGAAAGAACGCGTCGTACAGAGCAGGTAGATGGCCTCAATCAGGCTCGTCTTACCCTGTCCGTTTTCGCCGAAGATAACGTTCAGCCCGGAAGCAAACTGAAGCGAACCTGCTTCCAGGTTCCGAAAACCCACCGTGCCCAGGCGGGCCAAGCAGAGCTCGACGGCCGCGCTCATGGATCGCTCGGCCGCGCTCCATCAGATGCGCATGGGCATCACGACGGCCAGATAGTCCTGGTTCTCGCGGCTCCCACCGGGACGAATCACCGCCGGATCGAGCTCACCGGTGATACCGATGATCACCTCGTCATCCACGATCGCTCCGAGCACCTCGAGCAGATACCGAGCGTTCAAGCCGATCGTGATCGGGCTGCCGACGTAGTCGACAGGCACCTCGTCGAAGCCTTCTCCCGCCTCAGGGCTCTCGCTTTCGACGCGCAGCTGGTTCTTGTTCAGGGTGAGCTTTACGCCGCCAGTACGGTCGCTCGCGGCGAGAGAGACGGCCTTGAGCGCCTCAGAGAACGAGAGCCGGGGAGCGCGCACAGCGACGCTCGACTGGGCCGGGATGACCTGTCCGTAGGGGGGGAACTGAGCGTCGACGAGCTTGACGCTGAAGTGGAAACCGCCGACCTCGAAGAAGACGTTCGGTCCGCTCTGGAGAATGCGAATGCGGGCGGGTTCGTTCTTTCCCTCAGGATCCGAGCTCTTGCCCGAATCGCTCAAAGCTTCGTCGCAGAGTCGCTTCAGCTCGAGCACACCCTTGAGCGGGATGAGCATCGTGGCTTTGCCGGAGAGCTCGGGAGCGCGCACCTCCATTTTCGACAGACGATGTCCGTCGGTCGTGACCATGCGCGCGCGGTTGTCCTCGAGCTCGAAGAGAGCGCTCGAGAGGTGCATCCGCGTTTCGTCAGAAGAAATCGAGAAGTAGGTCGTCGCGATCAGGCGCGCCATCGAAGCGACGTCGATCTCGACCCAACCATCGCCCTCCGGCGCGGGCAGGCGCGGGAACTCGTCTCCAGGCAGCCCGAACAGCGTATAGCGACGCGCGCTCGTCAGGGAGCGGATGGTGATGTTCGAGCCATCGCCGACCTCAATGCCGATCTGACCTTCGGGCATCATCCGCACGCGGTCGAAGAAATCTTTCGCAGGGACAGCGATGCTCCCTGGCTTTTCGACCTTTGCGGGAACGCTACCGCTGACAGCTACAACGAGATCCGTTGCTGACAGATCGAGGCTATCGGGCGTCGCTCGCAGGAGCACGTTCCCGAGCACAGGCATGGTGCTTTTCTTGTCTGCGACGCCCTGACAACGGCCCAGGACGCGCAAAAGGTCCTTCTTACTGACAGCAGCATGCATGAGTCCGGACCCGCTTCGTAGCGAGAGACGAAAGCCTTCGCTAGCCCGAAGCGCCGCGTTCTCGAACTCTGAGTCAGAGTGGCGAAGTTTCCCTGGATCGAGGTCCAAACAGAGACTTCCGAGGGGGGCGCTCAGATTTCCACAATCCGGCTCTCCGATCAGAAGAGCTCCCGCTGTTCTCCTCTCAGAGAGAGATAGAAATAAATTTAACCGTAGTCGTCGTAGGGGGTGTGGAGACTGGGGATATGTTCGTAAATTACGGAAATTGTTCTTGTTTCTACCAATGACCCTCGGGTCAACTCCGGGAGAAAGATCGAGGGACGAACCTGTGGAGTTCTTCCATCCCCATCCCGTACCGGTGTTTCCCCCAGAGTCACGGGAGGGGATACCCACAGATTATCCCGAGGAGCGGGAGGTCTGATTTTGGGGGGGATCGAGCAGGAGCGCGATGCGCGCCAGGGCATCCACGAGGTCCTTTTTCGTGGCCTCGTAGGTCCGCGGGCCAACGAGCTCCGACTCTTTGGCCTTCTCGAGGAGCTGGAGCTCATTCAAAAGGACGTTCCGGGCCTCTTCGGCCTGGGCTCGTTCCTCGTCGCTCAGAACGCGCCCTGGGGTCTTGTCGGCGGAGCGTCGCTTCAGCCCCCATAGCCCGCCCAGGGCGACCAGGATGGCCGCGAAAACGGCGTACCAGCGTTCGGGTCCCGTGACCGGGAGTCCCCCAAGCTCGATGGTGACGTCTCCGATCTCCCGGCCGGCCGAGCCAAGGGACTTTCGAGCGAAGAGGACCGGGGCGCCGGAGGGTCCGACGTCGGAACCGGTGAAGTCGAAGCCCGGTACCGTCATCGTCAAATTTTTCGTTTTCTCGGTGATGACTCGGAGGTCGGCCGTGTGAGGCAAAGAGCCAATACGAAAGACCTCTCGCTCCTCGTTTCGGCTCGGAATTTGGAAGGTCAAAGTCAGGTCAGTTTGGCCGGGGCCGAAGGTCCCTTCGAGATAGGCTCGCCGGCCGTCTTCATCGACCCGGAAACGCTGAGGAGCCTTGCTCGGCGTGAAACCCGTGGCGCGCTCGGGAAGGACAATGAAGACGTCCTTCGGAACCCAGGCGGCCCGGCTCATGTTGAAGATGCGATAGAGCACCTCGAAGTGAAACGCGCTTTCGCGCAGCTGCACGTAGATGATGTTCCGCATGCCCACGAACGTGTCTTCGATGTTCGTGACACCGGGATAGACGTGGACCTGAGCTCGGAGACCGTTTTTCTCCGGCATTCGGAAGGATTTGGTGTGAAAAACCGCGCCAAAATAGTCGGCGACGATCGCGTAACTCGAGTGCAAACCTGTCTTCAGGTTCGGGAAAATGACGCGGCCGTCAGGTCCACTCGTCGCTCGGTGGACAGTCTCTTGTCGTCCTTCCGCTACGGTCTCGAAGGTCACCACGAGCTCGACGACGACCTCTGCGACCGGTTGATTGAGCCCGTTGAGAGTCTCGACGATCAGAGTTCCGGTCGGGGAATCGTCTTCGAGGAGCTCGTCTTCGGGAGGAGGAGTCTGGTGAAAACTCGAGGGCCCGACGCCGGCGTGAGGATTTTGTGAGTGGGGGTTCGCGGGCGCCTTTTGAGGCGCGGCGTCCGGGGCAGGGGTCCCTTCCGGAGCTTGAGCCAGGAGATTTCCTGCGAGAGTCGTGAGCAGCAGACCCGCTGCAAGGGGACGGAGGAATCGGTGCTTCACGAAGGTGTTCCTCCGGAATTTTCGGGCTCTGCGGGGGCCGATTTTGGCTCAGAAACGCCTTTTTCTGCGGTTTCTTCCTGCTGTGCCGGTTCGGCCACACTCGGGTTCACGCGAGAAGCCAAGGTGATCTCCGGGGCGCTCACGCGGTCGGCCGGGCTGTCGTTTCCTTGCATCTCGACGCTTTCGGGGCCCTGCGCACCCGTCGAAGCGTCAACTTCCTGCTTTTTGTCCTTGGACTGGGCGGCGCTCTCCTCGAGCCAAGCCAGAGCCTTCTCCCGCCCAGCGGCGAGAGATTCATCTGCCAGAGCGATGTAAGCTTTGGCCCTGGCGCGGTAATCTTCGAGGGCCACACGGTAGTCTTCCTCGGAGATTTTCCCGACCTCGCGCTCGTACTCGAGGTCCTTCAGAGCGCGCAAAATCGCGACCTTCTGCTCCTCGGCCAAGGTCGGCATCGCGAAAGAAAGAGCCTCTTCAAAGCTCATTTTCTTCTTGTCCTGGCCGACCTCGAGGCTCGACCAGACGAAGAAGATCGCGACAAGCAACGCGAGAGCCGCCAGGAACAAAAAGACCGGAGGGGTCCCGAGAGTCGCGCGAATGAGGAGGATGGCCCCCAAGAGGAGGCCGGAGACAACGAGAACCTTCATCTGGAGATCGAGGTCCCTTCAGGGGCAAGTCGAGACAGGCTCACGCTCTTGGTCATGGGCGGCTGAGCCACGCTGATCGCCAGATAGAAGGACAAGAGCAGGCTCGCGGTGGCTCCTACCATGGCGCGGACATATGCCCAGCTCTTGACTTTTTCCTCACGAACATCAGGCCAAAGGGAGACCGACGTGCCCGCGATGAGCACCAAAAGACCAATCCAAATCCAGCCGACGAAGGGGTTCACGTGGATGGAGAAGGTGGCGCGGCGGGTCTTCGGGTCGGCCACGGCGAGCACCGTGTAGAGGTCGTCGCGGAAGCCACGCAAAATCCCGACCTCGCTCGTGGTTTGGGGAGGAGATTGGTAGATGAATTTGGCCGGGCTCAAGGTGCCCATCGGGCGGCCGTCCTTCTTCACCTCGAGGTCAGCGAACAGCATCCGGCGCCCCGCCACGCTGTTCTCTTCGGGGCTACAGCCAGCGCCACCGGGACACATGCGCGTTCCGCGGTAGGTCAGCTCATAGTCGAACACCTTCATCGACTCGCCGGGGTTCAGGCTGACTTCTTCGGTGATCGACCAAGCGGTTCCGACGAAGCCGAGGAACATGGCGGTGATGCCGAGGTGCACCACGTAGCCGCCGTAACGACGCCGGCTCTTCTGGACCAGGCGGAAGAGAGCCACAAAAACCCCCTCGGGTTCACCCTTCTTGACGGCGGAGGAGCGACGCGCCGAAACGCCGCGGTAAAACTCCTGAACGACGACGGCGACGTTGAAGGCGGCCAGCGCCACAGTCACGCCGGGATAAAAGGAGCTCAGCTTGCCGTAGACCTGGGCGGCGAAGCCGGGATCGACCGTTGCACCTTCGACGATGGGCGGGAAACCCCACTTCGGGCCGAGGATAGCGTGGACAATGATGGTCGCGACGGTGACACCGCCGGGGAAAGCGAAGGCTCGAGCGAGCGAATCGGAGCTCGATTTTCGCCAGCCGAAGAGGGGCGCGAGACCCATCAGTGCGAAAATTCCGAGCCCGATCGGGGCCATCCACTTGTTGTAGAAGGGCGGGCCCACGGTCACCGTCCGGTCGAAAAGTGCCTCGGAAATGAGCGGGAAGGTGGTCGCGACGAGGACAAAGGTCATGCCACCGAGCAAAGCCCAGTTGTTGATGACGAACATGGCCTCGCGGCTGAAGAGCGACTCGATCTCAGCTTTGGCTCGGAGCAGCGGCAGGCGCCAAACAATGAGCCCCGCCGACACCGCGATCGCAAGGCCCATGAAGTAGACGAAGTAGGGGCCGATGTCGCTCTTGGCGAAGGAGTGGACGCTCGCGATGAGCCCGGAGCGGGTGAGGAACGTGCCGAAGATGGTGAGCACGAAGGTCAGGCAGATGAGCACCACGTTCCAGACTTTGAACATCCCACGCCGCTCTTGGATGATGGTCGAGTGGACGTAGGCGGCGGAGGTAAACCAGGGGAGACAGGCCGCGTTCTCGACCGGATCCCAGGCCCAGAATCCGCCCCAGCCGAGCTCCTCATACGCCCAAATCATGCCGAGGACGTTGCCGATGCTGAGGAACAAAAAGGCCACGAGCATCCACTTTCGCACCGCGACGATCCACTCGCTCTCGAGGCGCCCGGTGATGAGCGCGGCCATGGCGAAGCCGAAGGGAACCGCGCAGCCGACGAAGCCGAGATAGAGCATCGGCGGATGGATGATCATCCAGTAGTTTTGCAGGAGCGGGTTCAGCCCTGACCCGTCCATGGGCGCGCCTGCGATGTTCTGTTCGAAGGCGTTCGCCGCGAACATCATGAGGATGCAGAAAAATGCGATCACGCTCATCAAGGTCGCGATCACGATCGGCTGCAGCTCAAGGTATTTTCCGCGCATCCAGCGCACGCAGGCGGCCGTGTAACCGCCGAGCAAAAACGTCCACCAGAGCAGCGACCCGTCCTGTCCGCCCCACAGCGCGGTGAGCAGATAGGTATCCGTCATGCTCCGGTCGCTGTAGCGGGAGACGTAGCGGATCCTAAAATCGTGACTCAAAAAGGCATAGGCGAGCAAGAGGACCGCGCACAAAATCAGCGCGCTCGTTCCGTAAGCTCCGAGCCGAGCGGCCTCGAGTCGCCGCGGTTCACCAGCCGTCGCGCGCACGGAGAGCGCGAAGGTGTACGCCGCGAGGACCAGAATGCCGAAAATGAGCAGGGTCCCAAAACCCGGAAGGGAGAGCCACATGGTGCCGAGACTGTACTCGCGCGGAGCGGCCAGGCCACCAGGCACACCTTCTCCCTCCCTGGGCGTGCCGAAGGGACCGCCCGCTGGCCGCCCAAAAAAGCTGGCTCCCCGGTCGCTGGGGGCCTTCCCCGGACGAAAAGTGAGCCACTTTCTCGCTCTCTTGGCCCCGGTCCATCACACCCGCGGGGGCCCGGACGAGCCTTCGCCTGAGCCCGACTCCGCCAGCTGCACCCATCGTCGCCTCCGCGCTCGACACTCCTTCCTCACCAGAGGCTCAAGAATCCGGGGGTGCTCTCCCGGCGCGGCTGCGCCGCGCCTCCGCGCCCTCATGGATGGGGCGTCACCGACACCAGCGTTATCTCGTCCTTACCAGGCCCGTAGTACCAGAAGACGCGATACGCTCCTGGTGTCTTGTTTTCGGCGTAGGCCTCAAAGACGGGTTCGCCGGTGGGACCACTCAGTGAGTCATATTTGTGCGTATTGAGGCCCGGGTGGCGTGGGTCATTTGCCAGAAGCCTGATGCACTTGGAGACTGCCTTGTAGCGTTTTTGAAGAGCCGCATCGTTTTTGAGTGCGTCGAGTTGTCCCTCGAACTCTTCTGAGGGGATCAAGGTGAATGGCATCGTCGCCGATCATTCCTCGTCGTCGGGAAGTGATGACAGGTCCAGCGGCTTTCGTGGCTTTGTCGGGTCGGGTGCGGCCAAACCACGTTGTACGGAGGCGAGCGCTTCTTTGTTCTGCCAGAGCCACAGTTCACGAGCAGGGACTTCCCCCATCGGCGTGAGAGTAATGGAACCGTCTTGATGGTAGACAGCTTTGTAACTCACCACGCCTTCGGCTTTGCCAATCGTGATGCGGCCACGGTCGTCAGGGGTGAGCCTCTTTTCCTGAGCGGTTGACGGGTGTTTGGAACGCTGGCCAAGGTCCATGGTGGGTATACCCATTATGGGCCCCTGTCGAGCTGCGTGCAACTCCGGAGCCTACGAGCAGTCACCCACAAATGCCGCTTGCGTCTCGGCACACTCCGCCGAAGCAAGTGCGCCCGTCAGGACACTGATCCTTCGGACCACATTCGGGCAAACAGCCCGTGTGCACCGTCAAACACTGATCGACAGGCCCACACTCGACGCATTCCGTCGCGGCGACGAAGCCCTCCTCGCAAGGTTCAGAGCAGCCGATCTTCGTGCACCCAAAGACGACCCCATCGTCGCACCCGCAGGTGTTACAGCTGTAAGGATCGGGGACCTTTCCAAAACCGCTCGGGTAGGTGACTCCGGCGACCAAACAGGCCGCTTCGGTGCGCGGGACATCACAAGCCTGCTCACAGGCTCGCATCGTCGAGAACCTGTTTTCGTTTCCGCCGCAGCCCCCGTAGACGGCCGGCTCACAGCGGCCCGTCTTGGCGTTGTGAAAATAGACAGGGATCGCCCCGTCACAGGGCCCATCGTCGAAGGGGAGCTCGCAGACCGCCGGACCTCCGCCGAGCCCGCCCATGCCACCTTCTCCCGCGCTCCCCGGCGAACCCGCTTCACCGCCCGAACCAGCGCCCCCAGAGCCATTTCGGCCTCCCGAACCGGACCTCCCGCCGGAAGCGGCGCCCCCGGAGCTCGGCTTGCCCCCGGTACCCTTGCCGCCAGAGCCGGGGGTGCCTCCTGTTTCGCTGTCGTCATCGATGTCCCCGTCCCCGTCGGACCCATTACAGGCCAGGGGCGCCAGGCTCACGGCGAGCGCGACACCTGCACCGAGGCCCAAGCGAACAAACAGCTGCTTCCCTGAGAATTTCATAGTCCCCTGACTCAGCGGGTTTCGTGCCTTTTGTGAGCGAACACAATCTTGTGGAGCTTCGTGGGTTTCGCTCAAGAACCCCTCGCGCTGAACCAACCCCCACGAAGCAAATTTGGCACAGCCCCGCGACAGAAGTGTCGCTGTCGCAGGCTTAAGAGACGGCGAGGGAACGAACGACTCTTCCCTCCCGCCTCTCCCAGGTCGCTCGCTCCGTCGTCCTCGCCTTTTCCCCAATCGGGTCGACCGATACACCCCCAAAGAAGGAGAGTCGCGAGGGAAACAGAGACTCCTTCTCTCAGTTTCGACTCCGCGCCAGCGATTCGTCGCCCTCGGGCCGGAGGGGCCGGATCGAAGGAGCGCTGCGCCGAGCCGAGCCTTCTCCCCCGTCTCCGCGCCGGCGGACCAGCGCAGCCAGAGGCACTCGTTCGGGTTCGAGAGGACGCAGGCGGCCAGATGCGCCTCTTGGCATACCTGGCACAGATCGCGGACCGGAAAGTCCGGCTCGACTGACCGACGGGTCAGGCCCCGACGGTCGTCCCGAGATTTTCGCCGCGGAGGACGGCGCGAATGTTCCCGGGGGCCATCTGGAAGACGCGGATGGGCAGGCCGTTATCGCGGCAGAGAGCGACCGCCGTCGCATCCATGACCTTGAGTCGATCGGTCAAGAAGCGGTCGTAGCTCACCTGGGGCAGAAGGACGGCGTCCTGATGTTGGACGGGGTCTTTATCGAAGATGCCGGCGACTTTTGTCGCCTTGAACAAGGCGTCTGCGCGGATTTCCATCGCGCGCAGGCTCGCGGCGGTGTCCGTCGAGAAGTAGGGATTGCCCGTGCCGGCGGCGAAAATCACGACGTAACCGCGGGCGAGGTGGCGCATGGCGCGGCGACGAATGTAGGGCTCGGCGACGGAGCGGACCTCGATAGCGGTCATGACGCGGGTCGGGACTTCGCAGCGCTCGAGGGCATCCTGCAGGGCGAGGGCGTTGATGACGGTGGCGAGCATGCCCATGTAATCGCTCTGGGCGCGGTCCATGCCTTGGCTCGCGCCTTTGAGGCCGCGGAAAATATTGCCGCCGCCGACCACGAGGCCGATTTCGACGCCGGTCTTGCGCACATCGGCGATCTCTTCTGCAGTGCTCCGCAGCGTCTCGGGCTCGATGCCGCTGCCCCCTGCGGCCAGAGCCTCCCCGCTCAACTTGAGCAATACGCGCTTGTATTTCAGTGTCTCTTTGCCCTGCGCCTCAGTGTCCACGAGTTTAGGCCATAGCTTGGTGCGCCCAAGCCCGCAACGATTCAAGATGCTTACCTGGCGAGACCGTCCCGCGCAGTTCGTGTATGACTCACCTCTCATGAGAGGCAGCGCGACGAACCCGGGTTCTGGCGGCGAGAGGGTCGTCCGCGCTCGGTCCTCCGCGGCCGTCTTCTGCGTCGGAGTTGCCTTCGCGCTCTGCGGCTGCAAGTGGTTCTCCGGAGACGCCGAGCCGGAGGCGACCCGTGACCCGATCACCGGGCTGACCCCGGCGGAAGACCGAGAGGTCCTGGCGAAAGTCGGGGAAAAGACGATCACTCTCGGGGACTACGCCCGGACCGTGGCGCGCATGGATGAATTTGAGCGCCTCCGGTACCAGACCCCGGAGCGCCAGGCGGAGCTGCTCGACGAGCTCATCAATACGGAGCTTTTGGCCCAGGAAGCGGAGCGCCGCGGGCTCGACAAGAGCCCGGAGTATCAGGCGAAGCTTTTCTTGGCGCTCCGCGATGAGCGGCTCGAGGAGCTCCGAGCGTCCCTCCCGCCCCTCGAGTCCTTTTCGGACGCGGAAGTCGGCGCCTACTACGAGGCTCACAAATCTGAGTTTGAGGAGCCCGAACGGCGGCGCCCCCTCGTCATCGTGACCGGCGGTCGAGCCCAGGCTGAAACGGTGCTGCGCCGGGCGAAGGGCGCGAGCGGTTCCGAATGGGGCAAGCTCGCGAAGGAATTCAGCCTCGATCGGCGGGGACTCGTTTCCGACGAAGCCTCTGAACTGGCCGGAGATCTCGGTTTTGTCTCCGCGCCCGGTGTCGAGCGGGGCGAAAATCCCGAGGTTCCCGAGCCGGTTCGGACGGCGGTTTTCCAGCTCCAGGCCCTCGGCGATGTGGCCCCGGAGGTGGTCGAGGCAAACGGACGCTTTTATGTGGTTCGGCTCGGGGGAACGAGCCCGGCGCGCCTTCGCTCGAGGCAGGAGGCGGACCGGACGATTCGAGTTGAGCTCCGGCGCCGCCTCTTCCGAGAGAAAGAGAAGGCGCTGCTCGAAGAGCTGCGCAAGAAATACCCTGCGACCGTCGATCGGGCCGCTCTCGAGAGAGCTCTCGAGCGCGCGAGCGATCCGGCGGCCCCTTCGACGAAACAGCCATGACCGAGCTCAGCGCCCCTTCGCTCGAGCACAGGGCTCCGGAGCCGGATTCTTGGGTTTGGCAACTCCAGAACACCCTCCGCACGGCGCGGGAGCTCGACCACGCTCTGAGCCTCACGCCCGCCGAACGAGCCGCCGCCGAGCGAGCGGAACAAGAAGGGTTTCCCCTCGCGGTCACGCCCCATTACCTCTCCCTCGTCGACCGCTCGGATCCGAACTGTCCGATCCGGAGGCAGGTGGTCCCGGCCCCGGCGGAAGGCAATCCCGGGCGAGGTGACCTGCGCGATCCCCTCGGCGAAGAGGCCCATGAAGTCGCCCCGGACCTAGTCCAGCGTTACCCGGACCGGGCTCTCTTGCTCGTCTCGGATCGCTGCGCCGTTTACTGCCGCTTTTGTACGCGCAGTCGCATGGTCGGGGCTGGGGGAGGACCCCGCTCGGTCCAGCGCCTCGGGCCCGCCCTCGACTACCTGCGGGCGCACCCGGAGGTTCGTGATGTAATTGTGAGCGGAGGTGACCCGCTCACCATGAAGACCGAGCGGCTGACGGCGATCCTGCGGGCGCTCCGGGACATCCCCAGCGTCGAGACGATCCGCCTCGCGACGCGGGTTCCGGTCGCTTTACCCCAGCGTATCACCCTCGAGCTCGTCCAGGCCCTGCGGGAGTTCCACCCGATCTGGATCATGACCCACTTCAACCACCCGCGGGAGCTCTGCCCCGCCTCCCGCGCGGCGCTCGCGCGCCTTTCGGACCATGGGTTCCCGGTCATGAACCAGGCCGTGCTCCTGCGCGGTGTGAACGACGATCCGGCGACGCTCACCGAGCTCTTCCGCGGGCTCGTTCGGGAGCGGGTGCGTCCTTATTATTTGCTCCAGATGGACCCGGTGCGCGGGACGAGTCACCTCAGGACCTCGGTCCAAAAGGGTATCGACATCATGGAGGCGCTCCAGGGTCGCCTGAGCGGGATCGCCCTTCCGAAGCTCATCATGGATACCCCGGGGGGGTTCGGAAAAATCCCCCTCGGACCGGATTACGTGCTCGAACGAGGCGGCGGCCGGACCAAAGTCCGGACGCCGCGCGGTGTGATCGTCGAGTACTTCGATCCCGAGGAGTGAGCGCGGGCGAGATCTTTGAGGAGAGACCTTCTCGGCACAAGATTCTTTGAACAATGAGCGTTTGTTCTCGCCGCGCGCGCTTTCTGGTTGTGAGCAAAAAGTTAGTGCTGGGCGGCGCGCTCACGGTCGCCGTCATGGGGTGTCATGGGGCCCCCTCGGCCCCCCTGCTCCCTTCCTCGAGCGAGACCTCGAAGCGGGTCGAAGATCCGGCGGCGATCTTGAAGGCGGGGCAGGCGGCGCTCGCGGCGAGCGACTATCCGGCGGCGGAGGTCCGTTTTCGCCATCTGCTCGCTCGCAGCGAACAAGAGAAACCAGCGCAGATCGGGCTCGCCGAGGTCCTCTTCCAGACGGGCCGGCTCACGGAGCTGCTCGAGCTCAGCCGCAAGGAGGGGCTGACCCTCTGGGAGGGGAGGGCGCTCCTCGCCCTCGGCCGACCGGAAGAAGTCACCCGGCTCGCGGGAGGGGAAGGGGACCCGATCCTCCTCGAGCTGCTGCGGGGGGAGGCCTATCTGGAACTCGGGCGCCGGGCCGACGCTGAGGAAATTTTCCAGAAGCTCACCACGGGCTGGCCGCGCAGCGATGGAACCCCCCTTGCCCCGGAGCTCGCCGAGCGCCAGCGAGCCGTCGCCCGGGCGGCGTTCCTCCTCCGCGATCCGAAGCTCGCCGACCGGCTCTTCGGCGAGGCGCGGGAGCTCGGGCCCCGGACTTCGCCGAGTCGTCTCTGGGAAGCGGAGCTCTACCTCGAGCGGCACGACGTCGAGGGCGCTCTCTCGATTCTCGGGGACTTCCTCGAGCACGCCCCGAACCACCCGGAGGCTCTCCTGCTCTTGGCTCAGCTGAAGCGGGTCGAACATTTTGATTTCGTCCTGGCCGAGGGGCTCGCCCAGCGGGCCCTCGAGATCTCCCCGAACCACCCCAGCGCCCTCTTCACCCTCGGGGCGATCGCTCTCGTCGACCTCGACTTCGCCGAGGTGGAGAAGTTCGTGGCCCGGGGTCTCGGCCGGAACCCGCGCTCCCTCGAGCTCCTCGCCCTCCGCGCGGCGACGGCTCTCCTCGCGGAGCGGCCCGAAGAGTTTGAGCGGCTCGAAAAAGAATTCCGGACGCTCGCCCCCGACTCGGCGCGCCTGCTCTCGATCACGAGTGAGCTCGCCGAGTGGGAGCATCGCTACTCGGACATCGAGACGCTCACCCGGCGCGCGGCGCGCCTCGATCCGAAAGATCCAGTGGTCCGCTCGCGGCTCGCTCTGACTCTGCTTCGTTCGGGGAGCGAAGCGCAGGGGCTCGTCGAGCTGCGCCGCGCTTTTGCGCTCGATCCTTACGACGTCCGCACTTACAATTCGCTAACACTTTTCGAAGACATCATCCCCGAAGAGTACGAGACCCACGAGGTCGGCATCTTCCGCTTCCGCTTCCCGAAAGCGGAGGCAAAGCTGCTTCTTCGTTACGTGCCCGAGCTCGCCAGCGCGGCGATCTCCGAGTTCGAAAAACGCTATCAGATGCGCGCGCCGCGCCCGATCACGATTGAGCTCTACAAAAGCCGCCAGGATTTCGCCGTGCGCACGAGTGGCCTGACCCATGTCGGGCTCGAAGGCGTCTGTTTTGGCCAAAGGATCGCGGCGCTGACTCCCGCGGCGGGCCCGGGGAACCTCGGGATGACTCTGTGGCACGAGCTCGCCCACGTCTTCCATCTCACCGCCTCCGCCGGGCGCATCCCGCGCTGGCTCACGGAAGGGTTCGCGGAGTGGGAGACCGAGCGGCTCGATCGGGGCTGGGGGAGGGAGGCGGAGCGCGCCCTCTTCATCGCGGAGCGGAAAGGATCGCTCCCCGGGCTCTTCCAGATGAACCGCGCGTTCACCCGCGCGCGCAATCACAATGACATCAGAGCCGCCTATCTCGCTTCGGGCGCGCTCGCCCGCTTCATCGACGAGACGCGCCCCGAGCTTTTCCCCGCTTGGCTGAGAGAACTGGGCGCCCGAAAGCCCGCCGCCGATGTTCTCCGCTCGAGCCTCCCGGACCCGGACGCTTTCATGAGCGACTTTCAGCGCTTCCTCCGGGCGCGCCTCCAGCGCTTCGAGACCCAGTTCATCCTCGACGAGCCCGAAGGCCTCACCGGCGCCCAGCTCTCCCCCGTCGACTCGGTCGGCTCCGAAGATGCCGCCCGCTTCGCCCGAGAAGAATCCGCTTTTGCCCTCGCCGCCGCTGGGGAGCTCGCCGAAGCCCAACGCGCCCTCTTCGATCTCTGGGAAAGCTCGCCAAATCCCCGCGTCGGCCTTGCGCTCGCGCGCCTCGCCCTCCAGGCCCGGGACCCGGACGGTGCGCGCGAGCTCCTCGATCGCTCCATCGAACTCGGCCCCGATGGCGTCGAGCTCCGCCTCGAACGAGCCCGTTTGGCCGCAATGACCCGGGACTTCTCCGCTCTCAGGACTCACGCCCGCCGCGCTACCGAGCTCGACCCCCAAGAAATCGAGGCCTGGGCGCTGCTCGCCTCCGCCGAACACCAAGTCGGCACCCGCGCCATGGAGATCGACGCCCTCGCTCGCTGGGCTGAGCTCGATGAGGGCTCCGCCGTGCCCCACGTTCGCCTCATTGAGCTCCTCCTCGAGGCGGGCCGCTCCGCGGAAGCGGCGAAGGCTGCGGACCGGGCCCTCTGGGTGGCCCTCGGGGATGCCCGCCTCCATGAGCTCGCCGCCCGCGCCTTCGAGAAGGCGGGGAACCGTAAGCGGGCGGCCTTTGAGCGGGAGACGGTGGGAATCATCGAAGGCGAGGGTCCATCGAGGGCACCAGCCGGCGCCCGGTGATGCACCTTCGGGCTCCCCTGGGCCGCGCGTCGGGCGTTGGGTTCGTGAGGGAGCGTGTCGGGTGGTGAGGCTGGGACGAGGGCCCTGACTGATGTTTCACGTGAAACATCGCGGAGTTCGGGGCCGCGGAAGGCCGGGAGGGCGAGTGCTCGGTTGCCCCGGCGGTCCGCGCCCGGGCTGACGGGCGGGTCTCAGGGAATGAAAGAGCGGTGCCCAGTCCCTCAGGGAGACGGGGTCGGGGTATGGCGGAAGGCTGCCCGACAAGCGGTCCGAATTGAGCGTGGGCCCCTGAGGACCTTGCGGCTCCGTGAACGGGCGGCGGGGGACCCCGAAGGTTCCAGGTTCCCCTCCAACTAGGTACGCCTCGTCCAACTAGGTGCACCCCGAATCTTAGTGGCCTTCCGGCTTGTGCTCCCGGAGGGGAGACCCGGGACGCTCCCTTGATGTCTTTGGCCCCGGTCCATCACATCCAGCGGACCCGGCCGAGCCTTCGTCTGAGCTCAGCTCCGCCGGATGAGCCCAATGGCTGCTCTCCTCGTCCGTCCTCGCGCGCCTGCACCCCGAGTGTTTCACGTGAAACATCGAGGATTTGCGGACGTTGGGGGCCTTCGGGACGTCCGTGGCGGAGCGGCGGCCCGCCGGGCTCGGGATTGGCCAGGGCGACCGCGCCGCGTAGCGGGCACGATGGCGGCAGGGGAGGCCCGGCGGGCCGGGAGAGCAGAGGGGAGAACCGGGGGCGGGCCGCCGCTCGGGTGCCCCTGCGAGCTTGTGGGTCCCCCGGACTGTTCGGTTGGAGGGTTGAGGGGGAAGTCGCCGCGGGAGGGACCTACCGCGCGATGCCGGGACGAGGGTGAGCGGGGAAAGGCATTCGGGCGGGCACGCTGCGGTCCAAGTGGCGTGCTCGGGCTGATGGGGACTCGGATGGGCTGGGCGGGGATGTTTCACGTGAAACATCGAGGATTTGCTGAGCGCCGAGCCGGATGCAGGGGCATGGCAGCCTCGGCTGGGTCAGATCAGAAGAGGAGAGGGGGCGAACGGGAGCAGCGGGGGAAGGACGGGGGTGAGCCCAGAGAAGCGATAGGGCCGGGCGGGCACGATGGAACGCGCGGGGGCCGAGGGGCCGCGGACGCTCGGGGGTCTGTCGGGGGCGGCAGTAGCGGCTCGGCGGGGGCGGCGAGCGGAGCGAGCCGCAGGCGGGGGAGGCCGAGGAGGTGAGAGGAGGCGAGGGCTCGGTTGGGCGCTCCGGGTGTGATGGACCGGGGCCCAAAACAGAAGAGATCTTAGAGACTTATTGAGTCCGAGCGAGGTCTTGGGGAGCGCATCTCGGAGGGCAAAAAAGCGGGCTTCCGGAGGCGATCGGGCTGGTGAGGCGCCGCGCGAGGGCGCCCTGCTCAGGGGGAGACCAGTCGGAGCGGGGATGCGGCCGGTTTCGGGGAAAGGAAGGTGCGGCGGGGAGGGTGACGGGCGCCGCACGAGGGCGTCCTGCTCAGGGGGAGACCAGTCGGAGCGGGGATGCGGCCGGTTTCGGGGGAAGGAAGGTGCGGCGGGGTGATGGGGCGACGCGCGGTGGCGCCCCCTGGTGGGGGAAAAAAACGCGGTGGGGCGCCGCTGGGGAGCCGGCGCACCCAAGAAGGGCGGGCGGAGGGGGAGCGGGCGGCCGGCCGGCCACCGTGGGGTTGTACGAGGCTCGAAGCGTCGGGCGTTGCCAAGGGAAGAGTCGAAGCGTCGGGCGGTTGCCCAAGGGAAAAGGGAGGCTCTCGCGGAGCGGCGGTTCGACAGGGCGTGCCCGAGCGGTCCCGACAGGGGCCTATGAATGCCTGGGCGGAATCGGGGCGAGCCACGCCGCCGGGGACGCCCTTGGATTCGGTCAGCTTCACCGCGGAAACTCCAGGGAGCACGCCGCGCGGGAGGGAGTGGCACCGGGGCGGCGAGACCATCAGAGGAACGATCGGGCAGGCGCGGGCGGATTCATGGCGCCTGGGTGATCTGCTGGGGTTCGCGGCGGGCCGCGGTTGGGGTACGGTGGAGGGATGCCTGGACTCGCGGACTTGCCCGAGCTGCTGGAGGACCTGAGGAGTCACGGACTGCTCAGGGATGCCTGGGCGGACCAGGACGCCGAGGGGCTCGTCGACTTCACTTTGAACGACACGCTCGGGTTTCGGCGGCCCCGCTCCGGCACTGTTTCACGTGAAACATCGCGGGGTTGGGAACAGGAGCGACCGGGAGCCGGGGCATCGCGCCTGCTCGGCGGAACCCATGAGAGCCACCTCCAGGTCGAACGTTTGCTGACCGAGTGGCTCGAGGCGGAGTCGGCGCTCCTCTTCTCCTCCGGGTACGCGGCGAACGTCGGGGCCCTCGGAGCTCTGCTCGGACCCGACGACCTGGTCCTGTCCGACGCCCTCAATCACGCTTCGCTCATCGATGGCATTCGCCTGAGCCGGGCGCGCACGATTATCTTCCCTCACCTCGACCTGAGCGCCGCCGCTCGCATGTACAAGGCGAGCATCTCCGAAGGTCATCCGCCGAGCACCCGGATCCGCCGGGCGACTTGGCTCGTGCTCGAGTCCTACTACAGCATGGACGGGGACAGTCCGGACCTGAAGAAGGCGCGCGAGCTCTGTGATGAGCTCGGGTGGAATCTCTACGTCGACGAGGCGCACGCCTTTGGTTTGTTTGGACCTGAAGGCCGCGGCCTCTCGGCCGCGGCCGGGGTGCGGCCCGATGTGCTCATGCTCGGATTTGGGAAGGCCGCGGGGGGCGCGGGAGGAGCGGTGCTCGGAGTGCGCGCGCTCCGGGAGTGGCTCTGGAATCGAGCGCGCAGCTTCGTGTTCTCGACGGCGCCGAGTCCGGTCGGAACCTGGGCCCTGCTCGACACTCTCCGCCGCACCCGTACGGCCGATCGCGAGCGGGCTCGCTCCGTCGCGCTCTCTTCGTTCTTTCGGGAGGCGCTCGAACGCGAGGGGGTCTCCCTCGGCACCGGCACCCATGGGCCCATCGTCTCCGTCGTGCTCGGCGAAGAGAAGAAGGCGCTCGAAGCGGCGTCACGCCTAAAAAATCAGGGATTTCGCGTGCTTCCGGTGCGGCCCCCCACCGTGCCCAAGGGGACGAGCCGCCTCCGCATCACCGTCAGCGCCGCTCACGAGGAGGTGGACCTCGAACGGCTCGCCGAAGAGATCGGCGCGATCGTGAGGGAATGGTGAGCGATTTGTGAGAGGTCGCGCGCGCCTGTCATTCGCCCGCCGCGGCGGCGAGCTCATCGAGCGAGGCCACGATGGGCTCCCAGCGAATGACGATGCCAGGCAGAACGTCGACGCTCGTTTCGCCAGCGAAGGGCAAGATCTCTGGCCCGACGAAACCCGCCCCGTCCCGCCGATAAATCGTGGCGAGGTGATCGGTCGGATGGACGAGCCAATACTCGCGGACGCCCGCCCGCTCGTAGACTCTCCTCTTTTCGAGGTGGTCCCGGGCGGCGGTCTTCGAGGAGAGAACTTCGATCACGAAATCAGGGCCACCACGGACGCCACGAGCATCGAGCTTCTTCGGATCGCAAACGACGAAGACGTCGGGCTGTACGACTGTGTCCGTGTGGTCGTCGTCCTGTCCTTCTTTTGGCAGGCGCACGTCGACGGGTGCAATGAAGGCACGACAGGGTTTTCCCTCAAGCTGCCCGCGGAGCTGGTGGTAAAGTTCTCCGACAAGACTCTGGTGATTCAGGAGCGGCGCCGGTGACATCGCATAAACGACGCCGTCGATGAGCTCACACCTCTCTTCGTCGGGCCAGGACAGATAGTCCCGGTACGTGAAGTGCCTTTCTTCGTGGAGCGCCGGTGAACCCATGAAGAACACTCTAACCCCGCCGTCCCGAATGGGCGAGGAAGCGAGAGCGGCTCCCGGGACCGCGAGAATTTTCGCGAGAGCCTGCTCTCTGGGGGCGAAAAAAAGGGTCGCGGGCGGGGAGCGTCTTCTCTTTGTTTTTCAAGGCGCCGTACGGTGGCCCGATGGTGTCCTTTGCGAAAGTGCCGGACAGCGGGAGCTCGCCGCTCTGGCTCGTGGGGCTCTTGTTCGCTGGGTTTTTGGCCGAGTCTTGCGCAGGGGGCGCGGGGGAAGATGCGATGGGGCCCGGGTCCGGGGGAGCGGCGCCGGGAGTCGGCGGAATTGTCGAGGGTTCAGGGGGAGTCGGAGCGAGCTCGGGCGGCGGAAGCTCGAGTGGCGGAACGTCGAGCTCAACCGGAGGAACCGGGGGAGCTACGGGCGAGGGCTCAGGCGGCGCATCGACGGGGGGCACTTCGACGGGGAGCGCGGCATCGGGCGGGGGTTCGTCCGGCGGAAGCGGCGGCGGGACTTCGGGATCCTGCAAGCGCGGGGTCGCTTACGGGCACCACTCAGTGGCGGATCTGACAGCGCTCTCTCCGGGTATCAGCTTCTGGTACAATTGGGATTTTCGGCCGGACGCGGCGCTCCGCGGCGGCGCTTATCGAGAGCTCGGCATCGAGTACATCCCCATGATCTGGGGCGGGGGGACCGACGTCAGCGCTGCGCGCCGGGACATTCCGGAGCAAGCCCAGGTCCTGCTTGGCTACAACGAGCCCAATTTCGGCTCCCAAGCGAACATGTCCGCGGCGGAGGCCGCTCTGCGCTGGCCTGAGCTCGAAGAGCTCGCCGAGGCCCGCGGGCTCAAACTCGTCTCCCCGGCGGTCAATTTCTGCGGCGGGGATTGTCAGGATACGGACCCGTTCCACTATCTCGATGAGTTCTTTGAGAGGTGTGAAGGCTGCCGCGTCGACGCCATCGCGATCCATATTTACGTTGGCTGCTCCCCTCCAGGAGACAACAAGGCCGAGTGGCTGATCGGCCATGTGGAGAACTACAAGTCTCGCTATTCGTTGCCGCTTTGGCTGACCGAGTTCGCCTGCGACAATGCAACGAGCCTCGACGAGCAAGAGGCTTTTCTTCGGGACGCGGTCCAATATCTCGAGGCGGAGCCCCGCATCGAACGTTACGCCTGGTTCGCGGGGCGCGCGGACAATGTCCCCTTCGTCGATCTACTTGGGGCGGATGGAGAGCTCACGAGCCTCGGCGAGGCCTACGTGAACGCCCCGAAGAACCCGGAGTGTGATAGGTAAGATCCGAGGGGGGGGAGACGCTCGAGGGTGCGGCGCGATGAGCGAGATGAGGGTGACTTGCGTCGGGCCATTTCCTGCTCCTTGCGACAAGGCGCGTTCTTCTTGTCGGAAGGCGCGGCGACGGGCCAGCGGCCATCGGAGAGTGAACGCAAACATCGCATCGGATGATGAGATAAGGGGTTCGGATGCGCTGCGTCTGAGTACAATGGCGCGACCGGAGGGCGGCGGCGCTTGTGATTCCATGCGCGGACCGTGTTTCCGTTCTATGGATGCGGGCAGCTTCGCTGGGAAGGAGTCGGAGCTGATTTTCGTTGCGACGTTATCTGCTTCGGAGTTCTCACGTGTTTAGGAAGTCGACAGCCCTCACGCTCATCTCTCTTCTCGTTGCGCTTGGCTGTGGTGAAAGCGGCTCAGGGTCCGATCAAGGCGCCGGCGGAGCTCCGATCGCCACGGGCGGCGCGGCTCCGGGCAGCGGTGGAACCGTACAAGGCGCGGGCGGGGCCTCAGGTGGCGCGGTGAGTCCGAGCGGGGGCGCGGCCGCGGGGGGCGGAGCTGCTGGTGGGGCCGGGGGCGGGCCGACGACGGGAGGGAGCGCGAGCGGGGGCGACAGCGCAGGAGGCAGTGGCGGAACCGGGGGCGATCCGAGCAACACGGGGGGCGCGGATGGCTCGGGTGGCTCGGGAGTCGACGTGGACAAGTACTTCGGAGATTGGCCGAACGGGGCCGATCCTCTCGCCGTCGGAAAGAAGGCGGCGGAGGTCTTCCGCGATCAAAATCTCGCGACAGGCTCCGGCAACGATCCGAACGACTCCTACAAGCACTACAAAGACGCCTGCGCTTGGTACGGGGCGCTCTGGATCGCGGGGCTCGCAGGCGACACCGCGCTCACCGACGTGCTCGTCGCGAAGTACACGCCCTACAAGGGGACCTGGAGCTATTTCGACCCTCCGACGGCCCAGAACCCGAACCGCGGGCATGTCGACGACAACGTCTTCGGGATCGTCCCTCTCGAGATCGCAAAGTATCGAGACGACGCGTTCTACGTCGAGGAGGGTGATCTCGCCGCGGATCATCAAGTCACCTTCATCGAGGACCAGATCCGCTTTGCGATCGATGACATGTTTATGATCACCTCGCTCCAGGTGCAGGCGTATCGCGTGCTCACCGACGAGGCGCACCGCAAGCGACACTTGGACACGGCCGCGGCCACGATGGTCCGTTATCTCGAGACCATGCAGGAACCGGACGGGCTCTTCCCGCACCACAGGGACAACGCCGCCTTCCGTATCAGCTGGGGTCGGGGCAACGGTTGGTACGCCGCGGGCATGGCGGAAATGATCCGGGAGCTTCCGGATGCCCATGAAAACGCTACGAAAATTCGTGATGGCTACCTGAAGATGATGAACGGCCTGCTCGAATATCAGATCGCCGAAGGCCAGCCGGGGGCCGGGCTCTGGAAGCAGGTGGTCGACTCGAATGACAACCGAAACTGGGCGGAGTCCTCGGGCAGCGCCATGTTCGCCTACGCCCTCATTACGGGCGTTCGGCGCGGCTGGCTCGACGTCGAGAAATTCGGGCCCGCGGCGCGCCGCGCCTGGATCGGACTCGTCGCGAAGGTGAACGGCTCCGGCCAGGTCCAGGACATCAGCGACTGGGCGTACCTGCCGTCCTCGCACCAGGGCGGTCCGACCTACGCCGGGGACGAGGAGAACTACTATTTCCAGCGCCCGAAGCTCACCGGGGACAACCACGGCCAGGCGCCGCTCATGTGGGCGGCGGCGGCGCTCGTGCGCCCCCTCGACTGACGCGCTCAGCGCTTCGTTCGGGGACGCGCCCGCCCTATTCCTCGCGCTCGAGGATACCGACGACCTCGGCGCTGTATTTCTGCGCGGTCTGGTAATTGCCACGGAACCACAAGAGCGCGCTGTTCTTCGCGTCCCACTTGGGGACATGGGGCCGCAGGTTCTCGTTTTGGGAGTTCATGGTGATGGGCGTCCAGGTGAAGCTGGAGCCGTCGTCACAGGTGACACCTTTCCAGATCTCGTTGACCGGGTATTCGGTCATATCGTCGCGCGGATCGATGTTGGTTGAGATGTAGATGACGTGAGGATCATCGGGGTCGAGCGCGCCACCACCGAGGTAATCCTCTTCCCACCAATCGGACTTGTCGCGGTAGAGGGTGCGTCCGCCGCGCACGAGGCGCGTCGACTTCCAGCTCGTCCCATCGAAACGCGAATAGGCCATGTGATGGCCGGGATTGCAGTTGTTCTTGTCAGCGCACTCATTCTCGCGTCCCTGCCAGAGGACTCCGATCGTCCCGTCCTCGTAGCGGGCAATGTCGAAGTTCCAGAGGCGACGCAGGGTCTTGCCTCCGAGCATGCTGCCCGCGGCGAAGACGCGAGTGAACTCGGTGATTTGGGGAGCGCTTGTGTCGAAGATGTTCCCGTCGACCTCTTTGCCCGATGAGTCGTAGGATTTCCCGCCTTGAATATAGCCGTGGTAGAGGCTCGTGTTCGAGTCGCGGGGGTGAGATTCGGTGGCGAAAAAGTCGATGCGATCGACGCCATTGCCCCAGAATTTGTAGTAGCCGGCGTTGTAGCCGACCTGAGGGCTCGCGGTGAGTCGGCCTTCGAGGGACCAGGTCGCTCCGCCGTCTTCGGAGAGAAGGAAGCTCGGGCTTGTGCCGATCGAGCGGACGAAGTTGTAGATGCGTCCTTCCTCAGCGCTGAGCTTCCAGAGGTTATTGTACGTGACCGTGTCCTTCTTTGGGCTCGTCGTGCAGCCGTGCATGCCCCAGTTGTAGGTCTTCGTCTGGCTCCAGGCGTTGTCCTTATAGGTTGCCCAGTAGGTGTTGCAGTCGACGTTGTGGTGCGCGTAGGCGACGACGTACTCGCCGGGGGCGTTGGCCACGATCCCGGGGTTATTGTGGTCGTCGGAGTAGCTCAGCGTCCCGAGGGACTTCTTCTGGTTTATCCCTGTCTCGAGGTCGTGGATCACGATCTCGATGTTGGTGTTCGCGGACTGGTTCGAGGCGCTCGAAGCGGCGCTGCCGACGACGATCTTGCCCGCTTCCGCGTCGACGATAACCCGCTCGTCGTTGTACCAGGTCCAGCCGCCGTTGTTTGTGAACTGGATGACGGGCGCCGCGGTCCAACCCTGGGGGAAAGTCTCGGGGTCGGTCGGCGGCGTGTACGGACAGATGGAGGAGGTCATATCTCCCCCGGTTCCCTCAGGCATTCCACCGGTCCCGCCAGAAGCCCCGCCCGAGCTCGTCGGGGCTCCACCTGTGGTCGGTGCGGCCCCTCCGCTCGGACTCGAGCCGGCGCTGCCGCCGCTCGGCGCTCCTCCCGCCATAAGAGGTCCTCCTCCGCTCGCCATGGCGCCACCGGAGCTCGTTCCGCCTGCTCCCTGCTGGTCCCCGCCGCTGCCAGGTGTTCCACCGGCTCCGGTGGTTCCTCCGCTCCCCGCGTCGGTGCCCGAACTTTCCCCACAAGCGAGCAGAGCCACAAGCGGCGCAGCGCTTACGGCGACGATACGAAACTTCCCCAGCCTCATGGCACAAGCCGTAGCAAGTTTCTCGAGCGGTCGCATATCAGTTTTCCATCGATCACCTTCCTACAAACCGCGATTCGGTCGATTCGCGTGCGTGCCATGAGTTTGTGAGCGTTCTCTCAAAAGAGGCGGGGCTCTTCCGGGGAAGCGAACCGACCCGACGGCCGCTCGGGAACCGCAGCGAGGGGGAGGGAAGGGCCGCGTCGCGACCGGCGATGGGGGCGGGCGTTAAAGCGCTTCGCTTTGGAGCCTCATCCTACCGTCGGCGCCGTGCTTTCGATAAACGATCCCGACCGCTGGCTTGCCGCCGAGAATCATCGTTGTGATGTGCACGAGCTTGCCGTCGGGCCACGTCCAACGTGCCTTCCAGGAGGCTCGCTCCTCCAGCACACAACCCAGGAAGTTCCCCCTACATTCAGCCGGCGCCCTCAGGTTGTTCATGGAGGGTTTTCCGTATTTTGCTTGCAGCCTGTCGAAGAGCTGTTTGAGGCTCCTCTCGCCGGACTCGCCCAACTCGAGAACGGAGAATGCCTGAACTCTGCAGAGGCGGTCGTCGCAAAAGTGAAGCTTCGAGAAGGCTTGGATGCCTATGTCGGTGGCGAGACCGCTGCAGCGAAATCCGTCTTTGCGTGCTTCCCACTCATGTCCGGCATCTTCGCAGCTCGAAGCGACTTCCTCCGGCGATGCATCGAAGGAAAAACCGATACTGGGAACTCTCCGGACCAGTTGAAGCCGCCGAGCAAATAGAAGGTTCGACCTCGGCAGGTCGCGGTCCACGTTCTGGTGTTCGCCTTGCGCGAGTCGTTGGAGATCTCGATCTCTTCTGGCGGACAACCTATTTGGCCAGAGCTTGCGCGGCGGAGGTTCACGCAGCCGGATAGCAGGGTCGACCCGAGCAACAGGGGAAGGAGACGGGCGCTAGGGAAACCGCGAGTGAGGATGAATCCTCCCTCGCTATCAATCGTCCCCCCAGCGCGCAAGCCAAGAGGGCTCTTTCAGCACTCGCCACTCCCCGAAGCCAACGAGCGAGCGCTTCCGGAGAGCGGGAGACGGAAGGCTGGAGAGTGCGCCGCTCGGGGAATGCGGGTCGGAGCGGAGCGCGGACAAACAATGACAGGCTAGCCGAGACGGGCGAGCTCGATGGAGCTAAAGGACGAGCCTATGGCAGCTCCCCAGTTTTCAGTGTTCATCGCGACGAGCCTCGACGGGTTCATCGCCGGGCCCGGAGACGACCTCGACTTCCTGAAAGCCGTGGAGAGTCCTCCCGAGGATTACGGGTACGCAAAGTTCGCGGCGTCGGTCGATGCGCTGCTGATGGGGCGGCGGACCTACGACAAGGTCGTCGCGATGGGCGAGTGGTTCTATGGGGACAAGCCGGTGTACGTAGTGACGAACCGGCCGGGCACTTCCACACATGGCGAGAAGTTTGTGAGCGGTACTCCGAAGGAGCTCGCCGGGCAGCTCGAGGGAGCGGGACATCGTCGCGTCTATCTCGACGGTGGGAATCTGATCCGCCAGTTCCTCGCGGAAGGTCTCGTCACCGACCTGACCGTCTCGCTGATCCCTGTTTTGCTCGGGTCAGGGATCCCTCTTTTCGGCGGAACCGGCGCCCCCTGCGAGCTCAGCTTCGACAGCGCAGACAGCTACCCGACGGGACTCGTGCAGTTGCGCTACCGCGTGAAACATTGAGTGTTTCACGGCGCGGTAGCTAACGCAGCATGAAATAGCTGAAGCGGTCATTCGCCTGAGCCGTGAAACAATGAATGTTTCACGGCACGGTGCGCCACCCTAGGGCTGAATCTCCAAGACGCGTCCGCTGAAGAGGACGAAGCGCGTCTCTGTGTCGAAGACGAAGAACATAAAGGGTCGATCGACGAAGAATTGCCTCGAGGGCGGCACGAAAATACTCCCGTCGTCGCCGCCAATGGCCACGGTAGCGGCGACAGCTTCGAGCCCGCCCTCGTCCATCGTGACGGCCGCGCCCAAGGGAGGCAGGTTCTCAGCGGGTCTTTGCGATTGGAATCGCAGCTCCTGGCACACCTGGCACAGAAAGGCGGGCGAAGCTGTCGCGCGCAGGACAGCCGGCGCTGTGGGGGAGTGAGGGGGCGAACGGATGCGACGCTTGGGAAAAGGCGGCGCTCGTCAAGCATCCCGCGGGATGGCAGCTTCGAGATCGAAGGGCGGGAGCGCGGCGGCGAGCTCCGCGGAGCGCGCGCGCGGAAGGGCGCGATCGTCCGGCGGACGGCGCGACCGTGAGAGCTCGTTCGGGGCGATGGCGCGCGGAAATCTCGGCGGGGGACGGTTGTGACGAGGCGAGCCTGGGCTGAACGTCTTGCGGAGCTCGCCGCCGCGCGCGGGCGAGCGCGCAGCCGCATCTTTTTTGAGATATGTCCTAGCAGGACGAAGCGGCGACAAACAGCTTTACAGCGGATCGGTAACTTGAGTACATTGTGAGGCAGGAGGGGGAGGGCGTTCTTAGTTGCCATTGTCATTTCGTGCCTGCAGGGGCAGGTGGCTTACGCGGACTGCTGTCGGCCTGTGACGGGCACCTGTGATCTTGGACAGGTGCATCCCGAGGCCCATTGCCGCGTTGGAACGGAGATTACCGATGGGGACTTGGACGACGTCTTCAGTTGTTGGAGCGCCGGGTTCATCTTCGTGAGCCCGCTCGATCCCTTTAGCTATCTCATCGCTGTGGCTGTCGGTCATGCCTATTGCGACGGGCACTATACCGAGAACGTTTGCGTTCCCCTCGATCACTCGGGGAGTGTCGAGCTCGCGAATGGAAGCGACGACAATTGCGATAACGTCGGGCTGGGAGATGAGTTTTGCGACGGGGTTGACAACGACGGGGACGGTCGGGTCGACGAAGATGCTGGCTCGTGCCTGCTTCGTTTCCTTGCTGTGCCGGTTTGTTGGGCCGGTACGGATGCCGAGTTCGAAGCTGCTGTCGGGCGGCAGGAAAGGACGTTCCTTGAAGCATCGGGCCTCGCGAGCTGCGAGCTCAAGAACGTGCACTTCCAGCGCGTTCTGCCTTCTCAGCTGAACGTTCCCTGTGCGAGCCCTTCGGCCTTTCCGTCGTTGCAAGCCATCGAGACTGCGGTAGAGAACGCAGGTTTGCCGGGCACAGACCTCCGCGACTTTGACGCCTTGGGTGGCTTCACTGATCAAGACCTAGGAGGAACGGCGCGTGGCGCGACGGACACGCGAGGACGGTTTTGGGGCGAGACCCACGTCATTGGGACATCACTTCCGGATGTCGTGTTGGCACACGAGTTTGGTCATGTTACGGGATTGGACGACGAGTATTGCTCTGTTGAAGGCGGAGCGAATGGAAGTGCGGCCTGCAATAGCGATAGCAGCCCCAACCCGTTGGACGCGACATTGAGCTGCGATCCGAGCTCGACGAGCTGCTGTTCGGTGTCTGACTATCCAGCCGGTGACACTACTCCGTGCGCTGGTCAATATGATGTCTGCTGTTTGGGAAATGCCGCGGTAGCCGACGCCGCAGCATCAACCCTCACGAATGATCCAATTGGTCGGTGCATCATGTCGAGTTCATTCGGCGCGCCTCCGCGGCGTTACTGCCAGCATTGCTTGAACCACCTCCGCGCCACGGGGTGATTTGCACAGGACGCCACGCGGGAAGTCAGCGAATTCTCGAAATCAATGGCATTTCCGATCCGGGCGCTCGACCAGCACAGGTGACTGGCTTCAAGTTCTTCGATGGCCGGGCTGGAGTTCAGAACCTGTACCCGCAAACCGACGGGGACGTCGTCATTGAGCTTGTCGAGGTCGACTCGGCGGCCTTGATCGCCCGACGAGGCCTTACGTTCCCCGGCAGTCGGGGCCACGAGTTCGTGGTGGATCCGTCGTTCTCCTTGCGGGTCCCTCTGCCCAGTACGGTCCTGGAGACCGATCCGATTCGGATGTTTGTCCACCGAAACGGGGTCGCATCGACGCAGAGCACAATCAACGGATCGCCACCTATCGCCCAGGCGGGTCCCGATATTGCGGTTGAGTGTACGGGGTTGACCACGCGGGTCACCTTGGACGCAACTGGCTCCAGCGATCCGGATGGGGACTCCCTGAACTTCGAGTGGGAGCCCGGGGGAGCCATCACCCCTGAGCTGAACCTTGATCTCTTCGTCGGCGAGTACACCTACACCGCTTCGGTGGATGACGGCCTTGCGTCCGCGAGCGACACCCTTTCGGTTCGAATTGTCGATACGGTGGCGCCGACGCTCGAGGTTGTGGACGCTCCTCCATATGTCATTTGTGAAACTGCAGAGATAGAAATTCCTCTTCCCCAGATAGAGGACCTTTGTTCTCCGGTGGTCCTGACGGGCGCCGTCGTGCAAAGCACGAATTCAACATTGGCGCTGCCTGTGGATGTTTCATCGGGCGTGGCCACTCTCCCAGTGGGAACCCACACGATCGAATGGCGCGCGCAGGATAGTTCGGGGAACGAGACTGTAGTGTCTCAGGCGATGACGCTCTCTTCGGCGCTCCACGCCACATCGCATTTCGACTTGCGCGACCGCGCCCAGTTACTCAGCCGCGGCGGCTTTGCGGCGGGGACGTCCGCGGGGACCTTTGAAGTGGGCGCTCAAGCGAAGACCGGGACGGTTTCGGCTTCCCAGCGCGTTTTTCTCCGTTCTGCCGCGGTTGTTCATGGGGATGCGCTTTCTGGTACAAATGTGGACCGTCAGCATGGCGCCCAGGTGACTGGAGATATTCGCGTGCCGAGCGATATCGGCTACCCAGAAGAGTTTGCTTCTGTGGACCATTTGAGTGTCGGCCCGTCGACTGCGCAGGTTCATGTGGAACCCGACCGGGTTGGGTCTGCTTCGGCCGGAACCTATGCCCTGCTCCATGTGAAATCGCGTGGACGCCTGAATCTCGGCTCCGGCGTCTACTTTGTGCATCGACTCATCATTGAGCCGGGCGCCACTCTTTCAGTACCCACTGACGTTACCTTTGTCGTGCGAGATGAACTCGTCGTGAGGGGAGTGATAACGTCACCGGTGGCCATCGCTTTCCTCGGAAACACCTTGATTCCGATCGAAGCCACCTTCGTGGGCACGGTGCTTGCGCCCCGGGCCACGCTGAAATTGAGTCGGAATTTCCGTGGCATTGCGGTGGGCTCTTATCTCCTTGTAGAGCCTGCCATCGACCTGATCTGCGATTCTTCGGCTCCGCGCCCCACAATACTTTTCCCCTGATGGCCTACTGGAGAAACTTGTTAGTTCAGTATCGGAGCTTGCGCCCCGTGGTCCGCTTCGTCTCCGCGTTGGGTCTTCTGTCACTCTCTTGTGAGGGCGATCGGCCGTCGGGTACCGGAGGTTCCGGGGGAGATGTTGCAAGGGGGGGCGGAGATTCGCTGGGAGGAAGTTCAGGAACCCAACTGGGGAGCGGAGGCCGCAAACCGTTCGTTCCGATGCTCGAATGTGGCGGCTCCGTTTGCGGTCCGGATGCGAGCTGCTGTACTGAAGGGGACGCTTGCGGTTCGAAATATGGCGAGCAGGTTTTCACCGCGGCTTGTGTTGGACTCGAAGCTCGGGGAGGTGCCAGGTCTACGGACTGTCCGGTGAGTCCCCGCTTCTGCAAGGGAAGTCACTGTCAAGAATTCCAGGGATGCTTCACCGCCAGTTCGAACTGTGGCTACTGGGTGGAGGGGTTCGACTTCGTCGCAGGTGAGAAAATCATTCATGTCGCGGCGGAGCTCGAGTGCGTTTCGATCGGGGAGTTCCGAGAGCCATGAACCAAAGGCACGGGCCAATGGGTTGGGCTGTTTCGATCTCGTTTGGCTCTCTCCTCGCACTTGGCTGTGAGAATTTAAAATGGGCCGGTACTGGCGAGAGGGAAGAGGAATCAAAAGTCGCACCTAGAGAGGAACATCCGGAGTCCTCGCGTCAGGTTTTTACGAAGGACGACAAGGAGGTCTTTGCGCGTGCAGAGAAGGCACGAAAATCTTTTTGTCCAGCGCTCTGTGATCGTACTCGGGAAGCAGGCTGTTCCATGGAACAGGAGGAGTGCTTCAAACATTGCACGACACTTACTGAGAAGATCGTGTGTCCCGATCAAAACGCGGCCTACATCGCGTGCGCTGTATCGAAGCCTGCCGCCGATTTTGAATGCTCGCCGGCAGGCTTCGCGACCCTCAAGGGACACCTTTGTTTGATAGAGAAGACAGCCATGATCGCTTGTGCGCAAGCAGCCATGGCCCGCTAGGGCTCGACGAGCCCATCGGTCGAGTCACGAAAGATGTCGCGGGCCCTTCCGGACCGGCGGCGCCGCCGCGCATCTCATTTTCGAGACGCGCCGTCGTGTTCTCTCGGAGTTGGGATCTTTCAGGAGGAAGCGGATCGACTCGTCGGCCGGTCGAGGGGGCACGTTTTGTTGCCCGTCACCCGAGCTCGAGCACCCGCCCACTGAAGAGGACGAAGCGCGTCTCTGTGTCGAAGACGAAGAACATAAAGGGTCGATCGACGAAGAATTGCCTCGAGGGCGGCACGAAAATACTCCCGTCGTCGCCGCCAATGGCCACGGTAGCGGCGACAGCTTCGAGCCCGCCCTCGTCCATCGTGACGGCCGCGCCCAAGGGAGGCAGGTTCTCAGCGGGTCTTTGCGATTGGAATCGCAGCTCCAGGCACACCTGGCACAGAAAGGCGGGCGAAGCTGTCGCGCGCAGGACAGCCGGCGCTGTGGGGGAGTGAGGGGGCGAACGGATGCGACGCTTGGGAAAAGGCGACGCTCGTCTAGCATCCCGCGGGATGGCAGCTTCGAGATCGAAGGGCGGGAGCGCGGCGGCGAGCTCCGCGGAGCGCGCGCGCGGAGGGGCGCGATCGTCCGGCGGACGGCGCGACCGTGAGAGCTCGTTCGGGGCGATGGCGCGCGGAAATCACGGCGGGGGACGGTTGTGACGAGGCGAGCCTGGGCTGAACGTCTTGCGGAGCTCGCCGCCGCGCTCGGGCGAGCGCGCGGACAATGGAAGACGGAAGAGGGGGCGCGCGGCGACGCTCCTTGTCGCATCCTGGTGCTCGGAACGGGCACGGAGATTGGAAAGACGTTCATCTCGACGCGCGCCCTCGGCGCGCTCGCGGCCCGGGGGGCGCGGGCGCTCGGGGTCAAGCCGGTCGAAAGTGGGCTCGCGGAGCTCCGGCCGGGCGAGGCGGACTACGAGCGCCTCGGCGCGGCGGGCATTTTTACGGCATTTCCTTGTTATGGGCTCCCCGAGCCCCTCTCTCCGCACCTCGCGGCCCGCCGCGCCGGGCGCGCGCTCGAGCTGTCGGAGATTCTCGAGTGGACCCAGGGGCTCGAGCGCGCGCGCGCCCCCGAGGTGACGTGGGTGGAGACGGCGGGGGGCGCATTTTCGCCTCTTAGTGAGACGATGGTGAACGCCGACTTGATTCGAGTGCTCGAGCCGTCGCTGGTTGTTCTCGTGGCGCCCGATCGATTGGGAGTGCTCCATGATGTGCGGGCGGCGCTCGGCGCGCTCGAAGAGTTCACTCCTGGTCACGCTGGGTCCTTTGAAGCGCGCCGAGCGCCGCCGGTCTCGTCCCCCCGCGAAGCCGAGCATCCCGAAGGCTCGGCCGGAGAAACTCGAGGGTCGCGCGCCGGGGCCAAACGCACGCCGGTCCACGTCGTCCTCCTCTCTGCGAGTCGCCCTGACTCCTCCACGGGGACCAACCGAGCGGAGCTCGAGCGCGTTGTTTTGCCGCGGTTTACCGCCCCGGACGGCGCGCCCATCGAGCTCCTGGTCGCGCCCGCGGAACCATAAAAAGTCCGAAAGTCCTGCCTATTTCGAGGAGCCGCGGCCACAAAGGCAGAGAGGCTCCTGCTTGTCTTGCGGTCGACTTCTTTCTGCCCCGGGGGCTCTGGGGTTCGTTTTCGGGGTTCTCGCGGTTGCATGTTCTGAAGCCGCGCCGGGAGACGGAGCGGGCGGAACCATGCTGACCGGGGGTGTGAGTGATTCCGGAGGCGCACCTTCAACGGGCGGCTCGAGCGCTGGCGGCCAGGGGACCGGCGGCCAAGCTGTGGGCGGCCAGGGCGCGGGAGGCGACCCATCGGCGGGAGGTGTTCCTTCGACCGGTGGCGCGAGCGGAGATGGCGGATCTGTGACGAGCGGCGGAGCGGGCGGCTCGGTCCTCGGTGGCGCTGACTGGGCGACGACGGAGCTGCGCGTGGGGGCCGAGTGCGGAAACTCGATCTGCCACGGCGGGACGGAAATGCTGTGTTTGGCGAAGGACGCAGACCGAATGGGCGGCCCGGGCTCTTTCTGCCAGGCGGGGAGCTCGCTCTATGAGACGCTGCTTTCGACGCGGGTCAAAGAGTGCGGCGACGTGCCGCTGGTCGATCCGGGCTCCCCGGATACGAGCGCGATTGTGCTCCTGATGACGCGGAAATGTGGGGACTTCGTGATGCCGGCGAACTGTCCCCCCGAGGACCAGGGTTACCCGACCTGTTGGCCAGAGTACGCCGTGCTCGAGCTTCGCGCCTGGATCGAAAACGGCGCTCCGCGTGCAGGAGAGCTCTAAGAGGCCTCGAGAGCGGTGATGGACGCCGCCCGCCTGAGTCGGAATCGTCGGGAGGGGGCCGAACCCCCTAAGCTCTGAGCGCGTCGAGCTCTCCGGGATTTGTGATGCCGGCGTCGAGGTTTCGGCTGTCGAATTGGCCCCAATGGGTCATGGGGCCGCCGTCTGGAGCCTTACAGCCCGTCGCGTTGGCGATGGTGACCCAGAGTTTGTTGATCGGAACGTTGCCTGTATTCGAGCCGCTCGAAAAGCCTGCATCTTCGTCCGTGTCGTTCGGGCCACACTCGTAGGTGCTCTTGCCGCGGTCGGCTGCGCGAGAGTCGAGCTGAACGATGACGCCCTGTTTGATGTAGCCGCCGCCGCTGCCGGCGATGATCATAGGCTGATTGTTGGTGTTGTGGGCGGCGCCGTCGGAGATTTCCTGCGTCCAGGTGACGAGGCAATTGTCGAGGAGCTTCGAGTCGCCTTCGTCGATGCTGTCGAGGGTCTCGATCAGTTTGAGGTACTTCCCGACGAACCAGGCGTCGATCTCATGCAAGAGCTCGACGGAGGAGCGACCGCTCGAGTCGGTGTAACAGGGGCCACCCACCGCCGCCGAGCCCACCCGATGGGAGAGGCCGTGGTGGTCTTTTTCGTGAACGATGCCGTCCCAGTTGAAGGTGAAGTAGCCGGGATAAGTGAAGATGAAGGAGCGATTTTGGTCGCACATCATCGTCAGCGCCATCAGCTTGAACATCATGTCCGCGGAGCCGGAGACGGTGCCGCTCGATTGGAAGCCACCGCCGCTCACGGCCTTCACCGCGTCCGAGGTGACGCCGAGGGCTGTCGCGTTGTCCGCGGTGCAGCCGGCGGCGACCTGAACCGGGCCGGTCACATCGGTGATCAGGTCGAGCCAATCTTGGACGCGCTGCCGATCTCGCTTGCTCATGTCGATGCGCTGGAGCGCCTCGAGATCGCCTCGAATCAAGTCAGCGATACCCTTGCCTCGCTTCAGCCTGTAATCGTCGGGGGTCGGCTCGCCGCTGCCGCTACCGAGCAAGTTGGTGAGGTTGTTGTAGACGGTCTGGGGGTTCGAGATGGCCGGGTAGGCGACGCCAGGAGCTGAGAAGCTCATGACATCTTTGATGTTTGTGCCGCTGCCGCCGCTGACGGAGAGCACGAGAGGCGCCGCGCCGCCCGGGTTGATCTGCTTTGCGATCTCGTGGTCGATGGAGTGGCTTGTGGCGTAGCGGGAGCCGTCGGGATCGATGGTGGCGCAGGTGAGCTTGGAGCCCATGGCCTGATCGTGGGGGTCGACCGTCTGGATCTCGCCGTACGAATTGTAGGCTTTGAGCCCGCGCGGGAAGCACAACTTGTTCACATAGGGTGTGAGTGGTTCGAGGGTCGTCCCGGCGAGCGCTTCGGCGTCGAGGGGGCCGCTCTCTTTGGTGGGAAACCAGTAGTCAGTGATGCAGCCGTTGTGCGTGAAGTAGATGACCGAGCGGATCGGCTTATTTGCGGGGACACCCTGGGCCTTGGCCCAGCGCTCGTGGACCGAGGGGAGGAACGGCGCCGCGACGAGGGCCCCGCCGAGGCCCTTCAGGAAAATGCGGCGATTGTGTGCTCTTTTGTTCACGGTAGTCACCTCAGTTCTCCTCGATGGTTCTGGTGCGGAAGGCTTCGGTCCTCGCGAGATCTGCGAGCAAGTTCTTGATGGAGTAGCCGGTCAGCAGCTTGGTTCCGAGGTCATCGACGACGCAGGCGTCGAACTCGTTCGGGAGGCGTTCGTAAGCGCTGCTCAAGATCGACTGGGCGTAGAAGCGGTTCGCCTCCTTTGAGGTGGCGATGACTTCCATGAGCTCGGCGGGCGAGTTCACCGGGACAGGCTCGGCGCCGACGGCGAGAGTGATCTCGGCCTTCGTGTCGATGGGCGCGCCGGTTCGCTTTTCAGTGGTCTGAGGCGCGCCGACGGTATCGAAGGCTTCCATCACGAAGCCGGGCGGATTGATGTAGGTGTGATGACACTCGAGGCACGGTCCGCCGGAGGTCTGGGCGTCGACCTGTTTTCGGTTGGTGTCGAGATCTGCGCTCGTCGGCAGCGGCGTGTTGATCGCGTTTGGATCGGGGCTATCGATGTGTACCCCGATCACGCGCTGACTGATGAAAGCGCCGCGCAGAATCGGGGAAGCGCGGTCGAAGTCGGAGAATCCGGCGAGAAAGGCGAGGCGCGTCAAAAAGCCAGGCCGCTCGGGACCCAGGTCCACCTCACGCAGTTCGTCGCCGCCAAAGTCGCCGGAGATGCCGTAGAGCGCCGCGGTGCCGGCGTTCACGAAGCCTACCTGCGTCAGGAGCAGGTCTTTGAACGATCCTTCTTGGTCGAAGGTGACCTTGTCGAAGAGCTTCTCGGTCTCAGCCATCATCGCTGGAACCAGCTCTTTCTTGAAGCCCTTGAAATCTGGTCCTTTCCCGACGCGAGCCGGCGAGTCCCAGCGCGAGTTGCCCGGGATGTAGCCGAGGTATTCGCGGTGGTAGCGGGCGACGACCTCTCGCGCTTCGGGCATCTCAAGCAAGCGCGTGGCGTGCTCGAGGATCTGGTCCGGGGTTTTGAGCTCGTCACTATCCGCGGCCTGGCTCAAGAGCTCGTCGGGCATCGTGCCCGTCAGCATGTAGGAGAGGCGGGAGGCGATTTCGTGGCCGGAGAGCGCGACGCGTCCGCTCGAGTCCTTCGTGCCGGTGAGCTCCTGACGCTCGAGGAAACCCGACGAGATCAGCAAGCCGTACAGCAGCAGTTCCGCGACCTCCTCGGGGGTTCCGTTTGGGGTCATAGCCGCGCCCTCGTCCACGAGTTTCTGAAAGCGGGCCTTGTCTTCGGGGCTCAGGGGCCGCCGGAAGGCGCGCCGACCGAACTCATCGATCGTGCTCGAAAGGCAGGCGGCTCCGTCGCCGGTCAGCTCACATTTCAGGAAGTTTTTTCGCAGATTTGGGTCGGCCATCACCTCGCGAGCGATCTGCTCGGCGACGGTCTGATAAGAGCTCCACATCAGTCCGTTCATGCTCCCGGTGTTGTCGGGGACGAGCAGCGAAGAGGGAGGCGCGCCGGAGAGTTCGGTCAGGCCGAGCAGCTTGGCGACAGTCTTGTCATATTGGGCATTTGTGAGCCGGCGCAGCTGGCTCGTAGCGGCGACTCCCGACTCACAAGCGGGCGGATCACCCGGGTGGCCGGTCGAGCCTCCCGTGCCACTGCCGTTTCCTTGTGCGCCTGTGCCGCTGGGGGCGGCTCCGGAGCCCGAGCCGTCGCCGGAATTCCCGTCCTCTCCGCCCGGATCCTGCGCGCCCGAACAGGCAGCCAGAAGGAGGCTCAGGGCAATGAAACTTCGTGTTTTCAGCATAGGTCCCACCTCTCGCCGCTGGCCGGTTCGTGCCGGCTCCCCGGGCTCACAGGCGAAAGAAGGGGGGACGATTTTGCCACTCCCTCGCGCCTGAACGTTTCGTAACCGCCTTCGAGGGAACCTGGCAGCCGGGGGGGAGAAAAATCACCTACCCATCATTGTCATCCGTCCAGGCGCCATTCGTCGCGCCTGAGCGGATCGGGAGTGCTTGAGGAGTGGGAGGTGTTTGTGGGTGGCAAGGGGAGGCGCTCAGGTGCGCAGAAGGAGGGCGCGGCCCGCGGCTCAGAGCGCGATTTCAAAAAGGCGCGGTGATGCCTCGGCGAACTTGTTCAAAAGCGCGCCGAGGGCCGCGAAGCTTTTAGGGAACCTTCGTGATGGTGGTGAAACCCGCTGGGGTCGACTCGTCGTCGTGGACGGTGCCCCAAGGGCCGGAGACATCGGCGTAGGATGTCGAGGTGAATAGGTCAGGTGCCGCGGCGCTGATCATGAGCTGGTCGAAGGTCACTGCTGCGAAGGGGCCTGTGGCCCATGCACCCGAGCCCGACGTCGCCTGAAAGACGATGGAGGGCCCATCGTAGAACGCGACGACATCCGCCACCGGAAGCAAGAGGATAAAGTCGGACAATCCGCCATCTTCCATTTCGGCACGAGTGATGGTGCCCGTCGCAACGTAGCCGCTCGAGTACTCGATCCTGTAGCTCGCCTCCGGGAGCTCGAAGGCGCCTCGGAAACACATGAGGGTCGCGCCGGGGCAAACCCCGGTGGGATTCGTCAGTGAGGCGTGCCCGCAGTTGAGGGTGAAGCGAACTGTGTCTCCCTCCGCGACACCGCTCGGTGCATCGATGACGTCCGTCACCGTGGAAACGAACTCGATCGATGGGCTGGCGCAGGGAGTGAGCACGTCGTCGTCGTGGTCGAGCGTGCCCTCCGAACAAGGCTGGGTCGCGATGCAGAGCTTCAGGCTCGATTCGATCTCGTCCGCGTCCAAGATCCCGTTGGGCTCGCTGCTTTGTCCGTCGCCCGCGTCGAGACCGACCGAGACCGTTTGGCTCCAACCTGTCGGGCACTCGGGATCGAAGACGGGATCTGAGGCTTCGATGAGAGAATTGTAACCCGGAGGACCCGCTGCACCGGCGGGGCCCGTCGGACCTGTGTCGCCGTTTGGCCCGGTCGGGCCCGCGTCGCCGGGCTCGCCCTCAGGTCCTGTCTGGCCTGCCTCGCCCTCAGGTCCTGCTTTCCCGCTCGGGCCCTTCGGACCCTCATCTCCAGCGGGGCCGACGGCCCCGCACACGTATTCGACGCCCTCGACTTCGTCCGAGCTCTCCGTTTCCGTCGAGGTCGCGCCCTGTGCGGACTTCTATGCCGCCGGTCGGGCAGCTTTTGCCGGGCGGTTCACTCGCTGTAGCGATGAGGGAGGCGGGGGGAGTTTCGCCTCCCTGACAGGCGAAGAGCAGGCTCGTCAGGGCGAAGGGGGAGAGAGAGCGGGGGGAGGTATTTCGGGGCATGGACGATTCTCCCTCCGTGGGGATCGAACTATCGACAATGGGCGCGCCTCACGAAGGGATACGGCGAGCCCTGACGCGCGGCTGTGAGAGTCGAGCGCGCCGAGGCGCGGGGAGCAGTCCAAAGGAGCAGATGAGGGAGGGCGAAGGCTCGGTCGGACCGCGTTGGAAGTGATGGGCCGGGGCCAAAAAACCAAAGAATTCGCGCAGTTGTCTTCAAATTCCGCTGACAGGAAAAGCGGAGGGAAGATTCTGCGCGTGCGAGCGTATGAGTTTGTTTTTGCTGAGATTTGGCTCTCATTGACTGCCGTTTGAGACCTCCCAGGTGAGCGCGATGCTGGTTCGATGGCGGCGCCCTTGCTAGCCTTCGCTCCTATGCTTTCACGGTGGATAAGGAATTCGTTGGTCGGTGGTGTGAGTCTTTGGGTAGCGAGCGCTTGTGGCTCGTCGGACAAACCTCAAGGCTCTGAGGGGGGCGCTTGTTACGGCAATGGGACCTGTGACGCGGGGCTCCTCTGTTCCGAAGGGAAGACGTGTGTGAACCCGGCCGGAGCGATCGGGGGCAGCGGTAACCCCGGGACGGGCGGGAGCGGGAATCCGGGCGGGATCGATCTCGAAGCCTGTTACGCCTGCGGGGACGAGAAGTGTCCGAGCGAGCGGCAGGCGTGCAAGGACGCCAAGGGCTGCGAGGCGCTCCTCGATTGCACAGTGAGATGTGGGACGGACGTGAGCTGTGCGTCGAAGTGTAGCGTGAGCGATCTTACGGGCGAAGAGCAACAGGCCGCGGGGTTGGCTGTCGGCATGTACAATCTATGTACGACGACCTCCTGCACGAGCGAGTGCGCGCCGAAGATCGATATTGGCGTTGGCGGAGCGCCGGGCTCAGGTGGCGATGGGTCAGGTTCAGGCGGACAAGACAATGGTGGCGGCGCAGGCGGCAGTGGCGCCACGGGCAGCGGCGGAAAGAGCTCCGGAGGTTCATCGAGCGGCGGCAGCAGCAATCCGGGGAGCGGCGGCTCGGCCTCGACAGGGGTGCTCATTTTCGACGGCACAGGCGTCGGCGCCGGCTCTGAAGATCACGGGATCGACGGAGGTTTCTACATCCTCGAAGACAGCGTGAAAGAAGGAGTGCTCGTCGAAGACACCCTCCTTCACACGGACTTCGATGCGGTCGACTCGGACCATGAGCCCAGCGACTTCTCGGAGTCGAGCGCGCCCTGCATTACCGGAACTCTGGCGATGGTGACCGACGAGCTCGGCGACAGCTGTCAGCTCACGAGCGACTACTGCGCCTGGGGCGATCTCTGGGGCGGAGGTATCGGTCTCTCCCTCAAGATCGAGGACGAAGTCGCCGTGGCTTGGGATGCGACGGCCGCGGGAGTGAAAGGCTTCCGTTTCCAGGTTTCAGGCAGCGTCGGGAGTGTTCCGGTCCGCTTCATGGTCGAGGACACGGCGGGCAATCAGTTCTGCGTGAACAAGGTCGCGGTGGGTTCGGCGGTGTCCGTGCCTTTTACGACCCTCAAGCACAATTGTTGGGACCCAGGGAACGTCGCGTTCGATCCGAGCAAGATCAAGAGCATCAGCTGGCAGTTCGTGCCGGACGCGTCGAAACCCTACCCGATCTCAGAATTCTGCGTCGATAACGTCTACGTGCTTGAATGATCGAAGGCTTCTTCTTCGAGTTCGGTTCCGGCCGAGCTCGAAGAAGGCTCGATCTTCTGGAATCACCTTCTGATCTCTATGGAAGGTCGGCACCCTCGCGCCCGTGATTCGCACCTCCAGTGCCGATAAGGGTTAGGAAAGACTGGACAATGGACCGAGGGGCCCGGAAAATGCAGCTCTCGCGCGAGGGAGCGCGAGGGCTGAAGGTCATTCATGGGTCATTTGGGGAGAATCAGCGGGACGACGCTCGTTCGAAGTGCACTCGTCGCCACTGGGGTTACAGGCGCTTCGACAATGCTGTCATGCAGCGTCGTCACGAACTTCGATCAAGCGCAGTGCAAGGTCGACAAGGACTGCGCGCAATTTGGCGCAGAGTACAAATACGGATCTTGTGTCGAGGGGCTGTGTGAGCCCGGGCCCGAGTGCCGGAAGAACGAAGAATGTGGCGCTACCGAGGCCTGCGTCGATGACAAGTGCGTCGATCGTTGGGCGTGCCTGGGACAGAATATCCCCGCTGCCAGTGAGCCGGTTTCGTTCCAGGTTCCGGTCGCGGACATCTTCGGAGAACCCATGCCGGGCATCCCGGTCAAGCTGTGCAACGCGGTCGACACCGATTGCAAAGCTCCTATCGAAGAGCTCACGACGGACGAGGACGGTCTTTTGACCTTCGAGGTCCCAGAGACCTTCCGAGGCTATCTCGACGTGAATCTTCCTGGGTTTTTCCCTCAGCTGAACTTTCTGCCGGAGGTTCTCACGAATCCGTCGTTTTTGCCGATCGTGAGCCTCTCGCCGGCCGCAATCATCGAGGCCCTGGCCCAGCAGGTCGGCGACACGGCCGATCCCGATCGCGGACACCTCATCGTCTCCGTCGCGAGCTGCGTTGTCGGGGCTCCGGATCTCGTCATCAGCTCGGGGCGCGCGGACGACAAAACAATTGCCTATTACGTGAGCGCGAGTGTTCCCGCGCCGGACCGGACCACGACAACCGAGGAAGGGTCCGGAGGCTTTTTGAATCTCCGAGTCGGCACCGGGGAGGTCAAAGTCACCCTCGATGATGAGCAGCTCTTCTCGCGCAATGTGTTCATTCGCAAAGGGACCATCACCAGCGTTCACTTTCAACCCGCTGCGCTCAGCGTGGCTCAGCCTGAATCGGACGAGGAGTAACGCATCATGAGGCGCATGTTAGCAGCGTGGATCGCGATCGGGCTCGCACTTGGCCTGCTTGGCACAGCTCAGGCGGAGGAGGGGACAGGCCAGACCGAGGCGGCGGCTCGCTTCGAGAGGGGCCTCGAGCTCTACGAAGACGGGGCCCTCGACGCAGCCCTGGCGGAGTTCGAGCGGGCTTATGAGCTGACCCTGGACGCACGTGTCCTTTACAATATCGGCCACGTGCAGTCGCAGCGGCACCGCTACGTCGAGGCGATCGAGGCGTTCGAGCGATACTTGAAAGGAGCCACCGTCAACGAGACGCGCCGCGCGCAGGTGGACGCGGAGCTCGAGAAGCTGCGCGCGCGCATCGGGCGACTCTCTCTCGAGAGCAACGTCAGCGGAGCTCAGGTGTTTGTGAACGGCGTGAGCGTGGGTGCCTTCCCGCTCGCAGGGCCCGTGCCTGTCAATCCTGGAGTCTGCGAGGTTCGCGTCGAGAAGCCGGGCTATCAAACGGCCCGCGAGACCCTGACGATCGCGGGCGGCGATACGCCTCGCCTCGTCATCCATCTTCTGCCCGCGGGCGCTGACCTGACGCCGCCAGCTGAGAGCAGCGCTCTCGTGACGCCGCGCACGCGCTACAATTATACGCCGTTTTGGATCAGCGCTGCGAGCACACTGGTGCTCGGGGGCGGTACGGCGGTCATGGGTGTGCTCGCCCTCGACAAAGAGAAGCAGCTCAAGGACGAGCTCGGGACGCCCCCTTCGGATCCGGATCGGGTCGAGGGGCTCAGAAATGATGGGAAGATCTTTGCGGGTGTCACCGATGGGCTCGCCGCGGCGACTGTGATCGCTGGCGGACTCAGCATCTACTTCTTGGTCGATCCGCCGAAGAAGTCGCGCCGCGTGGGCGCGAGCAGCTTACGCATTACGGCCGGGCCTGGTCAGGCGATCTTGAGCGGGCGGTTCTGATGGAGAGCGGGCGCCGAAGTCGAACGATCTCCCAGCGAACGGCGGACGCCGCTCCGGGAGGGCTCTCATGAAGACCGGCGCGCACCCACAAGAACCTCCGCGCGAGGCGGCCGAACATCTCGGCCGCTATCGGCTGCTCGCGCGCCTAGGCGAGGGAGGCATGGGCGCCATCCACCTCGCCGTCACCGAAGGGCTCGGAGAGTTTCAGAAGGTGGTCGTCCTCAAGGAGCTCAAGCCGGAGCTCTCCGCGGACAAGGAGTTCGTGAAGCTCTTCTTGCGCGAAGTGAGGCTCGCGGGACGCCTCAACCATCCAAACATTGTTCACACCATCGAGGCCGGTCAAGTCGACGATCGGTACTTCATGACGATGGAGTTCCTCGACGGCCAGCCCTTTTCGAACCTGGTCTCACCCGCCATCGAAAAGTCGAAGATCCGGACGCGTCTCCGCTTTCAGATCTTGTGTGACGTCCTCGCCGGGCTCCATTACGCGCACGAACTCAAGGACTACGACGGGACGCCGCTCTCCGTCGTCCACTGTGACGTCAGCTTCAGCAACGTCTTCATCACCTACGAAGGTCAGGTCAAACTCGTCGACTTCGGTGTGGCGCGGGTCGCCGACACCGTAGGAAGACGCGCGGGATTTCAGGGGAAGGTCCGTTACGCGGCGCCGGAACAGCTCACCGGCGGTCCTATCGATCGGCGCGCGGATATTTACTCGGTCGGCGTCATGCTCTGGGAGAGCTTGACCCTGCGGCGGTTCACGGCGGGCCAGAACTCGGACAAGGCGATCGTGGACGCGCGCCTGCGTGGTCCCCAGACGAGCATCCGCGCGCTCATGCCTCAGCTCGACGATGAGCTCGTTACGATTTGTGATCGGGCGTTGAGCCGCGATCCTGCGGGACGTTTTGCGACGGCGGAGGATTTCCGCAAGGCGCTCTCGGACTACCTGAACAAGATCGGGCCACGCGTCGACGCTGCAGAGATTTCCCAGCTGATGACCACCGAGTTTGCGGCGGAGCGCGCCAAGCTCCACGGCATCATCAGCGCTCAGCTCCGCGATACGGGTTCGAACGCTGCGCCGGTGCAGCTGCCGAATGTCCCGAATCCGGACGATCCGACGACGGTCGCCGACCTCTCGACCCTCGTCGAATCGATGTCGCAGGTGCGTCCGATCGTGAGCCCCTCGGCGACGACTGCGCCGCCGCCGGCGGAGCCGCCCAGACGCTCCAAGCTTTGGATCGCCTTGGGTGCGGTCGCGCTCGGGTTGTCCGCGGTAGCGGCAGTGACGGCGCGTTCGCCTTCGGAGAGTCTGAAGCCCCCGACGCCGCAAGGCGAAGGGACGGCGCGTGTGGGCGAGGAGGCCGAGCCGGAGGCGGCCCTCGAGGCGAGCGAAGAGGGAACCTCGGAGGCTCCGCAGAAGGACGAGCGCGCCGCGGAGCGCCCTCCAGAGGCTGGGGCTCATGATTCGAGCGACGACTCGGGGAAATCGGCGCCCGCGAAGAGCGCAGAGTCGAATTCGACGACGCCGAGCTCGACAGTGAAGTCGGGCTCGAAGACGAAGGCGAGCTCGACGGAGAAGCCTTCGACGGAGAAGGCGGCCACGACGGCGAAAGCCACGAGCGACAAGAAGGCGGGGGCGAGTGAAGTCCAGGCGGAACCGGCTCGCGCGCCTGCGACCTTCGGTCAGGACATGGCCCCGCGCCCGAAGTCGACCCGGACCGAGATCGACTCGGACAATCCTTTCAAGTGAGGCTCGGAGCGGGTCTCGGAGCGCGACCCGCACTCATCGAGCGCAAATAGATCTCCTCGAGTATCCCGATCTCCCGAGGGAGCGAAATCCGTGCGTCCGCAGGCGAGAGGCGCGCAAAGCGTGCAGACCAGAGCGGCGAACCTCATGGGCGGCGTGGTAGGACGAGGGAGGGGCCCGCGCCGCGAACACGCTCGAGCAAGATCAGCCTGGGCCTTGGCCGAGGCGACTGCTAGAAGATTTCGAGTGCACGGGGCAGCGAAGGCCCTAGGCCGCCCCTTGGGAGAGCGGCCGAGAGCTCTCGCGCGCCGGGAAACGAGCGGGATCGACCCGCGTCGAAAAGGAAGGATCCGATGAGCGATCTCGTCTGGGCGAGGAGCACGATGGCCTTGAGCCTCGCCTTCCACATCATCTTCGCGAGCATCTCGATGGTGCTGCCGTTCTATATGGCGCGCGCCTACGCGATTTATCTAAAGACGGGAGATCCGCTTCACAAGCGCCTCACGAAAGCCTGGGCCCGGGGTGCGGCGGTCCTTTTTGCGACGGGGGCGGTGAGCGGGACTGCGCTCAGCTTTCAGCTCGGGCTGCTCTGGCCAGGGTTCATGCGCCACGCGGGCCCGATCATCGGCATGCCCTTTTCTCTGGAGGGTGCCGCGTTCTTCCTGGAGGCGATCTTCTTTGGCCTCTTCATCTACGGCTGGGACAGGCTTTCGCCCAAGTGGCATCTCGTGTCGGCGGTGATGGTCGGCGTGTGCGGGCTTGCCTCGGGGGTGCTCGTCGTGGCCGCAAATGGCTGGATGAACAGTCCCGCCGGGTTCACCTGGGAGAACGGTGCCGCCACGAACATCGATCCCTGGGCGGCCATGTTCAACCGGGCCTGGCCGCTCCAGGCGCTTCATATGCTCGTGGCGGCGATTCAGGCGACGAGCTTCGCGGTGATGGGCGTTCACGCTTGGTCGCGCCTGTCGGTGCGCGGCGCGACAGACGAGGCTCGGCTCCACGAAGAGGCGCTTCGTATCGTCGCGCCTTTCGCGATCGTGGCGTCGCTGCTTCAGCCGGTCGTGGGCGATCTGTCAGCGAAGTCCGTCGCTGAGCGGCAACCGGAGAAGCTCGCGGCCTTCGAAGCTCACTTCAAGACGGAGCGCGGGGCGGGCCTTTGGATCGGAGGGATTCCTGACGAAGAGAATGAGACAGTTCGTTTTGGCGTCCAGATCCCGAAGGCGCTCAGCATCCTCGCCTTCGCCGATCCGGACGCGGAGGTGCTCGGTCTCGAGGCATTTCCTCAAGAGAATCGCCCGCCGGTGCTCATTCCCCATCTCTCGTTCCAGGTGATGGTTGGGATCGGGTCACTCCTGTTCGCGGTGAGCGGGCTCTGGCTCTATGCGCGCCGCTTTCGTCCCGCATGGCTTCTCCATCCGCGGTTCTTGCAGCTGCTCGTGGTGCTGACGCCCCTCGGCTTCATTGCCCTCGAGGCGGGTTGGTTCGTGACCGAGGTCGGGCGTCAGCCTTGGATCATCTACGGCATCCTGCGCACGAAGGACGCTGTGACGCCGGTTCCGGGTCAATGGCTCACCTTCGCCATGGTGGCGCTACTCTATCTCTTTCTCGGGGTGATGAGCGCGCTGGTTCTCTGGCGGCTTTTTGTACGGGAAATCCGGTCCACACGCGCCGAGCGACATGAGCCGCCTCGCGCGCTCGCCGAGGAGGGGGCCCTGTGATCGATTTTTGGACGACGGTCGTTGGCGTGTATCTGCTCGTCGCCCTCGCCGCTTATGTTCTCTTCGGCGGCGCGGACTTCGGAGGCGGGATCCTCGAGGCTTCTTTGCCGCGTCATCTCCGGGAGAAGCTCGAGGAGACGCTGGCTCCGATCTGGGAAGCGAATCACGTCTGGCTCATCGCGGTGATCGTGATCTTGTTCGTCGGCTTCCCGGGGTTTTATTCGGAGGTCCTGACGCGCCTCTATATCCCCGTGAGCCTCGCGCTGCTCGCGATCTTGATCCGGGGGACCTTCTTCACGCTGCGGAGGTATGACCCTGAGCCGAGGCAGCTCGGGCGGCTCTATTCGGCTCTGTTTCGCGTTTCGAGCGGGCTCGCGCCGCTCTTCTTCGGCTTCATCGCGGCCGGTCTGCTCTCGCAGCATCCGGGGGCTCCGGGTGAGGTCTCGGGCCTGTCCGTTTCCGAGGTCTACGTCGAACCCTGGCTCTCGGGGTTTGGATTTCTGATTGGTTTATTTGTGATGAGTTTGTTCGGGTATGTCGCGGCGGCCCTCTTCTACGGAGAGCTCGGCGACGCCGCCGACAAGCGCATCGTGGCGCGCCGCGCCTACGGATTCTTCCTCGCGACTTTCTTGCTCGGCGGACTCGTGCTCCTCGAAGGAGCCCGGAGCGGACATGTCGCGCCGAACAAGGCTCTCTCGCCGCTCTTCCTTGTGTCCCAGCTCGCGGCGCTGCTCCTCATTGGGCTCGTCCGTTTCGCCTTCCAGAGGCGAAATGCTGCGCTGGTTCGCCTCGCCGCGGGCGCACAAGTGCTCGCGATTCTCGGCGGTTTTGCGAGCGCCGCGGCGCCTGTGCTGCTTCGGACGGAGGGCGGCGAGCTCCTCGTCCGCGACGCGCGCGCCCCCGAGGTCACTCTCTACTGGCTCGCGATCGGCCTCACGGTTGTGCTCGCGCTCGTTCTCCCGCTCCTCATTGTCCTCTATCGCGTCTTCCGCGCGCGCCCGGAGTCCGATGGGCCCGCCGAGAGCGGCTCAGGAGACTACTTCGAGTGAGGGGGACGGGCGGCGTGAGCCACCAGAGGCTCGCGCGAGAGACATTCAGATCCTGCGCGCGGCGATGAGAGCAGGGGGAGACGATGCAAACCGGGTTTCTCGAGAGCCGAGCGAAAGGCGTGGCGCTGACCTTTCGGGCGCCGGATGGGTCGCTGGACGTTGATCTGTCGGTCAGCGAAAGTGACAGTCTGAGGCGGGCCGTCCCAGGGCCTATTTGATATCGAGGGGGGCTGCGGAGACGGGGGGTCGGAGACGTGGAATGATTGGGCTTGGGAGTTTTGTCAGTAGGCTCGGCGCTCGAGTGAGACCCCTTGCATGGGCAGCGGCGGTGGCTGTGAGCGGATGCTATTCGCCCGACTATGAAATTCTGGGAAAGTATGAATTTCGTTGGACGGATCAGCGGTTCACTTCTTCCGGTAGCAAGGACACCGGCTGTGATAGGCCCAGCGGTATTCATGGCGTGGCCAGTGAGCTCGAAGTCGTTCGAGATGGAGGCTATGCCGTGATCGTCGACCGTGGGTGCAGAGTATCGGTCAGCAGGAGAGGTTCGATCCTTCAGACCTCCGGGTATGAGAAGTGCGAGCTTGTGCCAGGTAGCCAGGCGGAGGCGGTCGGGTGGCAGAATCGACAGTATGATATGCGTATCGATGTCGCGGAGGGCCGAGTGTGGGTTGCTTACACGAACCTTGGTGCAGACTCTGATGGTTCGTGCAGCGCTACGGATGGTCGCGTAAGGAGGCAGGGAACGCCTCCCAAGAGACAGGCAAGGTACTGGTACTACGAAGGTACCGGCTCGGCGCTTGCCGAGCGCTACCGAGGCATCTGGCACCCCAGCGGTTACATCGAAGAGCGGGCGGACGGAACGCTCTACGTGCAGGGCTTCGGTTGTACGCTGCCTGGCCGCACGCCGCCGGGGGAGACCGCAGAGGTCCCGGACGGAGCCTGTCGGACGGGGGTGTTTGCGGAGTACGGGGCTCCCGAGCTCGTGGCGCAGCGGTACTCGTTCAACGACACGGAGTTCTCGATGAGCGGCGAGTACCACGGCGTCGATCGGGACTTTACCTTCGAGCTCCAGTCGACGTCCCTTCGGCCGGACGATTGGGATTCGCGGCATGAGTGAATCGAGCGTGCTTCTAGGTTCTTTGCTTTTGCGCGCATCTCATTCTGAGATGCGCTTCTACGCTCCGAGTACCGTGATGCCGAGCGAGCGCGCGGCATGGGCCTGACGGATGTCGAAGGTCAGGAGCGGCAAGTCGTGCGCGACGCGAAGGAGCGCAGCGAGATGGAGGGCGTCGAGAATGCGGAGGAGCGAGCTCTCGGCGATCGAGGCAGCGCGAGCACAGGTCACTTCGTCGAGCTCGACCACGTGCGTGCGCTCGAAGTCTTTCTCGAAAAGGTCTCGAGCGAGAGCGAGGTCTCTGCTGTCGAGGATGCGCGCGAGATTCCGGCGAACTTCAACCCAGGTGTGCCGCGCCGTCACCCAGTCTGGATCGGCAAGGAGGTACTGCTCCGCACGGTCGCTGTCGGGCTCAGCGACGTAGCGCTTCAGGAGAGCACTCGAGTCGACGTACAAGCTCACTCGTCGCGATCCTCGGAGAGGGCCTCAGCGGCGGTGAGCTTGGCTTTGAACCGGGGAACGGCGGTCGGCTCCGTGGGCTTCGGCGCGCGGATCCATCCCTCCTCGATCCCCGTATGCAGCCGCCCGACGCCCGGTACTGGACAGAGGAGTGCTTTCGGCTGGCCGCGATCGGTGACGCGGATCACCTCACCCTGAGCTGCCCGCTCCAGGTACTCGGAAAGGTGTTGTTTGAGTTCGCGAACGCCCACGTCCATGTGGATACATTGAAGCGCGAATGTGGACACGTCAAAGGGACACGGAAGCCGCGCGATCGGGGGTCCGAATGGGCGCGACCGCCGCGGTTCCCGCGCAGCGCAGGCGTCTTACGATGCTACGCGCTCTTTCGGAGCCAGCTTGCGGGCGATTTTGCGCAGATCAGCGCGGAGGGAGGGGTCGAGGGTGAGCACGACTGCCGGGTAGACGAGGACGCCTGTGAGGATGGCGCCGGTGAGGCGGACGTAGTCGGGCTGGCCGAGGAGGAGCGGATGGACCCCGAAGGCGACCGCTGCGCTCATGACCGCGGAGCCAATGAACGGCGTGGCGAGGGCGGCTCCGAGGTCGCGCCAGGAGAAGGGGAGTAGGCGCCGGAGCATGGCGAGCTGGAGCGGCGCGAGGAGGTAACTCGAGACGAGGTAGGCGACGGCGACGTAGAAGATGCCGTGGCGGGCCGCGACGAAGAAGGCGCCGATGTTCAGGACGGCGCCGAGCGCGTACAGGCCGAGCCGAAGTCCGGGGCGGCCGAGGGCCAGGATGGCGGTCGAAACGAAGTAGAGGACGGCGTGGAGCGCGCCGACCGGCGCGAGGACGCGCATGGGGGCTATGCTCGGCTCCCAGGTGGAACCGAAGATGGTGGGGACAATTTCGGGCGCTGCCGCGGCGACGCCGAAAAAGGCCGGAAAGGCGACGAGGGCGGAGTAGCGAACAGCTGCTCGGAAAGCGCGCCAGAGTCGCTCGGGCTCCTTCTGAAGCTGTGAGAAGACGGAGAGCGAGACGTTCGCCGATACGCTCGCGAGGAGTTGGGTCAAGACGAGTAAGACGCGGTAAGCGATGACGTAGTAGCCGAGAGCTTTGGGTCCGAGGAAGAGACCTATCAAGAAGTCGTCGGCGCGCCGGTTCACGAACTCGAGAAGATCGGTGCCCATGACGTGGACCCCGAATCCGAAGAGGTCGCGGAAGTGGCGCCTCGTGACTCTGAAGCGGGGCCGATAGGAGCTCGCGAACCACAGGATCACCACGTCGACGGCCTGTGCCGTGAGCTCCTGGCCGACCAGGGCCCACACGCCATAGCCGGAGAAAGCCATGGAAATGCCGACGACGGCCGCGACCGCCCGCGAGATGAGCGAGCGGATCGAGAGCAACTTGAACCCGAGCTCGCGCCAGAACATCGCCACCTGCACCGTGCGCAGCCCGCCGAGCAGGAAGGTGAGCGAGAGCGCGCGGAGGATCGGGGCGAGCTCGTCGTGGCCGAAGAGGCGCGCGAGGGGCTCGGCGAGCAGAGCGCCCCCCGCGGTGAGCACGACGGAGATGCCGAGACTGGTCCAGAAGGCGGTGTCTTTGTGCTCTTCATCGAGCTCCGCTCTTTGGACGAGGGCGCGCCCGAAGCCCTGATCGATGAAGACCTGCGCCAGGTCGATGAACACCATCGCCATGGCCAAGAGCCCGAACGCCGTCGGTTCGAGCAGGCGCGCCAGGACGAGAAAAACCCCAAATGTGAAGACCTTCGAGCCCCATTTCTCGATCGACGACCACAAAAGGCCACTCAGCGCGCGCTCACGTAAGCTCATCAAATCTCCTCGGGGCGCTCACGTGAGCTCATCACTCCTTCTCGGCTCTATGGAGCGAAAGACTCCGCTGGTCCGATGGGCTCGCCCTTGAGCTGACTCTCGAATCCTCTCGACGGAGACGCGCTCTGCTGGCTCTTCCGGCTCAGGCAGCTCGTTCGTCTCCTCCTCGAGCGAAGGCTCGGTCGTTCGTCTCAAGAACTCCGCTTCAGCCTCGCGATAGACGCGCAAAGTGCGTTTTCCGATCGAACGCCACTCGAGATCGCGCGCGGCGACCGGGACGGCCGGCCGCTCTTCGATCGCTTCGCTGAGAGCGGCGGCGAGCGCTTCAGCATCTCCGGGTGGAACGAGACGACCGGAGTGTCCTTCGTCGAGGTCTTCGGCGAAGATCCCAACGCGGCTCGCGATCGTCCATCTCGGCATCGACTGTGAGAGGAAGTAGACGCCGCTCGCGTCGATCTGGCGGTAGGGGAAGACGAAACTGTCCGCGCTGTGGAAGAGGGAAAAGATCTCTTCGTCCGCGAGGCGGCGCGGGATGAACTCGATTGCGTCTTCGATGGCAAGCTCCCGGACGCGCCGCTCGAGGTCCTGAAAGTCGAGGCGAGGTCGACCAGCGATGAGAAAGCGTGCTTGCCTGCGCGCTCTCTCGGGCAGCTTGGCAACCGCGTCGAGCAAGACGTCAATGCCCTTGTAGGGTTTCATCTCGCCGAAGGTCACGAAGGTATAACGAGCATCCGTGCGCTCGGGGAGGGGCTCCTTGGGCTCATGGGCGAGGCGGAGGGGGCCGTGGGGAACGATGGCGATCTTTTCGAGGGGAACGCCGCGGCGAGCGACTAGTTCTTGAGCGGAGCGAGTGTGGACAATGACGCGGTCCGCGAAGCGGAGGGGCGCGTCTACGGCGAACCGCTGCAAAAATGGCATTTTCTCGCCGTTATAGGGGACGGCGTCGTGGACGGTGACGACGATCGGGAAGCGGCGCCGGAGCGCGAGGATGCAGGCGGTGTCGAAGGCGGGGATCACTGTCCACTGAAAGTGGATGAGGCGAGGGGCCAGCGCGGAGGCGACGCGCATGAGCTCTCGGAGACCGAGCGCGTGCTCGAAGCCCTTCTTGATCTTGCGCCAGATCTCGGAGCCCTCTTTCTTGTCGGAGCTCCGATAGAAAAATGGGAGACACAGGGCCTGTTCGATCTCCGGGGAGTCGCCGGGGCGCAGAGGACGAACGGCCCAGAGCGGAGTGAGACCGGCGCTCTGCAGGCCGCGGGTGAGCGCGGCGTCGTAGGGAGCCGTAAATAGACTCGGATCGACCAAGAGCACGCGGCTCACTCGCGCGCTCCCTTCGCGAACGAAACCGCATCAAATGGCCTCTCGCGCACGGTCAAACACTCCCAGAGAAATCCCGCCGCCCACGACGCATGCATGACGAGCGCGGCGGGGCCGACCAAGAGCCCCGAGAGAGCGCGGCGCGTGATCGCAAACCAGAGAGAAGCGCCCACGAGCACGCTGAGGTAGGCGAGGGGATAGAGGAGGAGAGCTGGGAAGAGCGGCGCGAGAGTCAGCGCGAGAAGACTCGCGATGAAATGCAAAGGGACCGCGAGCTGGCGGAGGCGAAGGGAGCCCGGGTGACGCCGGACGGTTCGGCTTCGCCCTTGTCCGTAGCGGAAGTACTGGCGGGCGAGTCCGCCGAAGGTCGATCTACAAAAATAACCCACCCGCACGCCCGCGTCGAGGAAAATGCGCGAACCGAGCAGGCGAAGCCGGCAGTCGAGCTCGGCGTCTTCGTTACAAGCGAGAGTTTCATCGTAGCCGCCCGCGCGGACGAAGGAATCGAGGCGGAAGAGGGCGTGGTGGCCGTGGTCGACGAACTGGCTCTGAGTGCCTGCGCGGTGGGCGGAGCCTCCGGTGCCGAGCTTGGAGTTCGAGAGCCAAGCGATCGCCTGAGCGACGGAGCCTCTGCCCTGGGAGTCGAGAGGGACCACCACAGCGTCTGCCTCGACGCCCTGGGCCGTTGCGACGAGGGAAGAACAGAAGGCCTTCGGGTAGGTCGCGTGGGCGTCGCAGCGGAGGAGCCAGGTCTTGCCCAAACCGAACAGGCGCACCGCGCGATTGATGCCGGCGCTCTGAAGGCGCTTCGGGTTGTCGAGCAGGTGAACCTCGGGGAACGTAGAGGCCAGCTCGAGGACCATCTCGCGGGTTCCATCGTCGCTCCCGCCGTCGGCGACCACAATCGTCAACAGGCCCGATTCGGCCAGGGGATCGGCGAGAAGATGGGTCACGACGCCCCTGATATGGCGGGCCTCGTTGAGCGTTGGGATCACGACGAGGACTTCGAGCGACTCGGGAGCTCTTGGGACGAGGCGGGCTCTTTCGCTCGAGCCTCTCGAATCGTTCCTGGGCGAGAGGACAGAAGAAGTTTGAAGCAAGGTTCCCTCACAATCCGAAAACGTGGACTGGAGAAGGTTTGCGATCTCTCTAGGAGAGCGCTCGAGTTCTCTTGCGCTTAAGGTGTGAGATGTGAGCGAGGTGCGCAAGAGACACGATGCCTCACTTTGCATCTGCAAACTTGCCTCAGTTGTGCCGCTCTGCCTCACTCGTGAGGGGGCGGGAGCTTTGCCGCTCGGTTTCGGCGGCGCAGGTTTGAGCCGATTTTGGCGTGATTCAGGGTCAAATGTCTTCGCGAGAGGATGCGTCTCGTGCACTCACGAGTTTCACACACAGTGCACGCCGCCGCGCATGGCTCGTCGAGCCCCCGCGCGCTCGATGCTTTGGAAATGAACATGGCGCCCTGCGCGAGTTCTGGGAGGATGGGTGCGCGCTCGGTGGAGCAAGATGAGCATGAAGATCGCTTTTGTGAACGCGCGCTACGCGCCGAATGAGTTTGGGGGTGCGGAGAGGACAGTGCGAACGATCGCTGAGACACACGTCGCACACGGGCACGAGGCCTGCGCGATCAGCGTCGCTCACGACAAGAGCCAGCGAGAGGGTGAGTTGAATGGGGTGCGCACGAGATACGTCCCTTTGACCCACGTCTACGAACCGTGGAAAGAGCGCCCCGGGCTCCTCAAGCGCGCCCTCTTTCAGGCGGTCGATTCCTATCACCCGCTCATGGGGGCGCGGGTCGGCCGAATCTTGGACGAAGAGAAGCCGGACCTCGTTCAGTGCGGCAATTTGAGGGATTTCTCGGTGGCCGTCTGGGTCGAGGCGAAGAAGCGCGGCCTGCCCGTCGTCCAGATGCTCCACGATTATTATCTCGGCTGCGTGAACTCCTCGATGTTTCGCGGGGGGAAGAACTGCGAGACACAATGTGCGCACTGTCGGGTGCTTTGCGCGCCGCGGCGGGCCCTCTCGAACACCCCACGCGCTGTCATTTCGCTCAGCGGGCGCACGCTCGAGAAACTCGAGGGCTGTGGCCTCTTCGAAGAGGTCCCTCACAAACAGGTGATCTTCGGGATCAGCAATCAAAGTGTGGACGACGAAGCTCGCGCACCGAGAGAGAAGGAGGGCCTCGTGGTCGGGTACCTCGGGCGCATTGAGCGGACCAAAGGGGTCGAGACTTTGCTCGAAGCCACCTCGCTCATCCGCCATCCGAAACTTCGCGTCTTGCTCGGGGGGACGGGAGAGAGGGACTACATGGTGGAGCTGCGCGGACGCTATTCTTCGCCGGCGATCGCGTTCTTGGGCTATGTGAAACCGGAGGAGTTCTTCGCGCGGATCGACGTCTTAGTCGTTCCGTCTCTCTGGGAAGAGCCCCTCGGCCGCGTCATCTACGAGGCGTACGCGCGGGGTGTCCTGGTGATCGCGAATCGTCTCGGTGGCATGCCCGAGATCATCGAAGAAGGACGGACTGGGTATGTCGTCACGCCGGGAGATGTGAAGGAGCTCGCGGCGGTCATCGAGCAAATGCTCACAACGCAAAGACGTTCGGACTTCCGTTCAGCGTGCCTCGCGAAAGCGAAGGAATTCAGTGCCGAGCGGCGTTACCCCGAGTACCATTCGGCATGGCAGCGCGCGTTCTCCGAGACATGACCGGTCAGCTTTTGGCGCAAGGGGCGACGAGCGGGGCTCTGGCTTCGCTTTGGGCGGCCTCGTGCATGTTAGCGAGCTGTGAACCACAGCTGAGGTCGGCGGGGGCGGCGCCGAACGCTGAAAGCGAAGACAAATCCCCCGAATCCTCCGCGACCGCAGAAAAGGCGCCGGAGGCGCTCGGCTCGCGCGGGGGCGACCCGCCGCCGGTGCTCGCGCGCAGCATGTACGAGTTTCGGGGGCCGCCCCTCCTTGCGCTCCGTGAGCTTCGAGCGCGCGCTGAGGTCGTCAGGCGGCTGCCTCCGAACACCTTCGTCCCGAAGAAGAGCTATCGGCTCTCGTTTCAGAGTGACGCACCGCTCGGCGGCAAGGTTCAGGTCATCTTTCGCGAACCTCAAGACCGCTCCTTTCGGACCTTTGAGGTGGAGGTGCCGAGCCGCGCGCGCGGCGGGTTCCTCGAGTTTGACGCGCCCGCGTTCACGGAGCGCGCTGAGCTTCGGATCACACCGACGCGCGGCGAGCTGCGCCTGCGAGAGCTCACGCTGAGCCTGATCCCGCCCCGGAGCCAGACGGAGCCGATCCGCTCGTATCAAGACTCATACGTACCGAAGGGGTACGGCCTTGTTTTCAACGACGAGTTCGAGGGAGGCGCTCTCGATCGAGCGAAGTGGTTCACTCGTTATATCTACGCGAGCGAGACGCTCGATCGCTTGGGGGATGAAAAGCAGCGCTACCGCGATAACGACAATCACGTCGTCTCGGGCGGGGTCCTGAAGCTCGTCGCGCGGAAGGTGACGGACTCCGATCCCCAGGGGGTAAACTACGAGTCCGGCATGATCCGTTCAGATTTCACGATCCATTACGGATTCTTCGAGACGCGGGTGAAGATGCCCGGGGGGCTCGGCGTATTTCCTGCCTTCTGGCTGAACAGCGACGTCTCACGCAGCGGGCGCATGGAACACCCGCCCGAAATCGACATCTTCGAGTTCGTCAGCAACGGCAAAGACGACACCGTGGACAAGATTCATATCGCGGCGAGCGCCCCTCCCGGGTACACGAACCGTGTCCTCTTCACGGACCGGGATTTCGACCGGAAGCACCGGACCTACCAGGCTCCTTTCCACTTCAACGAGGGCTTTCACACGATCGGCTGCGAATGGACGCCGGAGACGATCACGACCTACGTCGATGGCAAGCCGATCGTGAGAACGACGTTCCGCTGGGTCTACGATGAGGGGGAGCTCGGCGGTCCGGCGCATATTCTTCTGAATCTTGCGATCGGCGGTAACTGGGCTGGACGTTACGGCATTGACGACAGCGCCTTCCCTCAAGCTCTCGAGGTCGATTGGGTGCGGGTCTATCAGCGCATGGCCGAGGCGCCTGTAAGGACAGTGGCGCGGGGAGCGGGCGGGGAAATGGACGCTGGAGGAGGCCAGGATGAATGAGCGAATTGTGCCGGAGAACATCGAGGATGCGCTCTCGGAAGTCGCGCTGACCGGCGCGCCTCATCGAGAGCCGGACGTTGTCGTTTGGTTCCCCGAAGGCCTCCTCACCCATCCCTATTGTGAGCTCCTTTACCGGGCGCTCGCGCGCCGAGGTGTACAAAGGCGGGACGCCACGGGCTTCTGGATCTGGGGAAAAATTCGACCCGCGCGCGGCGCCGTCTTCCACATCCACTGGGCTGACCACTACGTCATTTCGGGAAATCGTGCCCGCACGCTGCTCAAGATCTCTGCCTTCGCTCTTCAGCTCTTGGTCCTCAGGGCACGCGGTGTCCGAGTCGTCTGGACCGTGCACAACCTGAAAAACCACGAGAACGCGCTGCCGGTCTTGGATCGGCTCGGGTCGACGCTTCTGGCGCACCTTTCGACGAGCCTCATCTTTCATTGCGAAGCGGGGAAACGCATGGGGCTTGCTCGCTTCCGATTGCGCGACGCATCCAAGTGCCACGTTATCCCTCACGGACACTTCATCGAACGTTACGGGGTCGGGCCGACCCGTGCGGAGGCTCGCGCTGAGCTCGGTATCGCTCCTGAGGAGCGGGTCTATCTCGTGTTCGGCTTGATACGACCCTATAAGGGTCTCGATCGGCTGCTCGAAGTGTTCGAAACGATCGGGGAGCCCGGGGAACGACTTCTGATCGTGGGAGGGCTCTACGGCACGATGGATCCCGATTGGCCCGAACGGGCGCGAAAGGCGTATCCCTCGGCGACCTTGATCATCGAGAAGGTGCCCGACCAGCGAGTTCCTCTCTACTTCCGCGCGGCGGACGTGGCTGTTTTCCCCTACCGGGACATCCTGACCAGCGGCGCGATGATCTTGGCGATGGGTTACGGGTTGCCTTGTGTGGCGCCGCGGGCGGGCTGCGTCGAAGAGACGCTGGCGCCGGAAGGCAATGTGCTCTTCGACCCCGGGGACGACGCGTCTCTCGGTCGCGCCATCGAAGTGATGCGAGACAAAGCTCGGAGCTTGCCCGAGATGGGCGCGGAGAATGCAAGGCGCGCGAGAGACTTCGATTGGGACGAGATCGCCGACCGGACGATCGAGGCATACCGGGGAACGATGCGCGCCGGGTGACACCAGGCGCAGATGGGCGCGGGTGGGCGCGCTGTGCGCGCGGGTGAGCGCGCGGATGGGCGCGGGTGAGCGCGCTGTGAGCGCCGCCAGCGCTTCGGAAGCCCAAATTCAGCTCGTCACGCGGACGAGTCTTGGCAAGCGGGCGCTGAGAGAGCGCTTGAGCTCGGCGCGCTGGAAGCGAAGCTGGATGAGGGGAGCGGCGAGGGGACGTGGGACGAGCGCGAGGGCACCGAGCCAGGCGGCGTGAGCCGCGGCCATCCGGAGCGGATATCGATCTTCTCGAATCGTGCGCAGACCTGAGAGGAGGAGGGCGAACCTCTTGTCCCGTTCGTCGCCGTCGTAGGGAAACCCGAGACGCTTCGCCATGAGACGGTAGTTGATGAAGGGGAGCTCGTGGTCGAGAGGATCGGCTTCGCTGAGGGGAACGTTCCGGCGCGCGGCGTGTTCCGCGAGGATCGCGTGTTCCTTTCGGCGACGAGCGATGCGAGCGGGAAGGCGGCTCTCGTCGCCGCCGCGAGTGGTCCAGCGGTTCTCGCCATGCATGCGATAGGCGGCGAGGGCCTCGGGGATGACGGCAATTTCTCCGTAAAGCGGAGCGATGGTGTTGAGGAAGCCGTCGGGTCCCTCCGTGATTTCGAGGGGAAAGACCTGCTCCAGGAAGTCCCGCGTGTAGACATTTCCGGCTGTGACGGGCCAGCGATAGGTCGAGAAGCGGTCGAAGAGGCGACGGACCCGGCGCTGGTCGTAGGAGGGGTTGAGGTGACAGAAGCGCCGGCCAAGGTCGCGGCTCTCTGCGTCGAGGATCTTGAGATCGAACTGAATCTTGGCGATCCCGGGGGCGCTCGCCTCGGCGACTTTCTGAAGAGCGCCGGGTTCGAGCCGGTCGTCGGCGTCGAGGAAGTAGATGAGCGAGCCATGAGAGGCGGCGAAGGCGCGGTTGATCGCCGCGACGTGACCGCTGTTCGGCTGGTCGATGACGGTGATTCTGGGTTTGTAGCCCTCGAGAATCGCGAGGGAAGCGTCGGTCGAGCCGTCGTTGATGGCGATGATCTCGAGGTTCGGATAGTCCTGCCCGAGGACGCTCTCGATGGCTTCGGCGACGTAGCGCTCATAATTGTAACAAGGGACAACGACGCTGATCAGGGGAGAAACTGTCGACATGGGACGTAGATCCTAGGTTGGGCTGTGGTTTACGCGGCCTTGGGCGCGGGCCGGGAGATGAGGCGGGTGAGCGGGAAGGGGCCCGCGCGTTTGCGGACGGCGCCGCTCTGGTGTGAGAGGAGTCCGGCGAGGGCGAGGACGAGGTAGTTGTTCGAGGGGCTGAGCAGATGCCCGCCCATCACGAGCCAACAGAAGAAGAGAACGGCGCGTACTGACGGAGAGAGGCCCGGGTGGCTCAGGGTGACGATGAAGAGCGCGAGAAAGGAGAGCGCCCCGAGCACTCCGTATTCGAAGAGCAGCTTGGCCCAGGTCGGATCGAAGAACTCATAGAGCTGCTTCTCCCGCGAGATGCTGCCGGGGCCATGGCCGACGAGAGGTGTCCAGAGGTCCGAGAAGAAGGTGTCGCCGATCAGGCGCGCGGGCGCGATGTAGCGGATGTAGCCGCTCGAGTTCTTTCGTTCTTCGTCGAACTCGCTGACGCGGTCGAGGGTGGCGTTCAGGTTGAGGAGCTCTCCCGCGACGAGGAAGATCAAGATCCCTGCGCCGAGGAGCCCGAGGATGCGGAGGGTCGTGCGCAAGCTGAGGGGAAACAGCGCGCCGATGAGCAAAGTCAGGATCCCAGTGCCCGAATAGGAGACGAGGAGGGCGAGCCCGAAGAGGCCGAGACGGACGAAGCGCTTCGGCCCCTCCCATTCCATGAGGAAACAGAGAGCGACGAGGAAGCCGAAGCCGGAGGGCTCCCGGAGAAAGAAGCCGTTCGATTTGAAGAACGAGCCGACCGGGATCGTGGTGTTGTAGTGACTCGATCCCCGGAGCGGACTCGGGATCAGATGGCTGAAGTCGAAGAGCCAGCTCGGGCGATAGACGAATTGGACAAAAAACTGAGCGACGCCGGCGCAGGCGACGAAGAACCCGAGGTTCAGAAAGAGGCCATGACAGAATCGAATGTCCTCATTCGAGGAGAGCGTCCGGGGCCGCAGCACGAACAAGAAGGGCAGGTAGAGGAACAAGACGAGCGAGAGGGACCCGAAGGAGGTGTTCGGGACGTCGCGCGCGAGGAGGTTCACGTAGAGGCTCAGGCCCGCGCAGGCGACGCAGAGCCCGTAGAGCGCCGCTCGTTTGAGGGAAACGTCGAGAGCTCCTGTTAGAAGCCCCAGGGTGACGAGGCCGTACATGGCCACCGCTGAGAGATCGAGGGAATAGCTGCCGAGATTGATCCCGAAGCGCGCGAAGATCAGGATGCTGACGAGGAGGAGGGCGTAAGCGAGACGCATTGTCGCCTCTCCGTCTCAGAGCGGTGCCGTCGTGCGATCGTGCACGCGCGCCGCGTGAGCCAAAGGCTCACGCGCTCCCTGCGCCGAGCGGAGCCGCTCGCGGGGCGTTCCCTTTGGGAGCGGGACAGGGCGGTCCGAGTCGTCGTTCAGTACGAGGGCGTGGGGCAAGCCGAACCCAAAAAGTCCGGCGATGTGCTCTTGGGCGCGCTTGCGCCCTGTCTTGTGGAGCCGGAGCACCGTCACGATCGCGTCGACTTCGCTCGCAAGGACCAGCGCATCGGAGACGAGCGGGTACGCGGCAGAGTCGAGGAGAACGTAGTCGTAGCTCGCGCGCACCTGACGCAGGAGCGTGGCAAGCTCACTGCTCGAGAGCAGCTCAGCGGGCGCTCCTTCGTCGAAGGAGAGGGAGTCGAAGGTTCCCAGGGAGCAGCGGACAGGGCGAGGTGTGTCAAAGGCCTCGCTCGGATCGTGGGAAGGGGAGCTCTGAGAATAGTCGGCGACAAACTCCGCGAGCAGCTTCGCGTGAGAGGGATTGCGGAGATCCGTATCGAGCACGAGCACGCGCTTGCCGTCCGCGGCGAGCATCGAAGCGAGCGCGAAGGTGCACGTGGTCTTGCCGTCACCGGGGCAGGGCGAGGTGATCAAGATGACCCCGCCTGAACCCTGCTCCGCGAGCGCAAAGGAGAGACGCGTGCGCAGGGTGCGGAAAGCTTCGACGAAGGCGGCCCCTTCTCCGTCCCCTTTGAGCTCAGAGATGGGCGTGGGTTTGCCACGTTTCGCGCCGCGGCGGGGGATGCGCGCAAAGACCGGCATCGGCCCGAGAGCGCGCAGGGTGTCGCGCTCGCTCCGCAGACGGCCGCGGAACAGCGTCACGAGGAGAACAACACCTGCTCCGAGCACGAGTCCGAGCGGCAGACTCATGAAGATGAAGGCGAGCTTCGGGCTGTCCTCTTTCCGCGGGATCTCCGGAACGTCAAGGATGCGGTTCTGGGAGACGTTCGAAGCTTTGACGATCGCAGCTTGTTGCTGCTTCTGGAGGAGGAACGAGTAGATCGAGCTGTAGACCTCGGACTCGCGCGCGAGCTGCGCGAGCTTGAGCTCGGCGCCGGGGACTGTGCGGAGCTTGTCTTCGAATTGTCCGATGATGCCGTTTAGGGTGCCGAGGTTCGCGCGCGCGCGGCTGAGGCGCCCCTTGACGTAGCCCCGGATCGACTCGAGCTGCGCGTCGACGACGGCCTGTTGCTCGCGGACCTGGGGAGCTGCGGCGTGGAAGCGGGCCTTCTGGTTCGTGAGCTCTTGTTTCGCCTGAGCCAGGGAGGTCGCGAGGGTCTCGAGGGCCGTGTCTTTGGCTTCGCCGAGCATGTAGGCCTCGATCGGAGCGTCCGGCTGGCTGAGAGCGCGCTCGACCTGGGCTAAGGCGGCGACCTCGAGGCGCGCAGCTACGCGCTGTTCCTCGTACTTGCCGATTTGGGCCACCATGGCCTGGGCTTCTTCGGTGTGGACGACGACGCGGTTTTCGGAGCGGTAGTCGGCGAGCTGACTTTCGACGTTGTCGAGGGACCCTTGCAGGTCTCGGAGCTGCCGGGTGACGAAGGCTTCTGCGGCGGTGGCCGTCTCGGTCTTCCAGGCCTGACGCTCGGCCAAGTAGTCCTTCATGAGCGTGTCGAGGAAGCGCGCGGCCAAGAAAGGCGAAGCGCCCGTGAAGGAGAGAGTGACGACCTTGATCGGCTCGTGGCCGACCTGCTGGGGTGCGGTGATCTCGAGGGAGCGCAGGGCCGCGTCGGTCTGAAGATCGAGCGGCGTGACGACCATGGCGAGCTCGGTGCCGGGGCTCGGAGGCCCTTCTTCGCCCGCTTCGAGCGTCAGACGGAGACCCGAGAGCTCCGCTGGCTCGCCGAGAGTTCCCGCGCCGAGACGCTCTCCCTCGGCCCAGACGCTGTAGTCCCGCTCAGATTGGAAGCGCACCGTGAAGGAACGGGGCTCAACGACGCGGCCCTCGAGGGTCGCGCCTTTGGGGACGACGTGGCGCGTGGCGACGTCGAGGAGCTTCGGGTCGCGGCGGTGCAGGCGCCATGTGTAGTAGCGGAGCGGTTCGCTCTCGAGCGGAGCAAGCTCGACATTGAGTCCCGACTTGAGGACGGCTCGTTCGACGAGACTGCGACTGCCGACGATGGCGAGCTCACTCGAGACGTCTCCTTCGGTTCCGCCTGTGAGATCGATGGCGCCGGGACCTTGGTTCGTGGGCGCCCTGGGTGCGTGGAGCTCACCGAGGTAGAGCCGCCCCTTGGCCACGAACTTCATCGGCATAAAGAGCGTGATGGCGCTGACCCCGATGACGACGGCGGCCGCGACCAGGGCGATCCCGAACCAGTTGCGGACCAAGGTGTGCCAGAGCTCGGCTGGTTCGAGAGCGTCCCCGCCGGCCTGAGAGGGCGGCGAATAGGGCAAATGAGGCGGTTTCGCCCAGCGCTCGATGCGATGGAAGCCGCTCGGGCTGGTCAAGCGGATCGGCGAAACGGGCGAGCGGTCATCGGGTTGGTTCATCATGCGCTCACTCCGAGAGGTATTTGATCTGAACGAAAGGCTGCAGAGATCCTGAGACCGCTTGCAGAGTCGGGATGAGCTGTTCGAGGGCCATGTTCCAGCTCGTGATCGCTGTCATCGGGACGTAGACGACGTCGCCAGGTTCGAGCGGGAAGGGCGCTGCTTTGCCCTTCATGATCATGGCAGCGTCGACGACGATGAACTCGGCGCGATCGCCGATGCTGCGGATGATGCGCACCTCGCTCATCTTGCCCTGAGCTCGCTCGCGGAAGCCGAAGCCAGCGGCGGCGAGCGCCTGAAGCAAGGAGAGCTGTCCGTGAACGAAGGGGACGGCGCCGCCGCGCGTGTTGCTGCCCGGAAGGCCACCAAAAACGAACGCCTGCTCTTGGGTATTGTCGGGAACGAAGACGACGTCGCCGGTGCGGAGCGCAATATTTTGGCTCAAGTCGCCGAAGCGGAGCAGGCGAATGAAGTTGATGGGGAGCTTTCGTCCGCCGCGCGCGACGTAGGCCGTGCGCAGGCTCGCCGCTTCGAGTTGAATGGTGCCGCCAAGGGCGAGAGCCTCGAGCAAACGCAAAGGGCGGTCGCTGTACTTGAGGCCTGGGCTCGTGAACTGTCCGAGCATGTAATAACGAATGCTCCCGGGGAACAGGAGCTGGACCGTGACCTTCGGTTCGACGACGTAGGCGGCGAGCTCTTTCTCGAGAAGGAGCCGAAGGTCGTTCGAGGTCTTGCCGGCGACCTGGACCGAACCGATGAGCGGAAACTGAATCGTTCCGTCGTTATCGACCACGAAGCCGACGTTGCGTCCGTTCGGAACGGTCCCGAGTTGTCCCGCGCCCGCGTAAGCCCCAATCGCGAGCTCTGCGTGTCCGTAGACAGCGACCAGGAGCGAATCCCCCGGCCCGACCCGATAGGCCTCGGGCTCGTCAGACCCGAGCAATTCGCGCACATCCTCGTCCGTGAGCCGATCGGCGGCCGTTTCGATGACGGGGGAAGGGAGCTCCTTCCGCGTCACGGGCTGACGCCCGCCGCAGGCTGTCTGAGAGGCGAAGGCTGAGGTGAGCATGAGCGTGAGCGCAGAGCGGCGGGGGAGAAGAGATGGTTCGGTCACGGCCTTTGAAGCGAAGCGCGAGGGTTAATAAGCGTTCTTGTTCACGAAGCCCTTCCAGAGGGTCATCGTGAGGATTTTGAGATCGAGGAGGTACGACCAATTGCGAATGTAAAAGAGGTCACATTCGATGCGGCGCTCGAGTGAAGTATCTCCGCGCCAGCCGTTGACCTGAGCCCAGCCTGTGATGCCCGCGCGCACTTTGTGCCGCAGCATGTAGTTCGGGATCTCGTGGCGGAAATTATTCACGAAGACCGGACGCTCCGGGCGCGGCCCGACGAGGGACATCTCGCCGCGCACCACGTTCCAGAGCTGGGGCAGCTCGTCGAGGCTCGTCTTGCGGAGGAAAGTCCCGAAGGCCGTGCGGCGATTATCGTCCTTTTTGGCCCAGACAGGCCCGCTCTGGGCTTCGGCGTCGATGGCCATGGACCGGAACTTCAGCATCTTGAAGCTCTGCCCATCGAGGCCAAGTCGCTCCTGGGCGTAGAGGATAGGTCCAGGAGAAGACAGCTTTACGAGCAGCGCGATCAGCAGGAGCAGCGGGCTCAAGAGAATGATGCCGACGATCGCGAGGGAGAAGTCAGTGAAGCGCTTTGCCCAGCCGCCGAACCCCACGACCGGCGAGTCGTTCAGGTTCAGGACGGGCATGCCGTCGAAGTTCTCGATGTTGCAGCCGAGGGCCGCGTAGGTGTTCAGGTCCGGGACGATCCGTACGTGGACTGTTTCGTCCTTGAGCCGGCGTAAGAGGAGGTCCATCTCGGCGCTCAGCGCGGCAGGGAGCGCAACAAGCACTTCGTCCGGCCGATGCTCCTGGATCACCTTCGAGATGGTCCCGAAGTGCCCGAGGGCGGGATATCCGGCGACGTCGCGCCGGGATGACCTGTCGCCCGTGACGACGCCGCGGATGCGCAGGCCGAGCTCGGGATAGGCCTCAAGGCGGCTGATGACGGTCTCGAGGGCCGCCCCTTCGCCGATCGCGATGATGTGCCGGACGTTGTAGCCGCGGGCCCGGAGGGACCGCAGGGCGTGGAGAACGGTAGCCCGGAAGGCAAGGAGAGCGATGGTCGATACGCCTCCGAAGTAGAGGATCACGCCGCGGGAGTAACGATACTCTTCGAGCATGAAGGTCGCCGCGACGAAGGCGAGAAGCGTGACGAGGTGAGCCTTGAAGGTCGCCCCGAGAGCCCGGCTCGTCTTCAGCATGCGGCTCGACTCGTAGACGTTTTGCCACTCGAAGAGGGCGAGCCACAGAAAGACGATGAGCGGGACCAGGGCCGCATACCCGGAGAACTCGGGTACACCCTTCGGCGCTGCGACGAGACCCGAGTGAAAGCGAAGCCAGTAAGAAAAGAACCAGCTCGCAATGACGACCAAGACGTCAATGGTTCGAAAGAGGAAGCTAAAGCCCTCGTGATAGCGTTTCAGCATGACGAATCCTTCCGAATGACGCGGGGGAGCTCCCTTTCCGTGTGACGCTCCATCGCTCAGCGCCGCTGGCGCCTATTTGCTTTTTGACCCTTCAGACATCGGTTGTTTGTCTTTGCCTTGCTGTTGAAAAGCCTCTTTGAGACTCGGGATTGTGTGGCAAATCACCTCACCACGCAGACTTACTAAGAACTAACAATTCAAGGACACCGGTGTATTGGATGATGGGAGAGGGTGCGTCAACCCCGGGTCATGGAAAAATGCGGGAGGCTCGGAAAATTATTTGCCGCGAGCCTGAACGACGATGGTTTCGCAAGCCGATCTGTGTGGCAAAAAACCCCAGTCTCCTTACCACTGACTAAAAACTAACAATCTTGCCACGAGTCGACACGAAAGCGAGTCCAATGTTTCGGGAGGTCGCGCCACTCGAACCTGTGGCAAAATGCAACGCGCTCTCGTTCGATCAGGAAGGCGAACAGGTGCGCCGTCCGCGCGAAGCCAGCCTCGCTCTTCCGCGCGATGGGTTCGAGCGCGGAAGAGCGCGCCACGCCTCAGGGTCTTTCGAGCTCTCTCTCGAGCGCGCGCGCGATCTGATCGAAGTCGTTGCGAATGTACGGGATGGCCGACTCGGGCGCGTAGTGCCCTGTCTCCTCCTCGGGACCGAGCTCGAAGCGCATTTCGACGAGCTCTTCGCGGACGATGATCTGGAGCTCGTAGGTCGAGCGACGCGTGGGTCCGGTGGGTCCGCCGGTGCGGTAGGCAACCGTGGAAGCGAGGCGCAGGGCGCGGGCGCGCGGGTCGCGCTCTTTTTGCACCTTCGAAAGGTCGTCGAAGGCGCTCCTGAGCCCGCTCTCGACGCGAGCGAAGGCGAGCTCAGGGGGGAGCCGATGGGTGAGTTTTCGTTCGTAGAGCGCTTCGCTCGGAGGCAGGCTGGTTCGCCCGTAGGCGCCGATGCACCCTACGGGCAGAACGAGAAGGAGAGAACAAAAGGCTCTCCTCCCCGTGAGCGAGGAGGAGGCAATCTGTGCTCCGAGCGGACAGGGCGACATCTCTTGGCGATCTCTAGAAGGTCCCGCCTGCAGCGAGTCCGAGTCCGAAGGGACGGATCCCGACGGCGACGTTCTTGCCCGGCTTGGGCTGAGAAGCCTCGAAGAAGTGATAGGATTGTTCGACGGGGCTCTGGATGAACAGAGACGCGCCGCTGCCGCCGAGCAGCGCGACGCCGGACCCGAGCAGGACGCTTCCCCAGAGCACGCGATCGTCGCGGCTCAGATCGGTCGCTCCCGAGAGGAACGCGATGCCGACGCCGGTGGCCGCTGCGCCGACCACGAGCCCACCGATCGAGGAGCGGATGCGCCAGCGGCGCGCGTCATCCGCCGCCCGCTCCCAGCTCCGAACCAGGGCGCGCGCCTCGTCGGCCGTGTGTCCCGGCTCCTCCGCGCCGAGCTTCTTCGCCTGGATCTCGATGGGCGAGGGGATGATCGCGCCGAGCAAAGAGAAACCCGCGGCGAGGCCGCCGATCACGTAGAAGGGACCGGGGTTGATGTCTTCTTCGCTCTTCAAGATGGCACCGACGGCGATCGCCGCGCCGCCTCCCGCGACGCCAGCGACGGCCCCCGCGTAGCGTCGGCGGCGCTCTTGTTTCGCCATGGCCGCGTAAGCGCGAAAGACAGCGTCCGGGTCCGCTTCCACGCTGCTCAAAGGCGCGGGGGACTCCTCACAGGGCACCTCCGCGGCGGCCGTAGGGGCAGGAGGGACGGCGGCGGCCTCGGGGGCCTCGGCGGTCGAATCGGGCGGGGGATCGCCGGGTTCACTCTCAGCGGGGGCCTCCAGAGTGCCGTCCTCAGCGGGAGGCAGGGAGCCAGTCGAAGCCGTGGTAGCGCTCACATCGTCTGCGCGGGCGCTGGTCGAAAAGGCGAGGGCTGAGAGAAGCAGGGCAGTATTGGGAAGTAAGAAACGCGACATGATTCACCGTCTATGGGGCCGTAGGTTTTTATTGAATCAGGCGACCTCTGGCCGGATGCTCGTGCCTAGCACAAGCGAGACGATGTGGAGGGGATACGTATGTGGAAAAAGATCGCGTTAGGTCTGGGGGTCCTCTTGGCGGTGCTGCTCGTCGCCGTCGCCGTGCAGCCGAGCGAGTTTCGCGTCGAGCGTTCCATCACGATCGCGGCTCCCCCGAGCGTTCCTTACGGACTCGTTGAAGACTTTCGTGCCTGGAACAAATGGTCTCCTTGGGAAGAGCTCGATCCGAACATGAAGCGAGAGTACTCGGGCGCTCCGAAGGGCGCTGGTGCGCAGTACTCTTGGGTCGGCCAGGACGAAGTGGGCGAAGGGCGAATGACGATCGAACGAGCCGCGGAGGAGCGCGAGCTCGAAATCAAGCTCGAGTTCATCAAGCCTTTCCCCGCGACGAACGACACGGTCTTCACCTTTGCTCCCGAGGCCAGCGGAACGAAGGTGAACTGGGCCATGAGCGGTAAAAACGACTTTCTCGGCAAGGCGTTCTGTCTGTTCATGGACATGGACAAGATGGTCGGCGGCGACTTCGAGAAGGGTCTCGAGAAGCTGAAGACCCTCTCCGAGAAGAGCGCACCCTAAGAAGAGCGCACCCTCAGGCGCCGCGAGGCAGCACCTCGCGTCCCTCTTCACCGGACGCTCCTGCCCCTCTGAGTTCGCTGAGTGTTTTTGGCCCCGGTCCATCACAAGGGAGTGAGCCCAGCCGAGCCTTCTCCTGCACTCACCGCCTCGAGCGCACTCGAAAGAAACTCTTGCGCTCGGCGCTTCGCGCCTCGCGCCCCTCCCCTTTGGACTCGGGAGGGCGCTCGTTGTAAACGCCGCGAAGCCATGCTGGATGCCCGATTCGTCGCCGAACATCTCGACCTCGTCCGCGCGCGCTTGACTGCACGCAACGCGTCCTGGGGTCCGGCCGTCGATGCGCTGAGTGAGCTCGCGGAGGAGCGGCGCCGTCTCATCGGCGAGACCGAGGCCCTCGCCGCGCGGCGGAACGCTGCGAACAACGAGATGAGCCAGCTCGCGAAGGGTCCGGACAAGGCAGCGTTCGCCGCGCGCCGCGAAGAGCTCAAGGCGATCTCCGAGTCGCTCAAGGCCAGCGAAGAAAAGCTGAAGGTCGTGCTCGCTGAGTTCGAGGAGCGCCTCCTTTCGATCCCGAACCTCCCTCACGAAGGAGCTCCCGTTGGATCTTCCGAGGAAGACAACCGAGAGGTGCGCGTCTGGGGGAAGAAGCCGAGCTTCGATTTCGCCCCCAAGGCGCACTACGACATCGCCGGCTCGAGCCTCGATTTCGAGCGCGCCGGTAAGCTGAGCGGGGCCCGCTTCTCCGTCTTGTTCGGAGATTTGGCGCGGCTCGAGCGAGCGCTCATCGCCTTCATGCTCGACGTGCACACGCGCCAGCACGGCTACACGGAGGTCGCTGTTCCTTACCTCGTGCGCGCGGACGCGCTCCGGGGCACGGGCCAGCTCCCGAAGTTTGAGAAGGACCTCTTCAAGACGGGGCGCGGTGAAGCCGATCCTGAACCCCTCTATCTGATCCCGACCGCGGAGGTTCCTGTCACGAACCTCCACGCCGATGAGATCCTCGACGCGTCCGTCCTGCCCCTCCGCTATACGGCGTTCACGCCCTGTTTCCGCAGCGAAGCGGGAAGTTACGGCCAGGACGTGCGCGGGCTGATCCGTCAGCACCAGTTCGACAAGGTCGAGCTCGTTCAGTTCGTCGAGCCCGACAAGAGCATGGAAGCTCTCGAAGAGCTCACAGGGCATGCGGAGATGATCCTCCAGATGCTCGGGCTGCACTATCGCGTCGTCGAGCTCTGCACGGGCGACCTCGGCTTCTCGGCCCAGAAGACCTACGACCTCGAGGTCTGGCTGCCGAGTCAGGATAAATTCCGCGAGATCTCGAGCTGCTCGAGCTTCGGCGACTTCCAGGCGCGCCGCGCCCAGATCCGCTACCGCCCGAGCCCGAAGGAGAAGCCGCGCGCCGTGCACACGTTGAACGGTTCCGGACTCGCCGTCGGTCGAACCCTGATCGCCATCCTCGAGCAATACCAGAACGCTGACGGCACCGTCACCATCCCCGCCGCCCTCCGCCCCTTCATGGGCAAGGACGTGCTCGAGTTTTCGAAGTCCTAAGATGCGGCGACCTGCTCGGGGCTGCTCGTGACAGAGGCCTCGAGCTTCAGATCAAAGTCGTCCGCCGATGCCCAGCCCGATCACCCATTGTTCGAGGGGTGGTGTGTCCACAAGGTCCACGAAGAACGTGTGGTCGATGACCTCGGCGCGATCGATGCTGACGAGTCGCTGCGATTCGCCCCGCATGTAGCTGAGGGATGCGACACAAAAGGCTTGCTCTCGGAAATCCCAGCTGAGCCCTGCGCTGAGCCCGAAAGCGGAGGCAGCCGATCGGGTTTCTTCGCTCACTTCTCCGTCGAAATCCCGCGCCTTGTTGCTCGTGAGGATGGCCCACATGCCGCCTCGCGCTTCGAGGAAGGGGCGGAACGCCCCCTCACTGGGAGTGAGGCGAATCGTCGGCATGATCCAGAGGCCTTGTTGGTGGAGCCAGAAGTGGGCCACGTTGGCATCTCTCTGGACGAACGTGCGACTCTTCGGGGCAAAGAAGTCGCCGCCGACCGCGAGACCAAAGAGGAGCGGGAGCTTCTGATACCGAGCGCCCCCGAACACATCGATGCCGAGACCGATCGAATCCGTCCCGATTTGGAGAGCGGCTCCTGGAATGGCTAGGTGAGCGCTGATGGAGAGCTCGAGCTCCCAATCGGACCTGCTTGCCTCGGAGGCGGGGGCGTTCAGCGCCGAGGCGGTCCCAGGGGCACCCTTCTCCTCGTCGACCGCTTGAGCACCGCTACTCGTCGAAAGGACGAGCCCAGCGACGAAGGTAGCGCGGCGAGAGCGTCGATTCGACATGAGACATCCCCTCAGGTTGCGACGATCTTGTCAATGTAGTGGACCATGAACTCTGTGAGGTCGATGCGCTCCTCGAGAAGGCGCGTGTGGGCCGCGCGCATCTCGCCTCGGAGGGTCGGGCGGGCTAGGAGCTCTTCGAGCTTCCGGAGGGCGGAGGGAGCTTCCTTGCGCGTGAAGTTCCAGACGAGTCCGTAGCGCTGCTCTTGTTCCGTCGTGTACCCACGGCCCGTATCGGCGATGTAGAAGGCGGGTACCCCGAGGACGGCGGCTTCGCTCGCCATCGTGGCACTTTCGCCGACGAGAAAGCGAGAGAAGGCGATGTAGTGGTGGATGTGCTCGGGGGGAGCGCGGAAGCGGTACTGCTCGAGATCCGGCGGCAGAGGGCCTTCGCTCGAGATGAGGACGCGACCGTGGGCTTCGAGGGCGCGCACCATGTTCCGCTTGAGCTCGAGGCTGAAGCCCGCTTCGCCGACGTCGTGAGACGCCTGCCAGGACACAAAGCGCACGATGAAATAGGGAGATCCCGGGTCGACGCCGCCCGCGCGGACGATCTCGGGATCGGGCGTGAAGCGGGCCGGGTGCAGGTAAGCGAGCTCGTGGTAGCTCGGGTAAGTGACGTGGCGCCCGCGCACGGGAGCCGAGTAACACTCAGGCGTCACGACCGAGTGGGCGAGGGGATAGACAAACGCGTTCGTAATGTGAGCGTTCTCAGTATCGTAGAAGACGACAGCTGGCTTTCCGATGAGCCGGCCGACCTGAACGATCGTGACGCCCATGACTCCGATGAGCACGTCCGGACGAAACTTGCGCGCGCGGGAGAGCATCTTCGCGTCGCGCACGAGCATCTCCGAGAGGAGCGAGAGTTTCCCCTTCTTGAGGGCGCTGATCGACTCGTAAGGGATCTGGTACGCGTCGAGCAGCGCGTTAGCGACGTCCTTCTCGCGACTCAGAACCAGCACCTCGTCACCCCGCTCCTTCCAAACGCCGATCGCATTGCGAAAGACGTGCACATGGGCGGGGTGCAGGATCTCGACCAAGACGCGCATCACTGCGACTTTTAGCCGAGCCCGCCCATGAGTCGAGTCGGAGGCACAGAGCGCGAGTTCCGCTCAGGTGGCCGGCGCCGGCGCGGGCCCCTGGGGCGCGCCGAAGGCTCCCGGGGGACCATCGCGGAAACCCAAGATTTGGACCGGGAGCGCGAAGGGAATCTCCGCAGCTTTGAACTCGCGGTAGATGTGGAGATTGATGGCCTGTTGGCGATCCATGTACATGTTGTAATCGCCGCTTAAGACGTAATAGACGACCTCGTATTCGAGTCCGTATTGGCCGAAGGCGAAGAAGTGGGCGCGGTCGAAGCGGACGTCGGGCTGGGCGCGGACGGCTTCCTCGAGGATCTGGCGGGCCCGCTCCAGCTTCTCGGCCGGGAGGTTGTACTCGACGCTGAGCTTGAAGACGATGCGCCGTTCGCGCATGCGGCCGTAGTTGCGGATGAAGCGCTTGGCCAAATCGCCGTTCGGCAGGACGATCTGCTCTCCGCTCAGGGAGTTGATGCGCGTGGTGCGGAGACCGATCGATTCAACCGTGCCGAGTACATCGCCCAGGATCACGAACTCGCCGATATCGAACGGCCGGTCGAAGTACATGAAGAGTCCGGCAAACATGTCGCCGAGGATGCTCTGAACCGCCAAAGCTGCAGCGACGCCGCCGACACCGAGGCCGGCGACGACCGCGTTGAGCTCGACGCCGAGGTTCGAAAGCACGAGCAGCGTGACCACGGTCCAGATGACGATCCGCCCCATGAAGCGGATGCCCCCCGCGGCTGTTCTCGATCGCGCGTCGCCTTCTCGAAGCGCCCAAGCCTCAAGGACCGCTCCCAAGATCGCTTGCGCCCAGCGGGCGACCTGAATGCCAAGAAGCAGGGAGACGAGTCCTGTGAGAATTTTCTCACCGGCGCCCGGGAGCTCGATAGCGAGGCGCGCGGCGCTGATCCCGAGGGCGAGATAAAGGGACCAGCCGGTGGCCTTGACGACTTGGGTCCAAGAGCCATGTCCCACGGTTGTCGTTTCGCTGAGAGGTCTCTTAGCGAGGCGTTTCGCGACGACCCCTTTGATGAGGCGAATGAGCCCCATCACCGCGAAGAAAGCTGCGATGGAGATGCTCCAGCTGAGGAGCGAGTTCTGAGCGAAATGGGTCTCTGAGAGGACTGGAACGGAGAGGTTGTCGAGCTCGAGCTCTTTCGGCAGGTCGATCTTCATCCGGCGTGGCCTTTCTCCGCATGCGCGGCATAATGATTCAGAAAGTGGCGGGCTTTCCGTCCACAAGGGGTTTAACATGCTGGGCGCGGGGGCCCAGGGGACGAGGAGCGAGGACCTTCGACTCCTTCATCTGGATCGGTCAGCCGCATCCCACAAATGCTTCATCAAGAAACACCGAGGTTCCTTCGGGAAAAGGCAACGACCTTGACGCGGGAGCGTACCTCTGGCCTACGCTGACTGGATGGTATTGGGGAATCATGCGCTGAAGGGGCGAGGGGTAGCGCTCCTGGTTGGCATCGTTAGCTTTGTGCCGCTGGTCTTGGCGTCTCCGGACGAGGGGCGAATCCTAAGTTTCGAGAGCCTGAGCGATTGGACCATGAGTGAGGGTGTCGGGACCGTGAGCTTGGACAACAGCTCAAGCACGGGCAATCACTCGATCACGCTCAGCGGCAGCGGATTTCGGCGCATGGCTGGCGCGAATGTAACGACGCTCGGCTCCGGAGACACGAGCGTCATCAAGTCGACGTTCGGGTCGATGCTCGCCTAGAGTCCTGGGAATCGGCGGGCATAGTTGTGAGAATCCCGTCCCGAGGCATCTATTGGCAAGACCTTGGCATGGTTGGTTTAGGAGGAGTCCAACCGGGCACTTGGTCCACGCTCTCCTTCGCCGTTCCGACTGGCCTGAAGGAGACCCTTCAGAGTGCGGCGCTCCAAGACATAGGGCTAGTGCTGGCCGCAAATACGAGCACCGCGCCTGTGACTTTCGATAGCCTTAGGTTCCTGACGCCACCCCCAGGGAATCCCCCTCCGCCGCGCCCGACGGCCGCATCTCCGTCAGCGAGTGAGCTTGGAAAGCCCTATACGCCTCGCTTCCTGTCGTGTTCGACGTCGACCACGACAGTCCTCGATGTAGACGCCGAGTTCAAAGACATCTGGGCAGGGCGTGAGACGCCTTGGCAGGGTAAGCGCACGTCTCAAACACCGAAGGTCGGTCTGCGTTTCTCGGGACCAGTCAATCCGACAATGGTGAATGCTTCGTTCTTTCCCACCGATGCGAACAAATGTGGAACCAGGATTCAAGCGGCCGGAGTTACGGCTCCGGCTCTTTGGCAAGGTTCGTCGACGACCCCCTCCATTGGGCGCCTCTCCGCCAGCGACTACAACGCGATCGTACTCAGCTCTGTCTCGGGAACTCCGAACTCTGAGGGTCCGGCGATCTCCAGGGGAGAGATCGAGGGTCCTACGGATGCGGTCGCAAAGATCGAAGCGGAGTTCGTTCGGCGCTGGCCGGAGTCAAAGTATGCGACGGCATTGGAGGAGCGACTCACCCAAGAGGCAAAGGAGCGACAGGAGGCGACGAACGAGGCCATGAGGATGTCTGAAATCAACAACGTCTGGTACGACGTGAAGAACCAGGGAGACCGCCTCACGGTGCTACGCCATCGGCTCAAATGGTTACAAGAGTGGGGCCCGAAGACCACGCAGAACGCTCGTAATATCGAGAACATGAAGGCTGGCATTCGCCTCGAGCAGAACAGGTTCTGCCAAGCCAAGAGGGAGCTTCTCAAGGAGCTCAAGGCATCCGAGTACCAATCGGTTGTGAAGAGTCACTGCGACACCCAAGCCCCCGTCGATGATCTTGGGACGGGTGAGGTGGCCCTCACACCTCAATGCCGGCAGCAGTTCGTGTCCGGGTGTTAGAGAGTCCAATCCCCGGGACACTGGAACTCGTCCGGACTCACCGAGCGTGTGTCTGTCGTCGTAGCACATTCAAGTCGATGTCTCGCGCTCGCTAGATCCCTGGCGGCTATGAGCATCAAATATAGGCCGCCTTGAAGCTCGTCCGCGATCTCCTTCAACTGAACGGCATAATTTGCGTCCTGCTGATGGGGTGTCAGCTTCAAAAGTTCATGGAACGTGGCGGAATACCGGGCCTCTCGATTGGCCAAACGATCCCATACATCGAAATACAATATCGCGGCTTCGGCTTCATGCGGCCTCAGCTTGGCGATCACATCTCCAAGGGGGAAATTCGGCTTGAGAAACAGGAACCCTGACGGGAGCTTGTTGATAACCTCAAAAGTCAAAGACTTCGTCTCAACGGCCTCGACTACCGCCTGCGTTTCGAATCGCGTGGGGAATCCTCTCATCAATGTCTCGACAACTCGCCAGGTAGTTTTTGCTTCCGTACAGAGCGCTGCCTTTAGGGTTGTTCTCGCTCGTCGGCGTTCGTACAGATCTTTGAGGATCAAAAGGACGAATCCGACGACGATTCCTGCTGCCGGCGACTTACCGAACTCGCTGGTAAAGACTACTCGGGAAAGTTCATTGAGGCAGTCCATCGCTTCTCTAAAAAGAACGGCGAAACAAAGCTCTATCAAGGAGACCTACTTCTTCGGCTTTGTTCCACGAGGGATGTCTTCCGGAGTTCGCGCTGGAACATTGGAGTGCTTCCTGATCGAATCGCCGACGTAATCCGGTCTGGCGACTGGCTTTGCAGGCTGTCGTGGTTGATTCTGAGGCTTTGGCGGCTCTTTTCGTGTTGCCATGATCACATACAGCTACCTTGTCGATCCGTGGAAGTCCACCACCCAAAGGGCGGACTAGAAATGTCTGCCCGGCCTTGCCACGAGGCCCACGGCCGCCATGCTTGCCGCATGACCCAGGACACGTTTAGCATCTACACGCGAACCTTCGCGAAGGTTGCCTCGGGAGCAAAGGTCACGGAGTCTGACTTCGGCGTTCTTCGACTGCGGCGGTTCCTCCGGCCGTTCGATCAACGAGGGCAGGTGGCCGTTGCTCTGGCTGTGCAGGACGTGACCCAGGGAGACTCGAAGCTCAAGTCGAAGGCCGAGTTCGAGGCCGAAGTGAAGCGGCTCCTTGGCAGCTGAACTGGTCCTTGAGCTATAAGGATCGGACAATGGATGTCTTTGGTAAAGGACTGGGGAGATTCTCAGAAGAGCTCGCGAGAATTTCTCGCTTCACGTCGCCCCAATGGCTTACGGATCTCGAAAGGACGACTAAGGCCATGAGCGGCGTTGGCGAAATGACCCGGTTCTGGGGGACGCACGCCGCCCTCGCCAAATCACTTCGTCCTGGCATCCTCACCGACTTCGCTGCGATTCAGGACAGGCTCCGTCTGAGACCACAAATGGGCGGGGTGTTCGAAACGAGTTTGAGAACGAACAACGTCTTCTCAGGGGTTCCTACTGACCACTTGAGGCTTCGAGGATTGACGGAGCTGGCTCGCCTTCAACAGTCGCTTGGGAGTGTCCGTGCGCACAGCGCCACCGAGCGTCTCTTGGCTGCCTCAGCGAAGTACTCGCTGCTTGAATCCTCCCTTGTTGGCAGAAGCTTTCTACCGGGCAGGTTTGATACATTGCGGGCCATTGCCGCCGGAGCCCAATCGGTTGCCTGGATGGAACCGCTGCTCCCCGCGATGCTCTCGCTCACCGAGCTTGCCGAAGAAGACCTTCAGGAAGAAGACCGTCTGGCGAGGCTCCGCAGCATCGTCGCGTCCGTTCTGGCTTCTGCGCCACGTCATCTCAATTTTGACCGGCTCTTCGCGATCTTTGCTTTCATCTGGTCATTGTTGCCCAACGGCCAGATCCAAGAGCTGTCCGAGCAAATGAAGGAGGAGTTTCGACAGCTCCGTGAGGAGATTCGAGAGAATCGAGTAGCTGCCGAACTCGACGCAGAGCAGCTTCGTGAGTTGCAGATCCAAGTGCTTCTTGCCACCGAGGGGATCGAGTCCGGCTACGTTGCCACCATCGAAACAACCGCTCGTATCAAGACAAGGCGGAGCGGCCGGGCTTCCGTTCTCGGCACGCTGAGTCCAGGGGAGCCAGTCATCGTGCTGCTTCTACGAGGACGTTGGGCCTACATCGAGGCTGAGCTTGGAACACGGCACGTCGTGGGCTGGATCCCTAAGAAGGCCCTCTCGAAGCCCAGGAAGGCATTATTGCCGGATCTAGAAGAGGCTGAATCCCTGGGAGACCGAGAATAGTTCCGCGATTTCGTGTGCGTTGTTGCCCTGTTCTCGAGCCGGGGTGCACAGCATCGATCTCCCGGCCCAACCGTTACGCCTGGCCCTTGATTGGTCGCTTGAAGCTCGCAAAGTAGAGGCGGTCGTCCTGGGTGAGACTGCCAAGGTAGTCGTCAGATAGGAGCCCCACGGCCTCCTTCAGTCCCTTCCGATCTGAGGGGATGACCATGGCAGTCCCCTGGAAGTCGAGACTGAGCCCGCACCTCTTGGCGGCCGACCTGATGCGCTTCATGTCGAACTCCGTTTCCTTGGAGGACAGCATTGCGATTCGCCGCCTCATCGTCTTGTTCGCAGCCTTCTTGAGCTTCTCGGAGTCCTGGACCACAAAATTGTCAGAAGCGAAGAATTCCTCGATTACCTCATCGGAGGCTTCGGTAAAGAACTCCTCCATGTCCAGAAAGCGACGCACTTGGTGTTCGTTGCGAAAGAGAAGCTGCCCACCCTCATAGAGCGCATCGATTCGGTTCGTCGGGATCAAGCCCACCTGCGTGTTGAATTTGAAGTGCTGGTTGCCAAAGAACAAAGCTGACTGAGGAGCCATCATGTTGCTCTTCGTGACCGCCTGAAAACACATGGTGGGAGACTCCCCTGGCTTTACGTGCACCAGAGCGACGGGCGGGTCGTTCTCAAGCGTCTTCTTGTCCAGAGCAGGCAGGGCGGAAGGTAGGCTCTTCCTGATCTTCCCAAGCGGCCCTGAGAGGTCGTACCCCACGGTCATCACCTCCTCGGGAGGTGGGTGATACCCGGGACAGTATTCCACGAGCTCTCTGTCGACCATGTAGTCGGCGGCTAGTCTGGCGAACTTCTGGTCGAGTTCCTCCGCCGTCCCCTTTTCTAGCGGGATCGTCCTAACTTCTTGGTTGAGATGAATCGCCAGAAAAAACCCTGTCATTGACCCTGCCCTAACTCGAGTTGACTCCTGAATCTTGGAGCCAAAGATAGTCCGAAAGTTTGACTATAGACAAGGTTCCTGGGGCCAGAACTCTCCTGCGGCTAATGATAAGTACCAGTGCTCCTTGATCGTTTCTGGCGGAATAGAATTTGTACCCCATCAAGGCGACGACCGGGTTCACATGAAACAGCTGCTGTTGCCAGAGGGTCACCGCCACCGAAACTGTGAAAACAATGAGTCCCCAGGACACGGCTGTTTTGGGCTCTTCAAGCGCAAGTAGCGGTAGAGCGTACGCGACGAGGAAGGCCAGGGCGTCCCCCTCCTTTGGGGTGATATCACTGGCCTCAAGAGGAACCGGGGCAACGACTTTCTCGGCACCCCTCAAGAGCAGAGCACAGATGAAGGCGAGGCCGCAGGCCGTGCCCGCCAGCAGCTTGGCGATGCCCCACATTCCCCCGTCGGCCAGGACCCCCGCATACACCAGCCCGATGGGGGCAATGCTGGTAAGAATGAGGAGGGCTTGAGCAAAAGCGGTCACGGGAAAGATCTCAAGTGTATCGGTCGATTCGTTAAAGTGCTGCGTCGTTTTCTGAGGTGAGACAGGAAAGGACCCGCATCCCGGTCAATAAGATGAAAAATCAACTGGCGTGCTGAGGCTAGGCTTCACCCGATGGTGCAAAAACTGGCCCAACTTTTGACTCTCACTGTATTGAGGGTGAACGGGCTACCGAAGAATCTTTTTGTGACTACCTCTGTTCTCACGACAACTGCGAGAGCTGCAGCGGCGACAACCCCTATGATTCGAATTGGTCGGATTGTCAGTAGAGCAAACGCTTCCGTGTTGGTGTTGCTTTCCGTTCTGCACCTCTGCGCTTGCGGAGGTGCTACGAGCACTGACTCGGATCCCCCTTTAGAAAGCGAAGCTCGAAGGGCAGGGAGGGCCTATCGCGTCCTAGCCATCGTGAATGACCCAAATCTCACTATCGTATCCTTCGACGATCTTGCCAATCCAGAGCGTGTCGAAGCGCCAATCCCTTCGATGGGCTATCGCGCTTACGACGTACAGTGGAGCTTCGATGGTCGTCGCCTTGCTGCGGCGACGACCGACACCGAGATCAATTACCAGGCCTATTTCGGCTTCTCCGAGGAGAATTGGACAACACCAGAGCGATTGACGAAGACTCGGCTCGAGAGCGCGGCCGTTCGCTTTCGCTGGCTCGGGGACGGTCGGTATCTCACCGTTTATCACGATCACTTTCGCCTTGCGAGGACGGCGAGCAATCGCTCGACGCACGTGCCGATCGGGGACAGCGACCTGTTTGCGTGGAGCGGTGACGTTGGTCCCAGCTATTTGATTCAAGACGGCACGAGGTTCTATTGGTTCCATCCGGAGCGCGAGACGGTCGAGATCCGAGCCAACGAACTGGTGTGGTTTCAGGCTACCCGCGGCGGTAATCAGCTGGTTCTGATCTATGAGGGAGAGGGTGCGCCGATAGCTTCAGATCATTCCAACATCTGGAGCGTAAAGGGCAAGCCGCAAGAAGGTTGGACCTGATCCGATTTTCCGGACAGGTTGTTAAGCACTATGCCGCAAGGCGCGGCTTCTCACAAGTTTCAAATGCCACTGGGCTCAGGTAGCCGAGCGCAGAGTGCGCTCGTTTTCGATTGTAGTA
>Ga0207415_1000047_pt1 | contig 144068 bp, 157 predicted proteins | sample Passage237A_FD_187369 | JGI IMG/M metagenome (GOLD analysis project Ga0207415, IMG submission 187369) | Cellulose adapted compost microbial communities from Newby Island Compost Facility, Milpitas, CA, USA - Passage2 37A (SPAdes) (version 3) ... | reverse complement strand
CCCCCCCAGCCAGTCGTAGAGACTGGCGGTGTGCGGGTTCCACATCCGCTCACCGGTGGGATCGACGGCACCGACGTCGACCAGCGGCTTGCCAAGGTCATGGGCCAGGCCTCCGAGCAGGCAGGCGATGCGGTAGCGAGGCTCCAGGCGCTTTCGCACGGAAGGCGGGAAGTCGAGCGCGAACACCGCCGATTCACAGCGGAAGGCGGCGTAGTAGGCGACCTCCAGTCCGTGCCGGAACATGCCGCCCGGTCCGCAGTGATGGTGGTTCTCCGAGCCAGGCAGGAGGTGCACGAAGGCGGCGTAGTTGCGGATCGCCGGCACGACGATTCGCTCGAAGTTCTCGTGCGAGAGCGCAGAGGCCTGGTGCAGCTCTCCGATTAGCGCGGCCTGGCTTTCCATCAGCACCTCGGGCGGCACCGCCGGCGCGGCGTCGCCGGCGTCCGGATAGGACGGGACCGGCTGTCCATGATGGCGAGGGCCGTTGCCTGGCGGGCGCACGGAAGCGACCGTGGCGGTGGCCGGCGAGGGCTCGCGCGGTGCGCTGGGCTGTTTCCGGAACCAGGTGAGAAGCGAATGGAGCACGGTCCGTTTCCGCAAAGGGATCGTCATGGGCAGTATGCGGTCGCGCCACGGACCCGATAGGTAGGAAACGAGCACCATTCGGCCCCGCTTTCCATTTTTCCGACCTCGGGAAAAAGAAGAGCCCGGCACGGGGGTAACGTGCCGGGCTCAGGTGCGCGGTGCGGATGGAATGGGCAACTGGGGAGGGGTGGCACTCCATTCCGCGTTCGCCCCTGGGGGAGTGGCGACGCGCACGCAACCGATGGGTCTCAGTAGGCACCCTCCGTCACACGCAGGCGGACCAGGGCCGAGGTCGCCCGGACGCTTCCCAGTTCCTGCGCCCGCTCATACCAGGCCACCGCGGTCGCCAGGTCACGCTTCACGCCGATGGCCAACTCGAAAATGCGCCCCATGTTCTCCGCCGCCACGCGGTTGCCCTCGGCGGCGGCCTGCTCGAACAGGCGACGGGCTTCGATCGGATCGTGCCGCACGCCATCGCCCGTCAGGTAGAGGAGGCCAAGGTTGGCGCGTGCGGCCGGGTGGCCAAGTTCGGCCGCCTTCTCCAGCAGCCTTGCGCCCTCGCGGAAATTGCGCCGGGCAATCTGGCGAAGGCCTTCCTCGTTCATCGTCTGCGCCTTGATGCGGGTGACCTCGTCCTTGTCCGACAAGAGCGTTCCCGCCGCGCGGTCCTGCGCCGATTCCAGGCGCGCCCTGTCGCGGCCGACGATCGCCGCGACGGGTGCATCGAGAGGGGCCGCGGTATCCGGCTCGGCCAGCAGGTCCTCCGTTCGCAGGACCTGACGCTGCAGGGCCGGCTCACTCACCGGCGTCGGCACCCGGATCGCCGCATCCACCGTCGAGGCGGTCGCGTACTCCAACGCTCCGGGCGCCAACTCCAACTCGTCGATGCGCGCATCGATCTCGACATCCGACAACCGAGCAAGCGGCACCGGCGACACCGCGAGATCCGCCGGTCGATCCAGCGGCGGCGCAGCATGCGTGACCTCGACCCGCGGTCGATCCAGGCGCTCCAGCTCCAGCGGCATCGGTTCCGGCATGAGGACCGGCCGCGCAGGCAGCTCGACGCGCTGGAGAAGGTCGAGCGCAAGCGCGATGCGCGAAGGCGGTGGCGCGCTGATCGTCACCGCCGGCGGCGCCGGCGCGTCCACCGTCGCAACCTGGAGCGGCGAATTGGCGACCTCGCCCTGCTCGTCCTTGCGCGCAACGGCGCGGCGCGGCTGTGCCGGGGCGAGCGTGGGCAGCTCGTGGAACAGCTGCGTTGCCCCCTGGTGTCCGCCATCGATCGCGATGGCCAGGTAATGGCGCAGCTCGCGCGAGCGCTCCGGGTTGGCTGCCTCGGCACGCGTGAGATCCGCGTCCAGTCCACCGGCGACCCAGAAGGCGGCTGAAGGGTTGCCGGCATCGGCCGCACAGCGCATGAAGCGATCCGCAAAGGCGAGGTTGCGCGGAGTCCCGCGGCCGATGAAGTGGAGGTACCCCACCTGCCAGCAGGCCTCCGCGTCGCCGGCGATGGCGTGGGGGGTCAGCAGCGCCAGGGCTTGACGGGCTAGTGCATCGTCATGGGTTTCCCGCGCTTCGCGTGCCAGCACGAGGCCCTGGTCGCGGTCACCGGCATCGGCGGCGGCAGCCGGTTGTACGTGGCCGGCGATGACTCCGGCGATGAACAGGGACAGGAGAGTGGGCTTCATGGCGCACGTTGGCAGTGGGCTTGCCTCCACTGTAGTGGCGCCGCGGCCGGTCGAAGGGGTGGAAACGAGCGCCAAATGGCCCCCCTTTCCGATTTCAGCCGTCTTCTTGAAGTCAGGCAATCGAGGGGAGCTTCGCGCCGCCGAAGGCCTCCCAGACCGGCAGCACTTCGTCCAGCAGGTCCGCCGTCAGCGGCACGCCGAACAGGAACGTCTTGTCGGCGCCGGACTGGGATTTGGAGCGGGCTCCAAGGTCGCCGGTGCCGCGCAGCTTGAGGTCCAGGCCCGACAGCACGAAGCCATCCGTGGTGGAGAGAAAGGCCATGACGCGCTCGCGCGCCTTGTCACTCATCGGCTCCGGTTGCAGCAGGTCGCAGAAGCCGTCGCCACCCTCCCGAGCCAGCCGTCCGCGCAACTGGTGGAGCGTGGGCAGCCCAAATCGATCCGGATGCACCACCACCATGTTGCGCAGGCCCCGGACATTGAGGCCGACCTCGACCACCAGCGTGCACAGGAGAATTCGGGCCTTGCCCGATTCGATCGCCTCGATCGCCTCGCGCTTGGCGTCGTTCTCGTCGTCACTGGTCACGCAACGGACCAGGCCGGGAAACTGCGCCTCCCATCGCGGAAACGCCGCCTCGATCGAGTGGCGGTCATCGACATGCCCCTTCTGCTGCTTCTTGCCCGTCACCTCGCGCTTGGGATAGACCACCACCACCGGCCGTCCCTGCTCGACCACGGAGCGGACGCCCTGGAAGAGACGGCGAAGGCCCGCCTCCCCTTCCCACAGGCGCGTGTGCAGGCGCTTGGGCTTGTGGGTCTGGCGAAGCTCCGAGACGGTGATGCGCCCGAACTTCATCAGCGCCAGCGTGCGCGGGATGCAGGTGGCCGACAGCTCCAGCAAATGCGTGCTCTGGCGCACGTAGTGCTCGCGTTGGGCAACGGCCCACCGCTGCTGCTCGTCGACGATGACAAGGGCGAACGTGCCAAGGTCGCGCGAGAGGACCGCGCTGGTGCCAAACACGACCTGCGCCTCCTCGTGGCCTTCCTCGGCGCAGTCGCCGGTGACCAGCGCGGTGGATACGTCCGGGCATGCCCGCAAGAACTCGTCCCGGAACTGCGCGCACAGTGGCACGTTCGGCACCATCACCAGCACACGGTTTCCCGGCTTTGCATCGACAACGCATCCTGCGATGACGCTCGCGGCATAGGTCTTACCGGTTCCCACGTCACCGGACAGCACGTGCCGGAGGGGCACGGGGCGCGCCAGGTGCGCTGCAATCTCGCGCACGGCGCGCGCCTGGTCCCCGGTCAGGGTGAACGGCAGGCGATCGATGCGCTGCTGGAGCGTGTGCAGCGGCATCGGTTCAAGCGAAGGCGTGTCCGATGCCGGCCGCAGCCGCATCAGCGCGGCAAGCGCGGCCAGTCGAAGGAAGGCCGTACGGGCCACTTGCGCGTAGCGAGGCGTCAGCGGCAGGTGCACCTGCTCGATGACCTGTTCCAGGTCCCAGCCCTCGCAGCCCACGCGGGCAAGGATGCGCTCGATCGGCGCAAGGTCACCGAGCGTGGTGCGCACGAACGCGCAGGCCTTGTCCAGGTGCTCGATGGCCGCACGAACCACCATCGCGCGCACGAGTGATTCGGGCAGACCGGTCTTGCGCACGGCATACACCGGCCGCACGCGCCCGTCGTACATCGGTTCGACGTGGGCCTTCAGCACCAGGCTGGTTTCATGCTTGAAGCTGCGCGCCTGCGCCAGCAGCAGGTGCGAGGTTCCGGGCACCAACAGCGCAGCCCATTGCTTCGGGTTTCCGAATGCAGTCGCGCGAAGCCGTGCACCGGTGACATCCGAGACCATGCAACTGGCGCGCGGCACACCCTTGGAGGCGGAGGTCGATACCGGGCTTTCCACGCGAAGCCGGATGGCGGCGGGTACATCGTCCGGAACGCACGCGGCCGGCAGGTCCGGCTGCGTCACATCCTCGTACCCGGAGGGCATCAGCAGCGCGCACTGCCAAGGCTCCTGGATTCCCAGGGCCTCCAGTGCGGCGAATGCCGCGTCACCCGACGTGCGCGCGGCGGCCTCAGTCATCCTTGCGCGGTTCGACCGCCTGGGTCCGATTGCCCTTGCGAATCCGCACGCGAAGGAAGCCCAGGCCCATGCCCGCGGCGAAGATCAGGAGGAACAGCGGGAGCAGGATCGTCAGTGCGGGGCCTGCGAGGATGCGGAGCGTTTCCATGTCGGGTCTCGTTTGCATGCGCAGCCGGCGCACGCGAATGCGCCGACTGCAATCAAGTGTTCGCTAGAACGGGACATCCGGAGACGAGGGGTCGGGGCCGAAATCCGCGCCACCGCCAGCCGGAACGTAGCCGCGATCAGCGCTCTCATACGCGTGCGGCGCAGGCGCCTGGCGCTGCGCACCATAGCTGTTGCCGTTGCCCTGCGGGCGACCATTGCCACGGGCCTGTTCTCGCGGTGCGGGACGATCGTAGCCGCCGCGCTGCGGCGCGCCCGTCTCGTCCGCGCGATCCTCGAAACGGCCGTTGCTGATGATCTGCAGGTCGCTGGCGACAATCTCGGTCGAGTAGCGCTCGATCCGGTCCTTGTCGGTGTATTTCGTGGTCCGCAAGGAACCCTCGATGAACACCTGCGTGCCCTTCTGCGTGTACTGGCCCGCAACCTCGGCCAGCCGGCCAAACAGCGCGACCCGATGCCACTCGGTGTTCTCGCGCTTCTCGCCGGTCTGCTTGTCCTTCCACGACTCGGTCGTGGCCACCCGCAGGTTCGTCACCATCGCGCCGGCGCCGGTGGTCCGGCATTCGGGATCCGCACCCATGTAACCGAGAATCTGCGCCCGGTTGAGACCACGACTCATAGCCTGTACTCCGTCTGATTCCTTAGAGAACCGGACCATCCGGTTCCAGTCCACGCTACCGCTGTTTTCGTCGCACCAAAGTCCGGAAACTTTTTGGCGCGCCCGTCTGCTACGCCCCCTTACATCGTCCCGACCATCTGGAACCGGCGGCGCGCGTCCCACATGGGAGGCGCTTGGCGCTCCCCTGCGACCTGCCGCGGCGCCTCGCTCTCCCACGGCGTAAAGCTTTCCTGTCTCTCACGCACCACCTCGTAGCCCTTCTTGATCTTGCTGGCGATTTTCTTCTCCGCGAAGGGAGCTGCGGAACCCTCCCAGGTGCCAAGCACGTTCATTTGCCCTGTCGATCCAGCCCGCCCCCACTCGGCCACCAGCGCCTGACAGCCGTTCGGCAGGTTCACGACATGCAACCGGTAGAACTTGCGGTCGCGTCCGTCCAATCGATAGATCAGCTCCGCCCACGTTGGATGCCTGGCGTCCAACAGCCCCGCGCGGGCTTGTGCCTGCCGGATCGCACAGCAAATCCGCTCGGGCGTCACGGTCATGGCGAGAGCGCCTGCGCTTCATCCGCCAGCAGTCCGCGTGACTCGCAGGCTTCGCGTGACTCGATCGACAACGTGCGCGCCTCTCCCTGTGCCGACAGGCACGCACGCGCCTCCTCGGCCTCGCGCCAAGTCGCTCCGCTCGCAACCACGGCCGGAGCCTTCATCGCATCCGCCACCACCATCCATCCCGCCGCCCGCTGGCCTTGCTTGTTCATCGCGCCCTCTCGCGCATTCCGGATTGCCACCACCATCGCACGCACCGTGCGCCTGCAAAGTTCGCGCACGTTCCTTCGCGATACTTTGTTCGCTTGCGCACACTTTCCAACGGGCTATTCTCTTGGCATGGATCTCAATTCGTTGGACACGCACGGACTGGTGCTTGCGCTCGCCGGAGCGCGCCATCTCCCCCTCGACATCGACCTGCGGGAGCGGGTGGTTCGTTGCCGCGTGAGGACCTGCGAGTGGGTCCCTGACGGCCTTGCCCTCGCCGGTCACCCCGACATCGCCGAGGAGCTGTCGAGCATCGGCGATTACCCGTGTTTCGACCTCGTTTTCCCACTGCCCGGTTGCGAGCCTCGATTCGGACACGATGCGCTCGGCCAGTTCGGCAGCTGGCTGACCGTGCTGTCGGCTGAAATCCGCCAGCGCGTCGAGGAGGTGGAGGCGCAAGTGCGCCCGCTTCGCGAGGACTTCGACTCGCGCCAACCCACTCCCTGGCACATCACGAACTTCGATCCCACGCGCCAGGTCATCAGCCTTGGCGATCTGCGGCTGACGGTTGTCCCTACGCTGCCCAGCGGATCGCGAGAGGACCTGCGGCGCCTGTTCCTGCCCGCATTGCTGGGAGAGCTTCGCCCGTCGGCGCCTGGCCCCTCGCGCCGAGCACGTCCGTACGCGGAGGCCTACATCGAGGCGGCGATCCGTGGCGACCACGTCGTTCGCATCCGCGTCAACGCCCGCCAGCACCTGACGATCAACCTGCTCACGCGCGAGCGCGTGCCCGCCCGCCGCGCCCGTCCCGCGGCCTAGCCCCGCCGCGCGCATCAGCCGTTGCACGCAAGGGCCGCGCTGCGTGGCGTCCACCCCTCGCCCTGCCGATCCATGTCCTCCAGGCACTCGCGAATCCGCAGCAGTTCATCGTGTTGGGCCTGTCGATAGCTCTTGGTATCGAGCGAGCTGCGACCGGCGTAGTTGTGCACGTCCACCAGCGACCACTGCCACCGGTATCCGGCGGGAAGGTTGCGGATCAACGCGTTCATCTTCGGATCGGACGTCGAGGTGCAACACCGCACGATGATCTCCGAGGTTTCCCCCGGGGAGATCACCTCCTGGTCCAGGCTCATCAGCTCCACGTCGTACACCGGCTGGGGATTGTCGGAGCGGTAGAGCGAGAGGCGGATCGAGGGGCGGTAGACGTCGAAGCCGGTGTGATTGGTCAGCGGCACGACGAAGCGGATCTCGTCGGCGCCCTTGGCGGCATCCGGCTCAGGAAGCTGGACATCCAGGTTGCCGAAAGCGAATTGATCGATCGTGAAGCGGTCGCTCAGGTGCGCGCGCTCGCGCGCATCCTCCAGCAGGGCGCGGTCCAGTTCGAGCGAGCCGCGGTACGCCTCCCGGATGTCGCGCACCACGGGGTATTCTGGCCTCTCCCGCACGCGCACCATGCGCTGGACCCGGCTCGCGAAATGAACGAACTCCTCGAGCGTCATGCGATCGACCAGGCGCCAGTCCGGCAGCCCGGGCACCGGCGTCCCCTCCTGCGGCCAGTACGCCGAACGGAAGGTCGACAACGCGGCCTGGGCCGCCTTCGCCTTTCTGTCTGGCGCCTGGTTCACCAGGGCTTGGAGGCTGGCGTGCAGGGCGGCCTCGGTGGAGGCGTCGACCCGGGTAGTGTCCGGCGCCGAGCACGCGGCGACCGAGATCAAGGCCAACAGAAGCAGTACTCGCATGATCGGACTCCGAAGCGGACCCTTCAGAGTCTAGGGGGTGGCCGCGCCACTCCCATGCCGGAAACGCGATCCAATCGGCGCCCGTTTCCGTCAGGACTGTGCTTCGATCGAGGCGACCGGCGGGCTGCCGGCCGGGAGGACCGCCAACATCGGGAGGGCGGCCGGGAACGGATTGACGATGGTCATCGCCTGCACGCGATCGGAAGGGCTGATCCCCGCGAAGGCAAGCAGTACGTTGGTGTAACCCGTCAGGGCGTCGCGAAACTGGTTGCGCATGGCCTCTAGGTGTTCGAGGACCTTGCGCGACCATTGCACCTCGTCGCCCTGGCCGGCCTTCTCCAACCGGTTCATCGTGTCGGTGTACTCGCGCGCCGCCGCCAGCAGCGCCAGCGTTCGCTGCGAGCGCACCGAGGCGCCGGTGGAGGCGATGACCTCATGCGCGATGTCGATCGGGATGGCCTTGGGTAGGGCGGCGTTCCACTGGTGGAATTCGTCGGCCTTGAGCCCACGAGACACGATTCGGATGGTGGAATGGTAGAAGCGCGTCTGGTGGCGCATGCGAATCCACGCCTGGTACGGATCAATCCCCTCGCTGAATGCAATGACGTCCCGCACGATCGTCGTGAACACGTCCTCCAGCGCCGCTGTGGCTGCGTGGCGCGGATCATTGATCTGGATGAAGCGCGTGCCCTCCGGGAACTTGCGCGTGCGCACCATGCGGAAGGGTGTATTGAGCACGAACGGCTGGTCGGTACCGTCCTCCGCGCTCGTGCGAATCACATCCCAGTCGCCCACCGACTCGACTTCGCGCCAGGCCACGACCACCAGTTCCTCTTCCTCGTCCAGATAGACATCCTCCGGCTCTCCGCGGCGCGCAAGCGCATCGACCTCCATGCTCGATTCGGCCTTGCACTCCACGAACGCCTTCCAGCATGCCGCCGACTCGGCCCGCAGCCGTCGCATCAGCCGTTGCGCCTGCGCATCGACGACCTCGCTCTCGGCCAGCGCGGCTTCCACTTCGCGGGTTACGGCCTTCAGGTTGGCGAACCGTGCCAGATGCCAAGCCTCTGCCGGGCGGTATACGGCCAGTGTGACGGCGTCGGCATCCTTGGCTCGACCTACTCGTGGGTTTGGCGGCATGGCATGGCAGTCCTGACCGTTTCGTGTGGTGGAAGGGTAACCGCAAACGGTCACGTCGGTGGACGGAAACCCCTGTCAAATGGCTTGCGTTTTCCTGCATTCGCCCGTGTCTTGGCCTTCTAGACTGTCGACTACCCATTCATGGAGTCACCGACATGGCACCCAGTAACGGCACTGCGGCCCACAAGCGCAAGCTCCACACCGCCATCACCCTCGGCATGGGACTGGTGGCCGTGCTTTCGGTGCTGATCATTCCGCTGTTCGGCAGCGACTCGGACCAGGGACCGCTCGCCCCCAATTCCTTCGATGCGCTGCTTTCGCCCCGCTCAGCAGCACGCGCCGCGGCGGACAGCCCGGAGCCAACGCTCCGGCTCGACAGCACCGACAAGATCACCTTGCAGAAGAAGCGCAGCGGGACCACCGTCGGCATCCCCCGGCCCTTGAGCGCCCATACCCTGGAGCTGGAAGGCACTACCTTCGTCCTGTTCGGCATCTATGTGCCTGTGCCGGAAGCCACGTGCACCGTGACCGGCCAGCCGTTTGCCTGCGGGCAGATGGCGCAAGCCGCCTTCGAGGAGCTGCTGGCCGCCCACACGCTGGTGGCGTGCACGTCCAAGGGTCGCGATCCGCTTGGGCGGACCGTGGGTGTGTGCTACACGGGGGTTACCGACCTGGGTGGCGAGATGCTGCGCAGCGGCTGGGCGTTGGCCAACGAGCGCCTCAACCGCAGCTACGGCGTGGTCGAGCGCAGCGCCAAGGCGGCCAAGCGCGGAATCTGGGCCGGTACGTTCGAGACCGGCCAGTTCATCGGCTATTGATCAAGCACTCGGCTCGATCGGCAGGCCCGCTTCGGCGCGCTCCACCATGGCCTGGGCCTGCTCGATGATTTCCTGAATGGGTGCCCAGGCCTGCGCTTGGCGCACGGTGGCCTCGTTGATCCGCGCCTGCATGGCGCGCTGCTCAGGGGTGGGTTGGAGAGCGAAATCAAACCCCTCGTCCTCGCGCGCAAGCGCATGCAGCTGATCGACCCACTGCCTGACCTCCCGGCTTCGCGCCGAATGCGTGCGCGCCATCTCGCCCAGGCCGAGCATCGACAGCACGCCTACGTTGTACCCATGCGTCGCGGCTCCCATGTCGGCCACGGCATAGGCCTGGACGAGGGACAGGGTGGGCTTATTCATATCCGACCACCTCCGATCCTTCCACCGTGCCCGGCGGCAGTTCCTCGAGCCGCTTCTTCGCCAGAACGATCACGTCCCACGCCGAGCGACCGTGAAGTATCGGAAGGATGGACGTCCAGATGTCCGAGTCGCTCACGCCAGATTGCCCCTGCAGCACGCCCTGCGGCAGGCTGGTGGCCATCACGACGCGCGTGGCCGCCCGGAAACCGGTTGCTTCGTCCTCCGGAAGGGTCGACTCGATCGATGCGATCGACTGCACCAACCGGTCGGGCGAGGACGCATCCAGGCGCAACTGGTAGAGAGGCCGCTCGCGCTGGGGCCGGGACAACCCCGGCGGCATCACGATCGCGCGTGATGCCGGCTTCGCGGGGACAGGCGCCTGCCTCGTCGCCGGCGGCATGCGCTGCAGCGGCAGCCCTTGGGCACCCTTCCAGTCCACTGCGTGGCCGAGCACGTGCGCCGGCCGGCGCGGCTCCCCCTCTCCGGCGCGTTGCGCGCAGCCGCACAGCCCTGCCGAGAGCACCATCGCGATAACGAACTGCTGCCTGACTTTCATCCATCCCCCCCCATCGCCTGCACGATCAGGTTGACGCTGACGCGCCCGCGGAATTCGTTGCGATCCACGCTGTAGGCCAGCCGTGCCTTGCGTCCCGGCTGCACCGGCGCCGGGCCACCCGGCTCCAGCGCGCGGAACCAGATTGCATCGACCGGCGCGCCGTCCGAGGCTACCAGCGCGAGCTTGAGGTGACTGCCGTCGCCCACTGGTCGGGCCTGCGCAACCAGGAATTCGTCCTCGAACACCGGTGCGTCGAAGTCGCGGCCGTAGGGCTCGAGCGCCTCGATCTCCTCCAGCTCGGTGAAGCCCGGTGCGCGGCCCAGCGCCCCATCGGTCCATACGATCGGCACCTGATCGTGGATCAGCGGGTGCTGGATGGTGATGGCCCTGCCGAACGCCGCGGTGAAGCGCGGCAGGTCCTCCTCCCGAATCAGGCAACCGGCCGCCATCGCATGTCCACCGAAGCTGATCGGACAATCGCCCAGTGCGTGCTGCACCCACGCCAGCGCATCGCGCAGGTGCACGCCCGGCACGCTGCGCAGCGATCCGGTGAGCACGCCCGCATGTCCCTCCTTCGGCGAGAAGCACACCGTGGGGCGCGCCGTCGCCTCGACGATGCGACTGGCCACGATGCCGTGCACGCCTGCATGCCCGTTGGGCAGGTGGATGACCCGCGCCGGGCGCCCGTACTGGCGCTCGCAGGCCGCCTGCGCATCAGCGAGAAGGCCCTTCTCGATTTCCTTGCGCTGCTGGTTGGCCGCGTCCAGGATCATCACGAGCCGCGAGGCCTCGGCCACGGTGTCGGCACACAGGTAGTCAGCACCCAGCATCGCATCGCCCAGGCGCGAGCGCGCGTTCACCCGCGGCGCGATGCCGTGCGAGATGTCGCGCGCCGTGAAGCGGCCGTCCTTGTTGACGAGGGCGCGATAGGCTTGCCATGCCGGACGCGGGCGCAGGTTCATCAGGGAAAGGCCGTAGGCCACGATGGCGCGGTTGTTCACCGAGCGAGCGAAGCTGACGGCATCGGCAGTTGTGCCGACGGCGACATAGTCGAGCAGGCCCGCGAGCGTGGGCGTGGCCGTATCCAGGTGACCGCGCTCGATCAATCGAGCACGTACCGCGCACATGACCAGCCACGCCACGTGGCAGCCGGCGACATAACGATCCGGAAAGCGCGAGTCGTCGCGCGTCGGGTTCACACAGGCGAGAGCAGATGCCGGCGGGCCGGCCTCGGGGATCTCGTGATGATCGCTTACAACCACTTCGTGCCCGTGCTCCACCAGGCGGGCGAACCGCGCCTCATCGGTCGAGCCCTGGTCGGCGGTGATGATCAGCGAAGGCGCCGGACAGGCGGCAAGGATGCGATCGGTCAGGGCGTCGGACACGCCGTAGCCTTCCTTCATGCGGTGACTGAGGAAGCGCATCACGCGGTGCTCGGGCAGGCCGAACACGTCCACCAGTGCCGTCCACATCACGGCCAGCGCGGACGAGCCGTCCGCATCGTGGTCGACCACCAGCGCGAGCATGCGGTCGGGTGAGGTGATGGCCGCCACGATCGCCTCGACCGCGGGCTCAATGTCGGGGAGGAGCCAGGGCGAGTCCAACTGCGAAAGGCGCGGCTCGATCCAGCGACCGATGTCGGGCGCGACATTCTCCGGCAGGCGCGAGGCAAGCACGCGGGCCTGCAACGGCGTGCAGCCGTGGCTCATGGCCGCTTCAAGGATCGTTTGCGAAGGTTCGCGCGCCCGGACGATGGGGCGGATGTGCGCTTGGGTGGACATGGTTCCTCACAGGACGTGCTGTTGACGGAACCACCCTGGCGCACCGATCCCTGGGGCAAAGTTGCAGCAGATTCTGCAAACAAACTCTTGACGACCTCGCGAATCGAAACCGGCTCGCTTGATCGTCCTGCACGCGACGGCGCATCGCTTGCGCGCAACAGCTCTCCCAGCGCGCCTCGAATCGATCTCGTTCTCATGACTCGAAGGCTCCCCGCGCGCGCCGACGCAAGGTGGCATCGGGCCGGAACTTGACCATGCCGCGGCCATCCACGTAGTGCGGCTTGCGTGACACCGGGTCATTCATGATGCGCCCGGGCCAGAACACGGCCGAGAACTCGCCCAAGCGGCGCAGCCGCAGCGTGCGGCCACGCGCCAGGGTGTCGCCGATCACGTCCACCAGCGCCTCGACCGCCTGGTGCGCCTGGTCGCGGCGAAGACCGGCGCGTTTCGCGACAGCCTCGATCAAGTCCTTCCTCTTCATCACGTTCCCCTTCGCGGTCGCAACACGACTCGGCACGCCCCTTGCCGAATCCACCCCCACACCAAGGCCACCCCGCCGCGCGGGCGATGCGCCGCCCGCAGGTCCACGCGGCGAGCCAGGATCTGCTGGCTTGCGCGGCGCTGCTGCGGATGGGGCGCGGCCGAATCCTTCACGCGCCTACTCCACCCGTAGCTCGACCACGCCCTGCGCGGAGGCAGCGATCTGGTCGATGCGACGATCCAGCGCCCGCTCGAGGATCCCGAGGTAGCGGGTCTGGTGGACGGGGTTGCGGGAGTGATAGCGCGCCATCGCCTCGGGCATGCTGTACCCGGCGTGGCGCTCGAGCGCGTAGATCCAGGTGCCGGCCTCGACGTTCGCGCACAGGTCGAACAACACCTGCTCTTCCGTCAGACCGCGCTCCGCCAGCTTCGGCAACCACCAGGAATTGATCTGCATGGGGCCGATGTCGTAGGTCCCGTTGGTGTTTGCGCTGGTCTTCCCGAGCGTGCCGCGCTCGGCATCCATCAGCAGGTAGATCGCGGTGGCCTCGACGCCATGGCGCTCGGTCGCCTGCGCCACGCAGCGGCGGATCTCCGGATCATCTTCAGGCAAGACGGCGCGGCGTTTGGTGCGTTTCGCGACAGCCCGTGCGGCACGGCGCCTGACGTCATCAGCTCGCACGGATGGGAAGGTACCGTCGGCATCCCTGTGGGCAGGCACAGCACAATCCGGCCCCACTTGACCTCGATTGTCGAGGCGCAGCTCTCCGACCGCGGAGATCGTTCGGACCCCGGAGACGGGCAACGGCGCGGCGCTGCCCCGGCAGTCGCTCGATGGCGCAATCTCCTGCGCTGCGGCGATTCGGCGATGCGCGCCGTCGGCAAGGGCGAGCGGGGAAACCAGGAGCGCCAGCAGCGCTGGCGCTACCTGGAAAAAAGGGGGGAGGCAGGAAGGATTTCGCATGCCTCCTACCCTACGGGCTAGCGCGGGGACTGAAGGGGTCGAAACGACAGCTGGTTGGCCTTCCTTTCCGTTTGGAACATCTCGTTGGCGATGAAGACCGGTGCTCCACCCTCTTGCGCCCCGTCGCGAAGGTTCTTCGCCAGCTTCTGGGTGTAGGGCGCAGGCACCTCCCGCCAAGCGCCTGGCGCATCGGTTCGCAGGCGGTACAGCGTCCGCGTGCGACAGCGCTTCTTCAGCGCCAGCAGCTCATCGCTGCGATCGATCATCGCCAGGAGGAAGTGGACCAGCCGGTTGTCGGAACATGCGCGCTCCTCCTGCGCCGCCCGCATCGTCCCGATCGCCCCGTCGAGCACGAGCTTCTTGCCGCCGAACGCGTCGAGTTCGTCGAGGACCTCTCCGGGGAGCAAGGCCAGGTGGCCGCGAAGGCGGATCTCGCAGGCGGTGGATCGGAACGCGCACTCCGCCTCACGCACCTCCGGACGCACGGTGAAGTGCGCCACCGTCTTGCCGCGACGAGTGACCGTTGCCTGGATCGTGGTGTCGCCTTCCGAATTGCGGCGACGGCGTACGTTGCGCACGCCATAGGGACCGAAATCTTCGATGTTCATGATTGCCTGCCTTTTGGGACCTCCTGACCCGCCATGGGTGATGTCACACGTACACGATTTCGGCGCTCTCAAAAGATGAGACAACTTTCGCCGGCCATCAGAAATCGAATCCGCTGGCAAAGATCGGGTCGTTTTGCGCAGCCCAGTCCTCGAAGCCATCCCGGAACAGCAGGTCGGCCACGCCCAGCGGCGGCTGGGGCACCTCGCCCAGGCACTCGATGTCTCCGGTCACCGTCTGCACCTGCAGTACGCCCACGCCGGAGGGAAAGACCCGGTAGTTGAAGCGGTGCACGGGCAGCAGCTCGAGCGACCACCCGTAGAACAGTTGCACATCGCTGAAGCCCAGTGCACCGCCGTTGCGCCGCTGGCAGGCGATCATCTCGACCGGCCGGGCGATGATCGCGAGCTCCACGAAGACCTTCTGGATCGAGAAGCCCGGTTCCGCGCCGACGGACGGGGCCAGGTAGTAGGCGCCATCCACCTCGAGGTAGACGTCCGCCGCACTCGCCGGCGCAGCAGGCGCGGCAAGGGCAAGGACCAGGGCAAGCAGGGATCGATTCATGGGCGGGGTCTTCCGGACAGGCCTTGCCGTAGCGTAGCGGCGCCCGGCGGGGTCGAAGGCCCGGAAACGGCGGGCCAACGGGCGCCCTTTCCGCGCGCTCCTCCGACAGCACGTGTCGGCGATCTCCTACACGACGACGCGGCGCCTTCCGGCAGCGCGGATGAAATGGCGGCGGCATCCTGTCGCCACGGTCCGCCCGGTCAGCGCCTCGCGAGGGGCACGGAGCCCCGCACGCCGGCATGGATGCCCAGCGACACGGCGGACCACCCCTCTGCAGGAGAGATCTCCCATGGACAAGCCCAACCCCGCGCAGGACGTACTGGCCGCCGTCGAGGTGCTCCAGCGTGCCCGTGCTGCTTGCGCGAACCTCAAGCCCCTCGGCATGGAGCTCTCCCCGGAAGAGCTCGCGCAGCGCGCCAGGATCATCGATACCGTGATTCGCACCCGCGCACTCCTTCAGACCCTGCAGGCCCGCGCCGATGATCTCGGCGGCGCCCTGGAGCGCTTCAAGGCCAGGCGCGCCGCGATGCGCGCGTGACCCTCACGCGTAGCTGCGCTCCCGCGCTGGCCGCGTGTTGGTGTCGACCTCGCGCGCGAACGGCGGCAAGGCGCGCAGCATGGTCGAGCCGTACCGCTTGGAGACGATGCGCCGGTCCAGGATCACGATGCGACCGGTGTCGGTCTCGGTGCGGATGAGTCGGCCGCAGTACTGGATCAGCACGCGCGTGGCCTCGGGCACCGTGACCTCGACGAAGGGATTGCGCCCGCGCGTTTCCAGCCACTCGGCATAGGTGGCCGAGACCGGCTCGGTAGGAACGGCGAAGGGCAACTGCGTGATCACCACCGTCTCGCACAGCCGACCCGGAAGATCCGTTCCCTCGCCGAAGCTGGCCAGGCCGAAGAGCGTGCTGCCCCGGCCGTCCTCGATGTCCTTGCCGTGCTGCTCGAGCAGTTCGCCGCGCGAGCGGGCACCCTGGAGCTTGACGCGCTCGCGGCGCGCCTTTGAGAGGCGGTCGAACACGCCCTGCATCTTCTTGCGGCTGGTGAACAGCACCAGGTTGCCCCGGCTCCAGTCCAGGTCCGTCTCCAGCCACGCGGCGATCGCATCCATGTGGGCGTCGGCTTGTTCGGGCATCGCCTCGATGCGCGGGATCTCCACGCGCCCTTGCCGGGTCAGGTCGAAGGGTGAAGGGAGCTGGCGCAGGAGGGCATGCTCGGGAAGGCCGGTGGCGATGCGCAGCCTGCGAAACTCGTCGCCGCCGGCGAGCGTGGCCGAGGTCAGCACCACGCCGCCGGCCTGCTCCCAGAGGATGCGGCGCAACAGGCCGCCGGCGGTCACGCCCGAGGCGTGGCACAGCAGGTGCCCGTCGTTGCCCCGCGTGACCCAGCGCGCGATCGGCGGATAGTCGGCCAGTACCTCCTCCTCGGCCCACGTGCCCCACAACACCTCGTGGTCCTCGGCCTTCTCGGCGGCAAGGCCAAGCTCGCGCGCGAGCGTGCCGGTGAGGTTGGCATCCAGGTGTCCCGGCGCCTCCATGACGCGCCGGCGCAGGCTGGCGAGCCACTTGTGCACGGTCGCGGCCAACGCCTGGAGCGATTCGGATGCGACGCGCCAGGCCTCGGGCAGTTGCCCCAGTGATGCGCGCCACAGGTCGTGGGCATTGTCCTGGTCCGGCGTCCAGGTCGACAGGACCTGCCGCTCCATCGCCTCCAGCTCGGCGCGCAAGGATTCGACCAGGCCCGTGCCGTCCTCGATCGTCAGTCCCCCGACCTTCTCCTTGCCGAGTACGCCGTAGGCCGAGCGCGCCAGCGCCGGCGTCTTCTGGAGCCAGCGGATCGAGGAGGAGAGTGAGACCTGCGCTGCGCCCTGCTCGACTGCCTTGGCCGGCAGGTGATGCGCCTCGTCGATGATGTAGAGGCTCTCGGCCGGCTTGGGCAGCAGCACCCCGCCATTGCTGTCGTCGTCGGAAGGAATCATCAGGTCCGACAGCAGCAGGTCCTGGTTGGTGACCACGATCGAGGCGGCCTGGATCTGCGCGCGCGCGCGCATGAACGGACAGCGGTCCGCGAAGGCGCAGCGACGGTTCGCGCAGCCGCCGGCCGACGTCGTCAGGAGTTGACGAAGGTCCTCGTCCACGGGTTCGGGCGTTGCGTCCATGTCGCCGTCCCATTGCTCGGCCTGGAAGGCATCATGGAGGCGCTGGACTTTGTCCACCTCACCCGCCCGCGGCAGTCGCGGCCACGCGCCCACGGCCCCTTCGCCAAGGCCCAGCTCCTGCTGCGACGCATCCTGGTGGCCGAGCAGGCGCAGGTTGCGCACGCACAGGTACCGCCGGCGACCCTTGGCGATGACCACGGTGTGCTGGCGACCGGTCGCCGCGAGCAAGGACGGGATGTCCTTGTTGTAGAGCTGCTCCTGCAAGGCAATCGTGGCGGTAGCCACGACCACCTTCTTCCCGCTCGCCTCGGCCAGCGCCAGCGCCGGCACCAGGTAGCCCATGCTCTTGCCGGTACCGGTCTGCGCCTCGATCACGACGATGCCGCCCGGCTCGGACAGGCCCGTGGCGATCGCGCCGATCATCTCCTGCTGCGGACGGCGCACGCGAAAACCCGGCACCTTCTCCTTGAGGGTCCGATAGGTGGACGTGATCTGGGACTTGAGGTCATCGGTCAGCATGACCGAAGACTACCGCGACTTTGCGGCCACCGAAGTTCAGGAAGTTTTCGGCCGCGCCGGCGCGGCCTCGGTGCGCGCCTCGCCGCGCCAGCGCGCGAACGCCTCGCCCTTGGACGCCCCGGCCGGGCCTCTCGCGCCGCAGGACTGGCACTCCACCTGCAGTCCTTCCCAGCGTGTGAACAGCGAGGCCACCGCCGGCACGCATTTCCAGTTGCGCGCCCGGCAATACGGGCACTGCGCCCGCTCGCGCTCGGGCCGGATCACCCGATTCGCTCCAGTCGCACGGCGGTGCCGGCGACCGCGCACATCAGGAGGCTCCCGGACGCGGCGATGGGCTCGTAATCGATGGTCAGGCCAATGACCGCGTGCGCGCCGCGCTTGATCGCCTCGGCCTCCACCTCTTCCAGCGCCAACTCCTCGGCGTGGCGAAGCTCCTTCTCGTAGCCCTCGGAGCGCCCACCGATCTTGTCGCGCACGCGGGCCGTGAAATCGCGGAACAGGTTCGCGCCGAGGATGGCGTGGCCGGAGACGATGCCGAGGTATTCGGTCACGCGCGCGCCTTCCAGCGACGGAACCGTCACGACCGGGATGCGTGCCATCAGTGCGCCCTCTCCGCGATTCGCACGCGACTGGGTCGCACGGGGTCACGTTCGAGGCGCGCAGCCAGTTCCAGGTACTGCGCGGCGCGCTCCACCCATGGCTTGTCGGGCGCCTCGGCCGATTCGAGGTCATGCCAGTCGCCGGTGGGCGTACGGATGGAGCGCGTCATCGACTGCACGTCCGCGACCGAGGCCTCCACGGCGATGGCATGGGCTATGCGCGCCATTTTCACGGAATGCTGGCGCGGGATCCGTGCACGTTTCATGAGCGCACCGGCATGATCACGTGCAGCGTGGCGTCAGACCCGTCCGGCACGATCTGCACTGCCGAGTAGGCGTCACGCAGGAGCAGGCGAATCGTCTTGCTGGTGAGCGTGCGCAGTGCCTCGTCGTACTGGCGAGGGAGGATGCCCAGCCGAAACGGTCCCGTGATGGCTCCTTGCGGCTGGACCTGCGCATCCATCCGCTCGTACACGTCCAGTTGCTTCGCATCGAGGGTGCGTACTTCGATGCCCTCGTCCCCGATGTTCAGGACCAGGCCCTTCTTGTCCGCTTCATCCCCGATCGCTGCGCGCTGGAGTACTTCGAGGAAGGCATTGCGTTCGAGCAGGACCTGCGTGTCCGCGTTGATCGGGATGGCCGCCTCATAGTTCGGGAACGGCGAATCGATCACGCGGGAGGTCAGCGTGACCGTCCTCGTGCGCACGCGCAGGTAGTGCTCGTGCATCGAGACGGTCACATCCTCGTCGATATCGGCGAGCAGGTGCTGGAGCATCTGCAGCGTCTTGCGTGGCAGGACTAGCTTGTGCGCCTCGCCGCGCTCGATCGGGCCGTGTTCTGCGCGCGACAGGCGCCTGCCATCGCACGCCACGCAGCGCGCGCGATCGTCGAGAAGTTCCAACAGCACTCCGCTGAATGCGCGGTGCTTCAGGTTGACGCCGCGCTCAATGGAGCATGCGGCCGTGTCCAGCATCGAACGGAACGCACGAGCGGGTAGCGTGAACGCACGTCGGGTGGCCTCCTTGGCGAAGGTGGGCGTCATGAGCGAGGACTCCGGCAACGAGGCCAGCCGGAAGCTCGATTTCCCGGACGACACCATCACCCACTCGTTTTCCGCCACGGACAGGTTCACCTGGGCGCCATCGTCCAGCGCGCGGACGATGTCGTGGAGCTTGTGCGCGGGAACCAGGGCACGGCCCTCGCGTCCAAGCGTGTGGGCGCAGGTTCGGGCGACCATGTGCATTTCGCTGTCGGAAGCCTCGATCTGCACTTCGTCTTGCTCGGCGGTGAAGCGAAGGAACCGATGACACGCCGCGTCGTTGGTGGAAGCGCGCACCGGCAGCGGCATCAGCTTGGACAAGGCCGCCAACAGGGGTTCGCGTTGAATCGTCAGTCGCATGGCATTACTCCACTCCAGCCTGGAAGCAGGGTACGGCCGCCGGCGCGAGGCGCCACTACGGAAACGGCAGGTATTCGTGGGTCGTTTCCGCACGAGCATGCAGCACGCCGGCGCGTACCGAAGTGCGCAAAACTTCCCGCCCAAGGAATCAGGTGCGCTCGAGCCAGGCCTGGATGCGCTCGGCATGCTCTGGTAGGGCGAGGTTGAAGACCTCGATGCCGTAGCGGTACGCCACGCGCACCGCCTGCCCGGTTCCGCCGGCGACGTCGAGGATGCGCCCGGACAGGTCGCAGCGCGTCCCGGGCGCCCAGCACACCACCATGTGCGCGGGCGTATCGAGTCCGCGGCCGAGGATCTGGTGCACGTTGCGCGTCATCAGCGCGCGCACGGGACGTCTGAGGCGCTCCCAGCCCGGATGGAAGGTTGCAGCGATGCGCTCGGCCTCGCCGCGTATGGCCAGCCGATCGGCGGCGATCCCGTCCGGGTGCCCATTGAACCCGGCCCACGGCAGGAAGATCTCGGCGCGCCCGCCGGCGGCAAGTGCGCCCTCCTCGAAGGCCGCGTCGGCGCCGTTCGCCCCGCCGCTGCGCAGGATCCACCCTTCCCGTGCGAGGTTCGCGGCGATCGCGCGCATCCGGTCCCGCTCGGCCGGCGGCGTGGCGCGACTGCCGATACCGGCGTAGATCTGTGGTGTAGTCGTGGCGCCGTCTGCCATGGATCTCAAATCCGCTTGCGCGCAGCCAATACCGCCTCGCCGAGCTCGGCGTCGGGCGTTGCCACCAGGTATCGCACCAGGACCCACAACGGTGCGTGCGAACGCGCGGTCCTTGCGATCTCCAGCATGCGGACACGGTCCCCGGTGCGGACGGCGCGCTCGGCATCGAAGGCCAGGCATTCGGCCTCTACGCGCTTGTCGGTGGACCTGGCCAGCAACGCGTGGCTGTCCGGGTCGGCTGCCATCGCCTCGAAGGCGGGCGCCGCGTTGGCGGTTTTCAGTACGCCGTCCTCGATGTAGAGCCCGCCCATGGCCCAGGCCATTTCGTACGGGTGCTCCCGCAACGCGACGAGCATGGGGTCTACGTCCACCAGCGTTCCGCCCTCGAAGGCTCCGGCGCCCGGGTTGATGCCGCGGTTGATCGTGATCCACGCCGCCTCGCGCGCCTCGCGCTCGGTCGCGCCCATGCCCAGCAGTTGCACCCATGCACCGTCAACCCCTTCCAGGATGCTGACAACGGCCTTCATCGTATTCATGCAGCCCTCGTTGCCGGTTCGACTTCGGCCAATCGCCACACGCTCGCGCGTTCGCGCACGGCGATTTGTTGAACCATCTGACGAACCTTCGCTTTCCAGAACGTATTCGCCGTGGGACGGGCACCTTCGATCTCGCGGTAGAGCGCAGCCAGGTCGGCGCAGCCCCCCAGCGCCTCGAAAGCCGCGCGCACGACTGCACGCCACACCGAGCCCTCCCCTTCCGCCAGCAGCGTCCGATACCGCGCACGCAGCCGGTTGACGGCCTGGAGTTCGTGGTAGAGCGCGAATCCAACCAGTTCGCGACGGCGCGATTTGGTCAACAAGGCGAAGCAGAGCGGATGGCGCAGCCCGTGGAAGAGATTGCGAGGCAGCATCTCCTGACGCATCGCCCATCGCTTCGACCAGCGCTCGATCGTCGAGGCGGTCTGGAGCGCGAAGGCGGGAAGGATGAACCCGACCCGTCCCTCCTCCGGAAGAAGATCAAATGCACGGTCCAGGAACCCTTCAATCGTCCAGCTCTGGAAGGGCGGATTGCCAAGGATGGCGGTCGGCGCCACGGGGAGGTCGGCAACGCGAAAATCGCCGACCACCACCGGCCGACCGGACAGCCGCCGCGCCTCACGCGCCAGCGCGGGGTCGATCTCGACGCCGATGGCCATCACCTCGTTCGGGATTGCGCGCAAGAATGCGCCGCGCCCGCACGAGGGCTCGATGACCCGATCGGCGTTGCCGAGGTCACTGAAATACCTCGCCACCAGCTCCTCGGCCACCCAGTCCGCCGTCATGAACTGGCCCAGCACCACGCGGCGCGATGCATTCGCCGGGGTCTGCGTGCCACCGATCTCGAACAGTGCGTGTTGCTTCATGGTTGTGCGCTCCTTCGCTTCACCGTAGCCTCCATGGAGGAACCGCAAAGTCAGCACGAGATCTCTCACCCTTCACGATCCCGGGCGACGGAACTGCCAAGGCGGGACCGGGTCAGGTTCGGCCCACAATCCCCGTCGTGCTCGCCGCGCCTCGTCCTGCCAGGCGAAGTACCGCGCGTCACTCACGTAGCGCGTGAAGGCCCATGCGTAGCCGGCACGCACCAACTCCTCGTTGATGTTGCGCCCGCCCAGCCACACCGTCCCGATCACACGGCCGTAGCGGTCGGTGCCGGCTTCCTCCACGCGAACGGTGCGGCGGAACACGCGCTCGCTCAACGCCTGCCGTGCACGCGTCCCGAAGGCCTGCTTGCGCTCGGGCGCATCGATCTGCGCCAGTCGCACGCGAACCTGGGTGCGCTCGACCAGGACCGTAAGCGTGTCGCCATCGGCAATGGCGACCACCTCGCCGGTGAGTGTGCCGGCCCATGCGCACGTGGCCAGCAGCCAACCGGCCAGGAGCACCCCGAGGCGTTTGAAGGATCGCGACTTCATGCGCTCCCTTGCGCGAACATGTCCGGCGATGGCTGCGTTGCAGCGCCCTCGCGCATCGCCGGCAGCAGGTAGTGATGCAGTTGGGGGACGGGACCAAACCCGTGGGGCTTCATCCGTCCGCCAAATACCGCACCGATGTTCTGGAGGGGACTGCGGTTGATTTGGCGCGCGAGCCGGTCCGCACGCAATTTCGCGCCCCCGATGTAGAAGTACGTCGACAGGTTCCTGAAGATCATCTTGCGGACTCCCGATCAGTGGCCCGCCCTTCCGGCAGGCCGCAGCGCAGCGAACGTGCTCGTCGCACGGCGACCAGTATCACCTTGCGCATCCAGGCCAACAGGGTGGAAACGGCGGCCATTGGAGGGGGGTTTCCGAAAACGGGTATCTCTGGACGAAGAGAAACCCCGCCTTCCACGCGATGCACGAGGCCTTCGGTTCATCCCGTCTCGCGGCCCCGGTCCTGCGGCTGCGCCGGGAAGAGCGTGGCCTGAATCGCCGCGAGGATGCGCGGGCAATGCTCGCGCATGCGCGACAGGCCCGTGCCCACACCTGCCGAAGGCACCACGATCGTCCGCCCCAGCGCGAGCGCGTGATGGACGCGGGCAAGGTCGACGAAAACCACACGCCAGGCATTGGCGTCGTCATCGGACAGGAAGCTGCCCGGCGTCATCGTCGGCCGCCATTTCGTGACGATGCCCAGCGCATTGGGCTCACCGCGCGCCGCCGCGGCCTGGCCACCCAGGCCGCTGCGCTCGGCGTTGTCGCCGAAGATGAAGAGCTTGCGCGGGTTCATGCGAAGCAGTTCGCGCGAGATCCGGTGTGCGTACTCGATCAACGCCCCTCTCCCTCATCGCGCACTCCATCCGCCTCCGGAGGCATGAAGATCGAGTCCATGAACCGCTTTGCCATGGCCTCGAATTCGTGCTCGCCGAGGCCATGCAGGCGATAGAGGCCCTCCGTTGCGCCAAGGAGATGACGGGCCAGCGCATCGATGGCCGAAGGGTCGATCTCCCAAAATGCGATGCCGTCCTTGATGGTCGGTTTCGCGTCCGTCAGGAGCGTGACCAGCAGGCCGCTGCAGTCGGGGAGCTTCAGGATGAAGTGCGGCCAGTACGGCCACTCTTTCGTCAGCGCCCTGAAGTAGGCGGCCACTTCGGGAATCTGCCCCAGCTCACGCGCGTCCTCGTTGTATCCGGACACCATGAACATCACCCGGTCCGCAAAGCGTCGAACATTCCTCTCGGTATCGGACAACTCCATCAGCGACGCGAGGACGTGCGCGTAGCGCCCGCACTCGATGTCGGGTTTCTCGATGTCCAGTATGACCACATGCTGCTCGCCGGCCGCGTCCAGGCTTGAAGCCGCGGCACGGTAGTCAAGAAACTGGATCTCCACATTCGTCATTGCCGGAACTCCCTCGTGCGTTGACCGGTGTCGCCGCATTCCCGCTTCACCTTGAGCGGACAGCCTACGTCCTCACGCCTGCTCACGCCGCTTCGCACGCGCTGATTGCATCTTGCAACCGGGTTCGATCGCCTGCAGGCATCCGATCCCCTTCCTTTTCCGCGACCTCTTTCGCCAAGGCAAGCAAGCCCTCGAACGCCGTGATGGCGCGCTCGGCGCGCTCCAGGCGCGGCAGGTTGCCTGAAACGCCCACGCTGGCCGCCCTTGCGATACGCGCGACGCCGCGCAATGCATCCAGCGCGCTCACGGCAGCACCTGGTCGGCATCAAACAACGGAACCTTCAGCGCAATGGCATCTTTCACAACGGTCTCCAGATCCTCGGAAAGCTCATTCCACGGAAATCCAGCTTCAAGATCGCGCAGCATGACAACCGCGCGATGCAGTTGGTCGCGCAGCATTTGGCGCTCGCGCAGCAGCGCCTCGATGGTGGCGGGGTTTGCCGCAGCAATGAACGCCCCGTCGTCCCACGACTCCTCCCAGGCGGCCACCTTGGCGCCCTTGTCGTCGAGTACCCAGCGCCCCTGGCGGCGCCAGAGACCGCGCGTGAGGTGTGGCGCCAGCAGCGCGTGTTCCAGCGCACAGGCATTCTCGGTTGCATCACGGCTCATGGTTCGTCTCCCTTGATTGCACGGTGGTACTCACCCTGTACCTGACGCCGGACTCGCAAAGTTCGCGCATGATCTGCGCGCAGCGCCGAGCGTCGCATACGGACCACGATCGGCCTCCTGACCTCAGTATCACCTCGCGCCACTCGGCGGCATGCACGGAAACGCCACGCAAACCGATGACGTTTCCGTTTCGCGGGCTCGCCAAATGCCGGCCATCTTTGATGGCGCAGGCAGCATGGCAGGCTTGACCTTCCCTTCGTCGGAGGTGCCATGCCGATCCACTGCGCAACGGCCTGCTTCCCAGGCCTTGACCTTCGCGCGTGCGTTGCCCGTTTGCACGAGGGCATCGACGAGCCGCTGTTGGGAGCCCTATCTACCGCGCACATCCAGCTTTGCCCGCAAACGCCCGGTGAGCTGACGGAGGCGGTCTGCGAGGCTTTGGCCGAGGACTACCCCGATACGCGCTTTCGCCTGCACGCCAACGCCCGTGTCGACACGCGGCTTCGGATGCTGGATGCCTCCACCTTCTGCTCATCCACGCTTCCCTACTACGCGCGCCTGGCCGATCGTTCGCGTCGGCTCGGCGCCGAGGCGTACAGCCTCCACGCTGGCTATCGCGCCAACTGCACGCTCGACACGATGATCGACACGGTGCGTCGGCTGACGGACCTGTTCGGCATCCCGGTAGCGGTGGAGGGCCTCTACCCGCGCGCGGATCGTCCGCAACTGATGGCGGGATGGGCCGAATACGAGGCCGTGATGCGCGCCGGGCTTCCCATCGCGCTGGACCTGTCCCACCTCAACATCGTGCAGACCAAGGAAGGCGCGCATCCGGACCTCGCCGCCGAACTGATGGCCTACGCCGGCACGCTGGAGGTGCACGTCTCTGGGAACGATGGCAAAGCGGACAGCCATGCGGTGCTGGAGCGGGCGCCGTGGTGGTACGGGTTACTCGACACCGCCCCGGCACAAGCGGTGGTGTTCTCGGAAGGCAACCAGCACCGCCGCGGCAGAACTCGTCGCAACTTTGGTGGCATCTCGCACGTGCGATCTTCGATGTCCGCCCAGAACGAGGAGGCAATGGCATGACCCAAGTCCCCACGCTCGGCTCGACCGAGCTTTGCGCACGGTTCGACGAGGTGTTCGGCCCCATCCTTTCGGGTCTCGATCCTGTTGCTCGGGTGGCCGCATTGGCATGCGTGGAGAACCATGTCGACAGGCTGAGCGACGCCGCGTTGACGGCAGCGATTGTCCACCATCTCCCGGAGGCGATCCGGATTGCCTATCGATGGGAGACGGAGATTGACGATGAGGGCGGGCACTACAGCTCGTTGTACGAGATCGTCGTGTTCGATGCCCAGGGACGGAGCTGGCGATTCCCAGCGTGGCATGGCGATGAGTTCAGCCCCGTCGACGGGAATGGCGGCGCGATTCCCGATGACATGGAAGAAGAAGAGTGGGTCAACGCCGTGCTGGCCCCAGCCCTCGGCGCATCCCCTGACAGGGTATACGCAGCCTTCGAACTTCTCGTGGATGCGTTCCACGCCCTGCACGAGCCCGACTCCATCGACCTGCGCCCGACCCCCAAGGAGAAGAACGATGACTGACACCTCCACGTTCCCGCTCGACCTGCCGACCCTTGCAGCCCTCCCCGGCGCGCAGTGGTCACTGGTGCTTGGCATCCTGTCGTGCGTTCTCGGACTCGACCCGGATGCTCTCGATTCAACGACGCCGGGAAGCGTCGCGATTCCCTGCGATGAGCTTTTTGACGTGCACACGATCGGTCTCGACTGGACTGATGGCCAGCCCGAGCGCCTTGCAGGCGTGAGCCTTGTATTCAACAACATGCCTCGCGACACCTTCGAGGCCTCGTTCACTGGATTGGATCGTGCGGCCCCTGGCATCGTGTGCATCGGGACGTGGAGCGCGGCCTCCATGGACGAATTTGGATCGATGAATGAGGTCGGATTCCTCCTCGGGGACGCGTTTGCGGTTTCGTTGAGCGTGAGCACTGGCGAGTATTGCGACGACGAATCCGATGCGACCGTGTGTCTTGATCTCGTGCTCGGTGACCACGAGGCCTGCGAGAGCTGGATCATGTTCCGCGCACGCCGGTTCCTCGTGCAATGCGCGTGCGAACAGGCGGAGCAACTGTCCTCGTTTCCGCGTGCGTTGCGTGATGAATACCTCGACGTGCTGGAGGAAGCCCACGCGACGGCCGATGACATCGAGGAAGAGGTCGCCTAGTGTCCTGCGCGGGGGAGGGGCTCGTCAGGCCGGCGCACGCATGGACGCGCCCTTCCCTTCGCGATAGGCGCGCTCCAGCGCCAGCGCAACCCATGTCGCGATCTCCCTGGCCGTCTCGCGGCTGTAGCTCATCAGGCGGAACACCTCCTCGATGTGCCCCTTGCTCATCCATTCCGGAAGCGCCTCGTCGGAAGCCGTGCGCGCCGGCTCCATGTTGAGTGCCGTGCGGAACAGCGCGACGCCGACGCGACAGGACCGCGCAAGCTCCGAGTCGTAGGGGATGGCGAGGTGCCCTTCTTCGGGCGCTACCAGCGTAGTCAGTTGCTCCAAGGCGGTGGCGAGCATTTCCGTGGACTGCATGCGACTCTCCGGCGGCGCAGGCCGCCCAGGGAGGCGACCCACGGTGGGTTCAGGGGCATGGCCCGCGCGCACGCGTAGCGCGGGCCACTCGTGGATTCTCCCCATTCGCCGACGCGAGCGCGAGCGAACCCGTTCAGGTGCCACCTTCGGAGAAGAGCCCGCCTTGCGCCGGCACTGGCACCGGCGCGGTACACCACGCCGGCAACGGCGTCTCGTTGGCGATGGCAAGCCACAGGTCTGCATGGCATGCCCTGGGCGCGCACGAGCACACGAGGTCTCGCCCGCGCAATTCATGGCGTGCACGCTGGCGCAGGTCGGCGCGCGTCTCCAGCATGCGCGCGAACTGCACCAGCACCTCCTCGCGCGTGCCGTGCTCGCCGACGCGAAACGGATTGCCCCACGGTGTGCCGCGTCCGACGTACACCGCACCTGCCGGCATCGCGCCGTGGTGCCGGTTGAGCACGCGCGGCCGGGCAGGGCCTTCGAGGAGCAGGCGAAGGCTGCCTTCCAATCGCTGCACGCCCCGCGGCGTGGCGATGTCACTGGTCTCGACGCGACCGCCGGCCGCATCCGCCAGCCGCCGCATGAAGGCCATTGCCGCCGCGTCGCTGTCAGGACCCACGTAGAGCACGTCGATCGCGCCTCGAAACGTGCGCGCCAGGGCCAACGCCTCTTCGGGCCGGTCCGGCTGGCCGTCGCTGATGACCAGCGTCACGCCCGGATCATGGGTTTGCGCGGCACGCAGGCCCGCGACCAGATCGGTGTTGGATTCGGGCTCGGGAATCCGGGCCACCTCGCGCGCCTTCGCGCTGAAAGCGATCAACGTGCAGGCGATCGCGCGGCGCGTGGCGTCCACCGCCTCGCGCAACACATCGATCTTGCGCTGGCTCCCCCAGGCAGGTGACCGCATCGATCCGGACACGTCCGCCAGCAGCACCACGCCATCACCGGCATTCATGTCGCCTCCTGCTGTTCGTTCAATTCAATGTCACGCTCGAGCGCCAGATCCATGCTCTTGACATCCTCCCCAGCCTAAAGGCTGGAGATTCCTACGGCGCTCAGGCGCGGCATTGAACCGCTCCTGAGTCGCTTCGGTGGGTTCCTGCTGCTGGCGGCATTACCTCACCGCTCACTTCACAGGCTAACCGGGCGTGTCCCGCCCTTAAAACATTGATCGCGCCGACTACATCGGCGTTTTCCTCGAAGCCGCATCCCACGCACTCGAACCGGGCTTGTGTCTGGCGGTTGTCTTTCGACACATGGCCGCAACATGGGCAAGTGCGGCTCGTGTTCTGCGGCGGCACGGCAATGAGATGCCCGCCGTTCCACGCCAGCTTGTAGTCCAGTTGGCGGCGGAACTCGAACCAGCCTTGATCGAGGATGGCTTTGTTCAGACCGGACTTGGCCCGAACGTTTCTTCTCGGGGCATCTGCCGTGCCTGCCGCCGACTTGGACATGTTCCGCACCTGCAAGTCCTCGATACACACCATCGCGTGGTTTTGGCTGATCGTGGTAGAGCACTTGTGCAGGTAGTCGCGGCGAGCGTTGCCGATACGGGAGTGAATGCGCTGGACTCGGGCTTTCGCCTTCTTCCAGTTGTTGCTGAATTTGGTTTTGCGGCCCAGCGCCTGCTGCGCTTTGCGCAAGGCGGTTTCATGCCGCTTGAAGCTGTTGAGCGGCGCGTAGAACGTGCCGTCCGAGAGCGTGGCAAAGCGGATCACGCCCATGTCGATGCCCACTGCCGTGGTGGCCTGCGGCACGGGCTGCTCAACTTCGCGCTCGGTCTGGATGCTTACGAACCACTTGCCGCAAGACTGGCTCACGGTGACATTTCTGACTGTGCCCAGCGCCTCGCGACTGTTGCGGTAGCGCAGCCATCCCAGCTTGGGCAGGAAGATACGACTGTTGCCCTGATCGAGCTTGATCTGCTTCGGATCGGGGTAGCGGAAGCTGTCGCCTTGGCCCTTTTTCTTGAAGCGCGGGAAGTCAGCCCGCTTGGCGAAGAAGTTGCTGTAGGCCCGCTCCAAGTCCTTGAGCGCCTGTTGCAAGGGATGGACCGGCGCATCGGCCAGCCAAGCCGTTTCCGCGCTGTTGCGCCACTCGGTGAGCATCTTGCACAGTCCTGTGTAGCCGAGCTTTTTGTCGCCCTGCTCGTAGCGCTCTTTCTGCAACGCCAACGCCTGGTTGTAGATGAACCGGCAGGAGCCAGCGAAACGGCGTATTTGCCGCTCTTGCTGGCCGTCTGGTCGCAGTTCGTATTTGAAGGCTTGGAGGCGTTGCATGCAGATAGTATAAACAGCGACAACGATATCAGACGCGGGCGGTACTGCGTTTTCAAGATGCACGTCCATCAGCAGCAGACGCCACACTGAAGCACCAGGACGGCTACGTCGTCCGCGCTATCCTTCCCCGCCCTGAACGGCGGGGCTTGTCGCGCACCGGGTCAGTCCGCGCCAATCCGACTCGCTCATTACCCGCGTTTCGTACGTGATGTCGGAATACTTGGAGTAACAGGTGAAATAGAACAGGCCGCCTTCAAACACCACCAGTTCGTATCCGCTAATTCCATACGCCTCCTGCTCATCGCCCAGCGCCACAGCGAGTGCATCCGGCAACACGCAAAATGCGTCGCAATCCGGGTCCGCCTCCGCCTCCAGCTTCTTTTCCCACGCGGCATGACTCCACGGGAACCGAATCTGGCTCGCACCGACGACCTTGCAGGCCTCCAGCCCCTTCCGGACGGTTTCCAGCAGGCCTTCGTCCGCATATACCGTGATGGTTTGCACCTCGTTCCCGCCCTCGAACGGCGTGGATGCCCGCAGCACCGCAACTCTCGGCTCCGTCATTTCGATTCTCCGGCCGTTTTCGTCTTGCTCCCATGCTCGATCCATTCCTCGTGGTACAGATCAAGCCCCGGCACCTCCGTTACCGCTTCATCAAAACGACACCACTCCTCGTAACTATTGCACGTCCTGCGCCCCGGTGCCGTCTTCGGGTCGAATGCCGCATAGGTCGTCGGCAAAAGATGTTCGCGGCTCAGGTGCGCCGTGACGTAGCGATTCTCCGAAGGTATCTCCTGTTGCATGCCGTTGCCCTCCTTTTTCAAGACTCGAATTCATCCTTGCACGCATTGCGAATTTCCAAAGTTAGGCAAAAAGAAGGCCGCCCTGTTGGCGGCCTTCTGTATTGACGTCGATTCGCCCAACGGACGTGAGACGCCCTATCACCACCTCCGCCACGTAGGCCCAGGTGGAAGCGTAGAACGCCTGCTTGCCCGTCCCTGGAACGGGTGCCCAGAACCCATGTTCCTCGTTCCCGCCCGGACGATGATTCCGGAGGATATCCAGAATCGGGAATTGCATCTCTACCTACGTTCCGGATCAATGAAGGAGCGGCATGCAAAGTCAGGCCCGATTCGCGGCCGGATCACTCCACCTTGCGGATCACGCTCGGCATCGCGTCGAGGTCCGCGACATTCACGGGGATCGGCGGCACCCAGCGCAGATCACGCCGACGCTGATCCGTCGGCACGGGCTCGCCGTCCTTGATGCGCGGCCCCGTCAGGAAGGTGTGCCAGTGCGCGCGACGAACGTGCGGGCGAACCTGGCGGCCTGTCGGCGACGCCTCCCCTCCCACCTGCTCGCGTTGATAGGCTGCACGCAACGCGGCGCCCATCCGCACGCCCACGTCCCATTCCGTCGGTCCCGACGCCGGGAACAACCGCCATCCATGTCGACGGGTACGCACCGGCTCCGGATTTGCGGGCACCGTCGACATCCCCCGCCGACTGATGTCGTTGCTGCTCGCCACGTAGAGCAGCAGATTGAGGACCGGGCGCATGACACGCAGGACCGCATCATAGGCATCCTGCGGGACTTCCTCCCCCGCCGCCACCCAATCATTGAAGATTGCCTGCAGATTTTCTTCCAGGTTTCCCTGCAACGGCAGGTACTGATGGTGCATGCCCTCATCACCGGGAACCAACGGGACAATGACCAGCAAGCGCCGCCCCGTACCCGGCTCGATGTCCTGCCGTGCCCACGCGCCCAGGACATCGATCTCTTCACCCGGTCGATCGGCCCGGAGCGTGCGCAAGCCCGGAGTCTCGACAAACACGCACCACTCCGGCAGCCGTTGCAGCGCATCGGCGGGCAGATCACCCTCCAGCGGCGTGTCCACGATCTCCGGATAGACCGCAGGGTCGATCCGGTAGATCCCCTGCGTCATGCGCCACGTCGCCATTGTCACCAGCGGGTCCATGGCCCGCATCATGCCCAGCGGGCCGAGGCTGGTGAACTGCCGGAGCAGCTCCGGGCCGCCATGCCGGGCGATCATGCCCGGCGTTTGGGCACTGATCGCATCAATGGGAACAAAAACCTCCGGCGGCCATGTCACGCCGTCGGATCGCAACGCCTCGCACAGCTCGAACACCCATCGCGCCCTTGGCGTGAGCTCGTCCAGACGCGCCCGCGCAGGCTGAATGCGGCGCTTGAACTGCGGCGCCGTCATGCGCGGACCTCGCATGGCACGTCCAGTTGCCGGCCCGCCGTCGTCCACACCGTGAGTCGACACGACCCCGCGGTCATCGTCCGGTCCATTTGTTCTTCGCCGATGGACAGCACGAATGGAGAATCCGTCCCGTCCTCGAACACCAGATTCCACACCGCCCTTCCTTGCAACGTCCCTGGCTCGACTTCAACGCGAGTGCCGGTGCGAATGTCCGGCATCACATACTCGAGCGCGGGGGGGATCAACAGGCGCAGCACGCCGGCGTTCGCCGACAGAAATGCGTAGCCGTGCCGCGCGTATTCCGACGTCCAGAAATTCGTGTCGACGATTTCGGCGCCTTTGTTGCTGATCTGAATCATGCTCACCGTGGCGCCTCCAGTTGCAGCATCGTCGTGACCTCGAGCAGCAGCGGGCGCGCGACAGCGGACCGGACATCACACGCGCGATAGCGCCCGCCATGCCCCTTTGCGAGCGCCGACAGAAATGCGATGGCACCCTTGTCGCTATCCGGACCGATGTAGAGCACATCGATCACACCCGGGAACGCCTGCGCGGCACTGCGGGCCTTCTCTTCATCATCGGGATGACCGTCGCTCACGATCAGCATCCGCGCTGGATGCTGGCTCGCGGCCTGCTCGATCGCGCGATGCAGCGCCGTGTTCCCGTGCGGCTCAGGCAAATCCTCGATCCGCGACACCGGATATGCGCCTGCACTGAACGCCAGGATCGTGACGCCTGGCCGCATCACACCAGCGATTGCATCACGCAACAGCGCGTGCTTTGTCATGCCTCCCCACGCGCGTTCTTCCATGGAAGACGACACGTCCGCAAGCACGGTCGTTCCGCTGCCGGTATCGAGCCGTCGCTGCCGCTCCGCATAGGGCGCGACGACACCCGTCGTCGCCGGCAATGTGCCGGCCGCGCGAGCGACGATGGATTGCAATGGGTGGGCGATGGTTTTCATGTCGTCTCCTGGGGGGGCCATGGATATTCGTTGCCCGCAATGAACGCATCGAGGGGCAGCTCGGTTGCCAGTCGCGCGAGCAACTGAACGGCATCCGGTTTGTTCTTCACCAGCGCGGCAACCGACTGAATTGCACCAGTGCCGACGTTGAAATCAAACAAATGCTCTCGCGTGTAGCGATACCCGTTCGGATTGATGAACACGCGCAATCCGTGCCGCGTGTGCGCTTTCAACAGTGCAATTTTCGACGGATGACGCCCAACCAGTTCCGCTGCCGCACGCAACCAGGCCATGTCGCGCGCGCGAATGGCCTCGGCTTGATCCGCCAGCGCCTGCGCCTTCCGTCTCGCCGCCTCTGCCCGCGCCGGCGCCTGCCGCGCTTCCTCCTCCGCACGCGCACGATCCGCCGCTTCCCTGGCAATGCGCTCGCGCTCGCGTGCCCGCATCGCCGCCCGCTCGGCTTCCGATGCCGCCGCTGCAATGCGCGCCTTCTCGGCTTCGTCGAGCATCACATCACGCGCCGCTTCCGCAATCGCCGGATTGCGCCGGACCGCATCCCGGCAGCACGCTCGCACGAGCTCGACGAGCTGATCGTCCGTCAAGCCCGATAGATCCAGATCAACCATCTCGCCTCTCCTCCTCGCCGGCCGCCAGCAGCGCATCCTCCGTGATCCCGAGCGCCGCCGCGATGGCGGCCCGCGCAGTTCCGTACCGGCTCAGGAGGGCGCCGGACACCGCGCGGATCTGCCGATCCGTGATCCGCGCGTAGCGATTGCGCGTGGAGCGCACCATGGTCTGCGCGATATCCGCCGCACGCCCGCCGAGTTTGCCGGCCAGGTTGATCAGCTCGGGACAGTTCCATGTCCCGCCGCTGCGGCCGAGCGCCGATTCGAGAATGTATTGATCCGCCCGCAACTGATCCCACCGCTCCTCTGCGCCGCACACGATCGCACCGATCCAGCCGTGATGCGTGCGTTCGTGCGGGCGAATGTCGAGCTCAACCGTCGCCGCGTCGCCACGCGCCTTGAGCGCCCTCCAGACGGCCTCGCGCTCGCTCGGCGTTGCGAGGCCGTCGCTCTTCATTGCCGCCGATACCTCGGCGTTAGGCACGCCCGCCGCCAGCATTTCGGCATAGCGATCAAGATCCACGGGATTCTCCTGCGCGCGTGCGCGCTTTGATCTCGGCGTACGCCGTGGGGCACAGCAGCTTGAGCCGCCGGGATCGATGCTCTGCGATTCGGTTTCGAATCGACTGCGGCCCCCAGTTGCGCCGGTCGATCCACTCACCGGCGTCCGTCTCCTCGATCCACTCTGCTGCGATCAGGCATGTCGCGTCGATGAGCTCGTCGACCGCGAGCTGGCTGAACTGCTCAGCGGCCACGCGCTGCGTGATCCACGCCACCTCTTCGTCTCGCGCAGACTGAATCTGCGGGAGAATATCCAGGCGGCAGCGCGTCCCCCATGCGATTTGTTTTTCGCTCCCCTGCAGCGGCGGGAGCACATCATTGAGCGGATCGGCCGCCGCCGCGCGGTTCTCGGCATCCGCCTGGGCGGCGAAGCATGCCTCGCACACGGCACCGCGCTGCGCGCGCCACGCGCCGTATCGTTCGGCGTCTCGAGCGGTGCCCCTGTAATAGCCACGAACCGGCTTGCCGCAGGAGGGGCACGGATACTCGTAGCGCGGCATCTCAGCTATCCATCTCGTCCGCGAGCCGTTCGCGGATCTCGGCACTCGAGAGTCCCAGTTCGCGTGTCCAGAGCCAGCCACATGACAGCGCGACAGCGGTCCACGTCGGCGCCGCGACGACTTTGCCTCGACGATGCGTCACGCGCATCAGGTAGTACAGCCCACTCGATCCCTCGTCGGGCCAGCATGCACGCATGTGGCCATCGATCACGAGGGGGAGGTATTCCACTCGCCCATCCGGTGCGTCCAGGACGGTTGTCGACCAGACCTCGTACGCCAGCGTGCCGAAGACGGCGAACACCTGGCGTCCGCGCTGGGTCAGCGCGGTGGATACCGGGTAGTCGCAGAAACCGGACCGATCCCGCGCGATGTCCGCGAGAAGCGTCTCGATTGCCGCCCGCTGCTCAGTCGTATACGCAGCCTCGAGCTCGCGGAGCGACTCCGGCGTCCAGAGGCGGGTTTCGGCCGTTTCGTTAATTTCGTTAACCATGCTCGTCTCCCGTGGAGGTATTCCGGCTACGCACCGCCGGCGGGTGTTGGTACCGCACATCATCTCACATCCTGAAGGATGCAAAAGTTGGGCGACGAAGGAACTGGAGTCCATCAAGGCCGCGATCCGGGCGAAGGTGGAGCACCCGTTCCGGGTGATCAAGCGGCAGTTCGGCTACGTGAAGGTGCGCTACCGGGGATTGGCGAAGAACGCCACGCAGGTGATGACGCTGTTCGCGCTGTCGAACCTGTGGATGGCCCGGAAGCGATTGCTGGCGATGGCGGGATAGGTGCGTCCGCAGCGGCGCAACGCGGCCCGAAACGGGCTGGAAATGCCGTGGAAACGCCGCGTCGGGAGTAGAAATCGGGTGCAGGCAACATCTGCCGTCGTGTTTCGGATCATCGCCAGCACGGTGCGCGGTAGATCAGAGGTTCCTTAGGGCGCAAGTCGGAACGGATGCACTTGCGGTCTTGGTCGAACGGCAGGTCTTCCCGCTCACACGGGGCAAGCGATGTGCCATTTGGGTATCGGATGCCCTTACACGCTTGCATTCCCGGCCCGGCGTGGCCGTGCTTGCAACGGGTCTTCCCGTCGCTCAAACTTTCCAAGCCACTACACCATTTTTCAGTCTTCATAATTCGCTCCGTTGGGGCATGCGCCCTAACAATCATTCAAGCCGACCCTGCGGGCGGCTTAATTCAGGTGTTATGCCCCTGCGGCATCGGCAGCTTTCTTGATCGCTTCGCTGCTGCCGCCCTGTGTCCAGGGGTATTTGCTGTGCTCATGTCGGAGCCGGCGCAGAAACATCAGAACGCCTTCCTCGGCAACGTTCCCGCCGCACCGCTCAAAAAGGAAGTCGCACACCTTCCGCGCCTCCATCTGTGTGTCGGCATCAGCTCCTACCGTTACTGTCAGTCTGGTTTTCATTTGTCCTTCCCAGTTCGGGGCATAACAATTCATTCAATCCGCCGCCGATCGCGGCGCAAATCGCAGTTGCGCTGCCGATTGCCAGTATCGCGTCCATCCTACGCACCCCCTGCGCTCTTGCGCGCTGCGAGCGAGGCGGACGGGCGAAGCACCAACTCGACGACGCGCGAGCCGTCGCGATGCGACTCCTCGACGCATTCGTCACGGTCAATGCTCACGAAATGGACACCGGTGTGGCATTCGCATCCGTAGGCAACCACCCCCGTGCTAGCGGCGGGCGGGTGGGTGTAGAGCGGCGGCATCGAGGCCAGGGCTGCGGACAGTGCATCGTCCAACAGGTCGCCCGCCACTGACGGCACGCGGGCTCGCATCGCCTGTCGCATGCGCCAATCGTTCCACGTGACCGGCACTGCCGTTGTGGGCGGCGGTTGCTGCGTACGTGGCGCCGCGCCGCAGATCGCACCGGCCGTTCGCGCCTCCCGCGCACCGAGTCCCGAATGCTGTAGAGCTGTGCTGCCATCTGTAATTGATTCATCGCTTCGTTCCCGTGCTAACTAGTCAATCAACCGGAAGCCGCTTCGCGGCTCCGGTTATTTCCGGTGTTATGCGGCTTACTCCCGTCTGGCGGTAATCGGCCGCCGCAGTACATGCGCAAGCCATTCAGCAGTTTTCGTGCCTTGGCCTCGTCGTTTCGCGCCTTGCACAGCATCCGGTCAATCATCGCCTTGGCGGCTTGCTCCTCGTTGAGTACCTTCCTCGCTCGGAATAGTCGCCACCCATCTCCAATCTTGTCGGCCCGGCCAATCTCATCTCTGCCCATGAAAAACACGCCGTAGGTCGAGCCGCTCGGGTACTCGCATTCGGTTATTCGCAGTGTCATCCTCGCTCCTCGCGGCACCGGCCGCATAACACGTCATTCGAGCTGACCGGCAAAAAGCGCCGGCAGCTCAATTCAAGGGTTAGAAGGCAATGCCATGCTCCGCCGCGAACTGCTGCCCCTGCGGACTGTTCCGGTATTCGTCGGACAGCTTGAATAGCCAGCCCTCGTCGTCGCAGTCCTGGCTTACGTCGATGATTCCAAGCGCAACGCATTCGAGAAGCGCCATGTACTTCCGCGCTTCGCCGACGTGCTCAATCCACTTTGGCGCCAACTCCCAAAGGCGCTCTGGAGAATTGGCTTTCAGCGCGCTCACCAGGTTGGCGGCTTCCTCCGCCTGCCAGCCTTGTTCAACAAGCCATGCTTTGCTTGCCGTGATCGGATTGCTTTCGTCGCTCATGTCGGTTGCCTTCTAACAGCTCCATCAAGCCGACGTGGCTTCGCCACGCGGCTTAACTCTGTGATCGCCGGCGGAAAACCCTCTCGTCTGCGTGGTTGATGCGTGTGTCGGCATGGGCGGCCCCTCCGGAACGATGCGCCATCGTCCCACCGGATACCGGCTACCAAAGTTGCCGCGGATTCGGTGCGACGTTGGCGCTTATCTGGAAGTACCCTAGCAGCCGATTGCGCGAGTCCGAGGGTGGAAACGAGGCGCCAACGGGGGCTGTTTTCGCGGCGGCACGCGCCACCGAGGGCGGCGGTCCTGCCGCCGGCAGCTCAAGGATCCGCGACAGGCTTTGATTCGTCGCCGCGGGATTTGGCGAGCAGTTTCGCCACCGCCTCGGGCCAGAACATCAGCGGCACGCCGGGCAGCAAGGGCGCAAACGCCTCTTCGAGGAAGGCGAGTTGCTCGGATGCGGAGCGCTCCTGCCCGGCACCGAACATCGGGCGCATTCGTGCGCGCTAGCGGCCCGCAGGCCACGCCTCTACGGCCGCCGGCATCCGGAAGCCCGCCGCGCCGCGGAATCGTTCGGCACCCACACGCAGGTAGTCCAGCATGCGCTCGACCACGATCCAACGGCGACGGTGCCGCTCGGCAGCCATGCCGGTCTTGGCCGTGCCACCGAAGGGATCGACGACGAGATCACCTTCCCCTGCCAGGAACCGCACGAGGAACTCCGCGATCGCGAGTGGCTGTTGTGCACCGTGCGCCGGCAAGCCCAGGCGACCGGCATCGGCGCGCACCCGGTCGGTGTCGGCGCAGCGGTGTCCACGCACGATCACATTGCGCGGGATGCGTCCCGGCGTCTCCCGGGCGAACGCGCCGGGCCGCAATCGAAATGCGCCGTCGCCATAGGTCCCGCTGCGCTGCTCGCCGCCCGCGCGCACCAGCCGGCGCTGGCGGTCCGTGTGCGGCTCCAGTACGCGGCGGTTGTCGGCGCGCGCGCGAAGCGGGTCGTTGCAAAACCAGTCGATCGCCTCGTAGCTCGCATTGAGCTGCATCCGGCGCAGGCTGGCCCATTGCGTGGGGCCGGGCGGGCGCGAGGGGTTGGACCAGATCAGGGTGTCCATCCGGTACAGGCCGAAGCGTTCGGCCAGGGCGATGGCCAGTCGCTCGCGGTAGAGCGAGCGCGCCGGCATCCCGGGGAGGAACACGTCGTTGCCGAGGTTCAGGCACACGCTGCCGCCCGGCACCAGGCGCGCGATCACCGGCTCCAGTGCCCGGCACAGGAAATCGGTGTAGGCCGACTCGGGTGGATTGTCATAGCGGCGCGGGCGGTTCAGCGGGTATGGCGGGGAGGTGGCGACCAGCGTGATGTCCTGATCGAGTCCAGCCAGCACGTCCTCGCAGCGCCCCCAGACCGCGACCCCGAGGCGCGTGGAGAACGCCACCAGGCGCGTGCCGGCGGCGGCATCATGCAGGCCCGTGCGTGTTCGGTTCGCCAAGGCCCACACGCCACGCGCACCCTCGACCCGCTCCAGGACCTGCATGGACTTGAGTGTCTGCTGGATCCAGCGGACCTGACGCTTCACCAGCGAGCGCGGCGTGCCCGCCTTCCCCACCGGCGTTCGCGCCTCAAGGTCCGCGGCGGCAAGTCCCGTGCGATCCGCGACGGCCGCATAGAGGCTGGCGTTGTCGAGCACGCCCTCCGTTGCGCCTTCGTAGGCCTCCAGCACGGCATTGAACAGGTCGCCTTGTTGCATCACGGCGAAGGCGCCTGCGGCGTCGCGGGCGCCGGTCCCGATGCGACTTCCCCCGTGGCGCCGGCAGCATCGGCCTGACGGGCTCGATACGCCAGCAATGCCTCCTGACACGTGTCGACGTAGACCGGCGCGCCATCCATCGTCACCAGCAGGTGGTGGTCGAACATCGCTGCCACCTCACTCAGGCGCGCACCGTGGTTGGCGTCGATGGCGGCGAGGATCTCGGCTCGATCCACATCGCAACCCATCCACGCGCCGCACTTGGTGAAGGTGTGGATTCGATCCTCCGCGGGCAGCAGGGCTTTGGCCTGGTCTGCGTCCAGCGGCTGGTCGAGCCAGGATTCGGGTGCGTTCATGGTGCGTGAACTCCGCAGTTGATGACGGCTCGATCATGGGCGATTGCCACCGGGTGCGAAGTACCAGCACATTCCTGCAAGCCCCTGGCGGGAGCCGGCATCGCACATGCGCACGATGCGGCAGCGCGATGACGATGCGAACCTGTTCAATCCCCGGGATGCGTTGCCGGCCCCGACCGATCGATCCGTGGGCCTCATTCCAGACCGTCCGGGGCGCCTTCAGTCGCCGTCCGCAGGTGTGCTCGCGTTCGAGTTGAACCCAACTGCGTTGAGTAGCGCGTCGATGCCTCGCCCCTGGTTCAACACCAGGTCGCGTCGAATCTGCCGGCATCGCTCCGTCACGAAGAACAGGTTCTCAAGGCCGAGGTCCGCGACGGTCTCGGCAAGATGGGACACGTCGAGTCCCGGCGTCAGCGCCGGATCGAGTTCCCGTTTCGCGCAACGCAGCTTCAGCGCCCGTGTCGGTTGCGGAAGGTCGATCGCCAGGTCAAAGCGACGCTTGATCGCCTCGTCGAGCAAGGATTCGGCGTTGGTGGCGCACACCAGCGTCACGTGTGGCGGCAGCTTCTCGATCGCAATGAGGAGGTGGTTGGTGACGCGTCGGATTTCACCGACATCCGAGCCGGCGGACCGCTTGATCGAGATACCGTCGAATTCGTCAATGAAGACCAGGCACGGCGCCGTGCGCGCATAGTCGAACAACTTGTCGATGTTCTTGCCCGTGGCGCCCATGTAGCTGTCGACGAGACCGCCATGACTCACCGCGAGGAAGGGCACATCGAGTTCACGGGCGAGGGCTTCGGCCAGCATCGTCTTGCCGTTGCCCGGCGGGCCGCAAAGCAAGACCTTGTGGCGAGGCGCCAGGTGGAAGGCGGCCAGCTCGTCGCTGCGACGGTGCTCTGCCACGATTCCCTGGCATTGGTCCAGCACGTTGTCGGGCAGTGTTACCGCGTCGAACCCGTAGCGGGCGTGCATCACGGTCACCAGTTCGGTCGGTACCGACGGCAGCGACACGGAACGCATCTGGCGGGAGAGGATCGAGACCAGCTTGCGATGAACGGCCGGATGGCTGTCCTCGATCTTCTCGGCAATCTCCTTTGCCTCCCTGACCGCGATCGCGTCCTGCCCCCAGATGAAGTTCTGGACCATCGCCGGAAGCTGCGTCAATGCGGATGTCGCCGAACGTCGTCGTTTGGCGACCGCCGTTTCTGGGGGCTTGGTGTTGCTCGTGTCCCGGGTTGCGCTCATAGCAGCGGCCTCGACGAGATGGTTGGATTGGAGAGGGGCAGGCGCACCCCGACGCTTCGGCGTCAGGGCGAATCACGCCTCGCCATCTTCATCCTCGTCTTCCTCTTCCTCGTCGATCAGGCCCTCCTCGCGCAGCGCGTCCCACGTCAGCTCCATGACCCTTGCGGCCACCTCGTCGGCCGGATCGTCCGGCCGAGCCAGACCCATCGCGGTGTACGCATCACTGATGCAGGTGTCGACGTCGGCCGCATCGAGCCACGCGATGTCCCCCTGCGCGAGGTGTACTGCCCGCGCAACCGCAACCGTGGCGATGTGTTCGGCCTGCGTACGGCCGTCTTCCGTATCCACGATGGCGCACGTGTCCAGATCCTCGAACTCCCGCCGGCAGTGCGCGCAGTCATACGGGAAGTCGACCTGTTCGCCGCTGTCCTCGTTCGTGGCGACGCCGTGGGCCGCGGCGAACGGCTCGTCCTCGCCCTCGCGCCGCCACGCCGTCACGGGCTTGAAGGTAAGGACCTTGCGGATCTCGCGCAGGGTGCTGCTGCCGCACTCGGGGCAGTAGATCGTAATCGTCATGGTTCTACCTCCTTGCGCGGGGGGTTATCAGCTGCGTGTGTTGCCGGCCGTGCGTGGATTGTTGGCGACTCCTGCGGCATGCCGGCGCGCACCGTCGGCGGATTTTATGGCGCGGGCTACGTAATTCGCGGCTCGGGATGCGCCGGCTTCGCGCATGGCGTTGCGGGCGGGTCGAAGGAAGATGATGGCATCCTCGATGCGACGCTCTCGGTTCGGCTTGTGTGTTGCGCGCTTCATCTTGATTCGTTCGGTGCTCATGTGCGCATGCACTCTCTCGTTATCGTGGGGAACCTGATCACCTTGCCATGCAAACGCCGCGCTCGAAGTTCGCGCGGATTCGTCCGCTGACGCGATCACGGGTTGCCGAGTTGTCGCTCTAGCCGGCGGCGGTACCTGCCGGCCTGCTACTCGTTGCGCGGCACGGCCACGTAGCCGTCCTCGTCGCCGTCCTCGACGTCGCCGGCGATCTCTTCCGGCGTCGTGTACGGACACGGGAAACTCCCGTACACCGAGACCGCAGCCGAAGGCTTCGTGCACTACTCCCGGATCAGCGCACGGACGGCGGCCGCGTCGATGGTCGAGCCGTGTGCGATCCTGGTCATGGCGTTTCGCTCTCAGTTCGCCGCCGGCCGTTCGCGGAGTGCCGCGCTGGATTGCATGGGCGCAGAGGTCGAGGTGCTGGCCACGGCATCGGGTACATCCACGCTATCGCCCATCGCGTAACTCACCCAGCAGCGCATGGCGGCAACCAGCGGGGTGTCACCGGTTTCGGTGACCACCAGCGCATCCCCTTCCACGTTGTCGATCGTCGCCTGCCAGCGCGACATCGAACTGCGCGCAAGCTCGATGCCTTCGCGTTCGATGATCTCGCCCGCCCAGAGCCAGTCCGTCGAGTAGGCGTTGACCGCACGTCCCTCGCGGATCGCTTCCTCCACCCACGGCTTTACCGGGTGGCCACCCTCGCGCAGAACGTCCAGCTCCACCACGCTCACCGCCCAGTCCAGCGCCTGCCCCGCCAGCTCGCACGTCTTGACCCGCATCGGCGTCTCCTCTCCTGCGCATCGGTATGGCCGACAGCATCAGGCACGAAGGGCGAGGCCAAAGTTCGCGCGCGTTTCGCGTGGCCTCAATGCACGCGCGGCGACTGGTCGCTGTACCGGGCGCGGATTCCGCGCCGGGCCAATGCCTTCTCGAGACGGGCCAGCGCGGCCCGATGCCAGGACGCCGGAAGCGGACGGAAATCGGGATGTCGATCCCACAAGGGCGTATCGGTCGCATAGCGATGAAGTTCCACCGCCTCCGGAGGCGCGCCTTGTTCAACCATGATGGCCTCGACGGTCTCGACGGCGTGCCGGACCAGCTGTTCGGCGCGACGATCCAGCTCCGCCATCAACCGCGCGACCGCGTCGGGCACCGGTGCCTGTCCGGCTTCCCACGCCGCCAGCTGTGCCCCGTCCACGCCGGCATGGTCGGCGATCCAGTCGAACGAGAGCCCGAACTCGGCACGCAGGGCGCGAAGCGTTGCCGGCATCATCAGCCAAAACCGAACATCGGCTCGACCGTCGGGACGCGGACGGGCGATCGCGGCCCCAGCCCGGCGTTGCCCGACCAGCCGTAGCACATCCCGTCGCGGACGATGTAGGCGCGTTCGTCCAGGCCGTGCGCACGCGCCTCGGCCAGGTGCTTGCGCGCCAGCCGACAGCCGGGCCGCGAGGACGAGGCGAGGGCTTTCACCTTGTCGAAGCCCTCGGCTGCCAGGGCGAGTACCACGGTGTGGGCAATGGCCATCAGGATCTCCTTGCGTTGTCATTCTACGTCGGGGCATGGCGACACATCGCTCGCCTTGCCGGTCAGGAAACCGGCGTAGTCGTATGCCGTCTTGCCGAGCTCGAAGCCCCCGACGAGGTAAATGGTGCGCTCGCCGGCTGCCTTCATCCGGCGCTCGTGTTCGCGCTGCTGCTGCGCCGACGCGCGGAAGTGCTGCCTGCGCGACATGGGCTTGATTTTCGGCTCGGTGATCGTCTCCACCGTCATCGCGCCGGCGCGGTGGAGTGATTCGACCGCCTGTCGAAGCGTCATCACCGCGCCCTTGAATCGAATCTGCTTTTCAAGCGCCTCCCGAAGCCGGCCGGCACGCAAGGCATCGGTGCCGGACAGGAAACCGTTCACGTCATCGGCCAATCGTGCCGCCCGCTCGCCCTCTGCGCGTGCCCTGGCATCGGCCTGCACGGCTGCTCGCCGCGCGTCGCTCTCCCGGCGTCGCAGAAGAAGCTCCACCTCGCCCTTGGCTTGCTCCAGCGTGGCGTGGATCGTGTCTCCGGTTGCCGGTCGATCCCCCGCCTGCACCGCCCAGCGCTCGCCAAGGCCGCACACCGAGATGGGGTAGATCGGCACGCCGAGGTGGAGCTGCGCATGGCGTTCCGGGGCATTCTGGGTCGTGGTCATCCCGTCTCCTTGTCCGCAGGCGTTGCAACGGTGCATGCGCACACCATGGCACCGGCAGAGCGCGGGCAAAGATCGAGCGGGTTCTTGCGTGCCCTCGGCGGGATCGCGCCGGCGCGGTTGCGCGCACGTGCTCCTGGGTCCGCTTGCGACCGGCGTGCGGGCGGGCGCCGTACTCGCGCCGCGCCGCTATCGTCAGGAGACCTCGATGCCCTTCAGTTCCATCGTGCGTTCGATGCCGAGCGCGGTGAACGCCGCTGCCGCCTCCCGGCACCAGGCCAGCAATGCGGCACCCCGGGCACGCATCCCCGGCGAGGCGTGGAACTCATCGACCGGCACGCCGTAGTCGACCAGGAACCAGTTCGACCGGGCGCCCATTGGTCCCAGCGCAAGGCGCAGGCGTGGGTTGGGCCGTCGGATCTGACTTCGGGTCTCCCAGACCAGCACCAGTTCGGCCAGCTCGATCCCGGTGATCGTCGACGCCTGGCGCAAGTAGCCCGCCAGGGCATCGTGCACGCGACGACGCTCGCGTTCCCGCACGAGCGCACCTTCCGCGGCCTTGGCCTGGGTCTCGATGCGACGTGCCTCGTCCTTCCTGGCCTGCTCGGTGCCGCGCCTGGCCGCCTCCACCCGCTCGCGCTCGTCCAGAAGGGCCTGCGCGAAGGCGGCTTCCAGGGCAGGATTGCGACGCATCGCCTCGCGTGCGAGGCCGACCGCCATCTCGACGATCTGATCGTCGCTCAGTCCGCTGAAATCGAGGCCGTCCTCAGACGTCGGCATGATCGATCTCTTCGTCGGTCATGTCGAAAAGAGCGCGCACGAGCGCACGTGCCGTGCCGTAGCGTTCCGCCAGGATGCGCCCGACGACGAATCCCTGCTTGGACGAGAACTTCATCCGCCCGCTGCGGCCTGCAGCGCCCTGGGCGATGTTGCGCACGGACTCGGCCACCGCAGCGCCGTGCGCGTCTCCGGCCTCCTGCGCGATCGTTCGCGCGTGGTCGGCGATGCCGGCGTGCCCCGGCGCGACCTGCGAGAGCCACGCGAACGAGGGGTCCTTGTGAAACGGATCCTGCTCGAAACGCTTGATCGATTCTGCAACGTAGTCCCGATGCCACGCACCCAGCATGCTCATGTGCGCACGCGATCCGCCGGGGTGTTGCCAGGCCGTTGCCGCCGCGGGTATGCCTCGACGCCATACTGCCCGGCCAGCTCCTGTGCGCGTCGCTTTGCTTCGGCGACCGTCGGCGCGGCGCCGAGGCTACGAACGCCTGGCCTGTTCTTGTCGGCTATGCCGTACCCGGCTTCGCCGCCCTTGCCGAGCTCGCTGTGCCACCAGGTGCTTCCGACAATCGTGCTGCCGACGATGGGATCCATCTTCCTCTCCTGTTGTGGACTGCCTGCGCGGCAGAGAACGGCGGGTCATTACTCGAAAGCCGTGTCGGGGTAACCCATTTCGACAAGCCCGCGTTGCACGATGCGGGCGTCGGAGTTTCCGACGATGCCGATCGAAACGCGATCTTCAAATGCCTCGAACTCTGCAGCGGAAAGCTCAAGGTCGGCTACTGCGGCAGTGCGCTTTTCGCCGTATTCGTCGCGATAGCTGTACAGCACCGGCTTGCCGCCGACGGTTTCGGCGGACAGCTTGAAGCCTTCGCCGTTCTCATACACAGCGATCTGCTTGCCGTTGAGCGCCGAGCGCCCGAGGAACTTCACAAACTTGCCCATTTCGTTCTCCTGTTTCGCCGCGCCCCTTCGGCGCGGCTTGCTGCCTGTGCGGCAGAGGGTGTTGCGTACTTCCGTCTTGTCTTCCGCTACACGCCCATGCGCGCCGGCGCGGCCGCGAAGGCTGGCTCGATGCTGCGCAGTCGAGCGATCCGGTCCTCGACCTCGTGCGCATGGCACACCGGGCCGGTGCTGTGCGCCCCGGCACACCAGGCGGCGAGCTGCCTGGTGGCGATCATGGCGTCATAGAGGCCGTCCAGCGACTGCCCGTCGACGAATGCGGCGCAGTTGACCTCGCCCAGGGGCGCGTGCTCGCGGATGAACGCCTCGGCGTCCGCGAGGTTCATGCCCTCGCGCAGGGCGATGAGCCGTTCCGCGGCCCGATCGTAGGCGCTGCCGCTGTAGGTGATCGTGTTCATTGCGCACTCCCGGACGCGCGGTTGCATTTGCCGGCAGTATGCATGTGATGTCAATCGGGCAAAGATCGCGCAAAAACACGCGTGTCCCGGCCTTCACGCCGAACCCGTGCGCGTGGGGCGTGTCGCCGTGCGACGCGACGATGCACCCGGCCCGTCGCCACCCGGACGCCCGGCCGGATCAGTTCATCGAGAGCTTCTCGCCGTCTTGCGGCGGAACCGGAAAGCCCACCGGCAAGGTCACGGGCAACAGGAATTGCGCCAACGCATCGACGTCCATCTCGCGCCGCTCGACGAGCGCGGCGGCGAGCGCGCGAAGCCAGCGGCGGTTGATCGCGAAGAACCGCGCGAGCAGGGCCTTTTGCTCGTCCATGAGCTCGCGGAACAATTCCTCGTTGCGCTCGCGCTCCCAGGACGATTCGGGCTGGCTGTAGAAGACACGGCCCTCCTCGAGGTGCGCCAGGTAGCTCCTTGCAATCCGCAGCCAGTTTGTCATCGCGCCTTGCGCTCGAAGACTGGCCCACCCGAGTTCACCCTGCTCCGCCACGCGGCCGGCCAGGCACAAGAGCATCTCCCAGTGCACCTGATCGGGGTGAATGAGCACCTCATCCTTGAAGGCCGTCCCCTCCACGGTCCCGCACAAGCCATCGCCACCGGTTCCCATCATGGCCTTGAGGTCGGATGGCAGGGTGTCGAGCGCCGCGTAGATCAACACTACCCCCGCCTCGTAGATCGCCAGACGGTACTCAATGTTGTCGCGTTGACGCGGCTGGAGGTATCGGTTCGCGGAAAACATCCATTCGGGATCGCGCTTGTTCGTGAGGTTCAAGCCTCCCGCGCTCGCGTCATTGAGCTGAAGAAACCCCACGCCTCCCGGAAAGCGGATCGGCACCACTCCGTCCTGCACTTCGACGACCCCGAGCTGCGCGCCGGGCACATGGTGCTGCAGCAGCCTCACGCACAGGCTGCTGGCGGTCTTCCGCCCGATCTGAAAGCTGGTGATGACGCTGCTTTGGGTTGTTCCGTAGCACACCCCGCACAGCGCGCCCGGCGTGTAGCGGGGATTGATCGCGTTGCCCAAGTCGTCATAGGACTCGCACGGGCGCTCCGCTTTGTCATCGACGATGAACCGGTACCCGCTGCAGTCCTGGCACTGGATCCTTTCCAGCTCACGGCCGGCGCCGTTGCAGTGCCTGCAGCTGCTGCTTGGCCACGCGATGGACTGGACCGGAACCCACTTGACGTCTTCCGGCACCTGCAACGCCAATCCGTTGCGCACCTGGCGGCGCTGCGTCTCGCCCGGACACGCCTGCTCGCAGGGCTGGTCTTTCGCGATCAGGATGATGCCGCCGGCTACCACGCACGTTTGGCCGTCCAACTCGAAGGGACCGCCACCGTGCTGGCTTGCGCAGGTGTGCTCGGCGAAGGCGCGCAGGGCCTCGAGTGCCGATGCCGAGTCGCTGGCGCAGTGCGGTTGCGCACTCTCCGGGTCGAGCATCCCGAACAGGTCCTCGCCAGGGTTGGAGTCCTTGATGTACCCGAACAGGACCGCCTCCACCTCGCGGATGCGGTCGCATGCGTCGGCCTTCAGTCCCAACTCCCGCACGCCACACATCACCTCCCGTGCCGTGTCGCCGATGAACGCCGCGATCGCGCGCGCCCGTTCGTGCACGCCCGCCGGCGCCGCGGCCACGCCGTCCTCGAACCGCTTCCACGACCGGTTCAGTCGCTTCACATCCACGCTCGTCCGAATCGTCACAGTACGCCTCCTGGTCACGGGTCTGAACCGGCCTGCGCCCCAGTCTATGAGGCCCGCGGCGGACTCGAAGTGCGGAAACAAGGCCCCAAACCCCTCGGTTTCCGGTGATTGGCGCCGGTCAGCGCCTCGCCTGCGGGCAGCGAGGACGGAAGGCGCACTTCCCGCACTGCGCCGGCTCGGCCGCGCCGGCGGGCGCCACCTGGCCACGCATCAGGGCGTGGTAGCGGTCCACGCAGGCCACCAGCTGCTCTTCGGTCAAGAGCGGGACCGGCAGGTAGGTGGGCGTGCGACCCGGTGCCACCAGGCGCACCCAGGCCTGGTTCACCACGCCGCGCTCGCCCAGCGCCTTGAGCGCGTCCGGCCGCGACCGGTTGAGCACCATCGCCTGGCCCGAGAGTTCGATCTGGTCGTATCGCGTCCAGCGCTTGCGGTAGCGGTGCTTGGTCTCCACCACCGCCACCCCGGTGTGCGTCGCGAACACCTGATCCACCCGCGCTCCCACCCGGCGCGGGCGCGCGGTACGAAAGTAGGTCTCCGAGTACAGCAGCCTGCCGTTGGCGATCGAGGCCGGCATCGAGCGGCGCTCGGTCTGCTCGTAGGTGCTCGCGTCCCCCGCTTCCCCGTCGCGAAAGGACGCGAGCACGTGCCACAAGGCAAAGGCCAGCAGCGCCGCCAACACCACGAGCGCGAGCGTGAACACGTCAGTCCGCCCGCGACACGATCAGCTCCACGTTCCAGTCGCGCTCGTCATCCCCCCACTCCACGTTCAACCCGATCACCGGCCGGCCCGCGGCGTAGGCGTGGATGCGACGCGTGAATTCCTCGCGAAGGTCCTGCAGCTGCTCGGTCAGCAGCTCCACCATCCGTCGCGTGCGGTCAATCTCGTCCACCGTCAGCACCCGCGCCAGCTCCCACAGCGCGGCCGCACGCGCGATCGCCAGCAGCTGCCCCACCACCCTCGCGTTCTGCGGCACGCACACGGTCTTGATCGTGTTCGCACGAAGGTCATCCATGCAGGTGAGGTCGTGACCGCTCCCCGGACCACCAGGACGCATGCCCGCCTTCAGCAGGAACTGGTTGAGCTGCTCGGTTTGCTGGCGAAGCCGCGGCCTGCGTGCGACCAGCCATTCCTCCAGGGTGCCCTCCTGCGCGAACCGCAGCAGGTTGCGCACGTGCTGAAGCTCGGTGAACAGGACGATGTCCGGCAGCGAGCACGGCACCCGCAGCCGCTCCTCGCCCGCACCCAGCGGCCTGCCCTCGCCTCCCGTTTCCTGTCGCATGCTCATTCCAGTCCCCATGTCTTGCGAAGTCGGTCCAGACACCAGCCAGTCGCCGTGCGACCCGCCGGCCAACGCTCCAGCAGCCAGGCCACCGCGGGACTGAGTGCGTAGTAGAACCAGATGAAGGCGCGCCCCGGAACAGTCCCGGCCAGCCGCGCATCCCGGTACCGGCGAAGGGCCTGCGTGCGGGGATCGTCGATGCCGTACACCGCGGTCGCGATGAAACAGCGACGGTCGCCTGCGGACGGGCGCTCGCGCTTGCGGTTGTGATGCGCCCTCACCTTTCGGTCGAATTGCGCGTGCTGGCGATCACCCTCCGTGCGCGCTGCCCGTTGCCCGGGTGTCGCCCGGTCACCCAGTCGGCGCAGCAGCAGCAACTTCTGCTCACAGATCGCCAGCGCCGCCACCTTCGTGATCGCGACGTAGTCGTCCTTGCGATAGTTCAGCCGGCGTCCCGTGCGCATGCGCTCACTCCAGTCGCGGCTCGAGGGCCGATGCCAGTGCACCCCGGAAGGCCGATTCCAGTCCCATCACGTCCGCCCAGGTGTTGCGCGGCGCGTAGGTGCGGACCGGCAGGTCGCCGAACAGCTCCTCGCGCACGTCCTCGAACAATGCCACCTGGTCAATCAAGCCCAGGCGATGTGCCTGCGCGGCCGTCCATACCCGGCCCGTCCCGATTTCTTCCCGCGTGGCCTTGAGCCGGTCGCCACGCGACGTGACCACGCTGTCCAAGAACTCGGTCGCCAACCCGTCGATCAGCTCCTGCCACAGTGCGCGCTCCTCGGGCGTGTCCTTGCGCAGGTACGACGAGCCGCCCTTGAGCGCACCGGACGCGACTTTCTCTTCCGCGATACCCACGCGACGAGCCGCCTCCGAGGCGTCGTAGCTCCAACGCACCACGCCGATCGAGCCGACCAGGGCGTAGCGGCTCGCGCGGATCGTGTCCGCCTTCACCGCGATCATGTAGGCCGCCGAGGCGCCGATCGAGCCGACCTGAGCATGGATGGGCTTGGCGTGCTCGCCGGTACGGCAGCGCTCCAGTGCAGCCCCGATCCGATCGGCTTCGACCGGCGACCCACCCGCCGAGTCGATGCGAAGCACCAGCGCCTTGGCACTCGCGCTCGCGCACGCCTGCTCGATCAGAGGCACCAGCCGATCCGCCGACGCCTTCGCGCCCGGGGCAATCGAGCCGGTGATGTTGATCACCGCCACGTGCGGGCGTGCACCACCCCGCACCCAGTCCGGGATCGTGATGCCGAGTTCGCGCAAGCCCATCACCAGCACGGCCAGCAAGAACCCCCAGAACGCGCAGTCGCGCAGGAGCTTGCGCCAGCCGGCATCGGCACGGCGGCGGGCGCTCTCCTCGGCAAGGAAGCGGGAGGCCGAGTCGATCAGCGGCGACCACTGCGACGGAGCTGCGGGGATCTGGGAGGTCGGTTCCTGGGGAGGCGGGTGGTCCATGGGGATTCCTGGGTCGTGGTTCATGGGCGGGTTCGCGGGGGCGTGGCGACGTCCGGTACTGCGCTCCGTGGAACATTTGTTCCACGCGACGCCGCATGCCCGGACTCAAAGCCCAGCAGCACGCGCCACGGCGTACGGAACAAGGCCGCGAGGTTCACGCCCGGGAGGAGACGGCTCACGCGCAACCAGAGGTCGCGGTCTTCGGGGGGCAGCTTGGGGCCGATGGCGCGGAGGTTCGAGGGCATCGTCGCAGTTCGTGAGACGGACGCGACAGTTCTACCGCGTCTTGTGGCCGAGCAAAACGCCGTTTTCTCACCCGGTGAGATGCGCGTCCTCGTCGCGATCGCGCAGCTTGCGCACCTGGCGCCGGAGGTCGGCCACCTTGTGCCATGCCCGGCGCACCTGGCGCGCCTGCTGCTCGGTCTCCACCACCAGGTCCTGCTCGAAGGGGCGCGCCCGTCGCTTGAGGTCCGGAATGCTGTAGTCGGTGAGGTTCACCTTCGGGATGTAGATGTAGCGCTTCCCGGTCTTCTCGCCACTGCGCAGCTTTGGGAAGTGCATCTCCGCCCAGTGCAGCTCCAGCGTTCCCCTGTGCACACGCTGCGAGATGAATAGTGGTGCGTACAGGCTCCCGTTCTTGCCCACGTCCGCGGTGGTCTTCGCCCGCTCCTGCAGCTCATCGCGCATCTGGTTGCGTTTTGCGCTGAACGCTTCGCACAACGCCTCGGCCCTCGCCTGCAGCGTTCCTTCCAGCCCGGTGATGATCTTCAGGATGCTATCGAGCTCGTCCCGCATAAGGCCCCTTCCGTTGTGGTCTCCCCACCCCTTTATTTGATGGGGATATGCTGGGAATTCCCAAACAAGGATAGATGCCCGCAGAGGGGGGTCGAGGGGTCGAAACCCCTATCGAAAGGGGGGAGGTTTCGGTTCGCTGGTTTGGTGGGGAAACGGAAAAGCGCGTGCGCAGCGGTGCCCTTTCGATGGGTCGCCTTCGCGCTTTTCCCTATCAAATCGTAGGGAGTCCTTGCCGCGATGGCGCGAACACGGAACTGGCGCACCCCGGGGGACGCCTCTCCTCCTGCAGGCCCGCGTCGCGCCGGCGCATCGACAAGCCGCTGCGAGGCGTGATGTTCGAGCGGGACCTGGTGCGCGTCCGTCCCGTCGCCGCGGCATGGCTTGGCTCATATTTACGGCAGCTTAACCCTCTGTTTATGTTGTCGAATATCGCGGCATGCGCCATATTGGCCGAGATACTTTTAGTGAATTCGCATTGCGTGCTTTCCTGCTAGTATCTACGCCAAAGGGATGGCGCGCGGCGGTCATTCAGACGCCTTACCGCTTTTATATCAACGTGTTGGATGGGAGTACGCAAGCATGTCTATCTCGGCCACAACTGCCGGTTGCGATCTTGGATATGGGAACGTCAAGGTCGTGGGTCGCCGCGCCGGTGCCGTCCACGAGGATCAGTGCGTGTTGCCGGTGGGCGCATCGCCGTTGGAGCTGGCGCCGAAGACGCTCAACGGCAAGCCGGATCTGTGCGGGGGCGAGCTGGTGCTGGTGAAGGGCGCCCCCTGGGTCGCCGGCGCCGATCCCCTCATGCTCCAGGGGTTCGCGCGCCAGACCCACGAGGGCTATATCGAGACCGACGAGTACCAGGCCCTGTTCTTCGCCGCCCTCGCCCGCCTTGGCTATTCGTCGATCGACCACCTGGTCACCGGCCTGCCCTGCTCGCATTTCTTCGGCCCGAAGGCGCAGGACCTGATCAAGCGCATCCGTACGCGCTTTTGCGGCGAGCACTGGATCCGCGATGGCCTCAGCGTTCGCGTCAAGAACGTCTACGTGATCGCCCAGCCGGCCGGGGCGTTCACCGCCTACCGGGCCGAGAACCCCGGCGTGGCCGTGCACCCGGACTCGACCTGCCTGGTCCTCGACGTCGGCTTCTTCTCGGTCGACTATGTGCTGATGATGGGCGATTCCCTTCGCCACTCGAGCTCGGGTTCCAGCCTCTACGCCTCTTCCTCGGTCCTCACCGAGGCGGCCCAGGCCATCGAGCGCAAGCACAAGGTCAAGTTGACCCCCTCGCGGCTGGAATCGACCTTCCGCCGCGGGCAGGGGGTCCTGGCGATCGGCGGGGAGGAGATCGAGTTGCGGCCGTTCATGGAGGAGGCGTCCGCCAAGGCCGCGCGCCATGTCATGGCCGAGCTTGCCTCCACCCTGCGGCAGGAGGGTAACGCGCTGGACAAGGTGCTGCTGACGGGTGGTGGTGCCCAGTGGTATGCCCAGGCCGCACGGGCGCAGTTTGGCGACCGGAAGGTGCTGATGGGCAAGGATCCGGTGCTGGCCAACGCCAAGGGCTACCAGTTCCTGGCGCAGAAGGCGGCCCAGCGCCCGCAGGCAGCGTGATGGCTCGGGTCTCGAAGCGGCAGCCTGTCGCCGGGGCTGTCGTCAAACGCAAGCGCGGCGCGGCGCCACGCAAGCGCACGGTGCTGGAATGGGCGCCGGACGATCCGATATTCCTGGATCTGGAGGATCGCAAGGCGCGGGCGCGCGGCAAGCGGCTCCGCCAGCTGGCCCTGCTGGGACTTCGTGCCGAGCAACAGGGGTTACGCCTCGATGCGGCCGATACCCTCGTCCTGCCCGCCACGCTCTTGGCCACCAACCCGGTGGCTGCGGCCGTGGCTGCGCCCTCCCCTCCCCCGGACGGCCTCGACCAGTTGGCGCAAAGCCTGCTCGGGTTCACGTAAGCGCCTGCGATCTTGGCCAGGGCCGCAGGTTGCGGCCCTGGCCATCTGAAATCGCCCCACCGTCATTTGCGGCCACATCATCGTTTTGCCCCTTGCGCTCTGTTTTTGGTGGTGCGAAGCTCGCGCCATCATCCTCCGGGGAACTACGATGACTTTTCCGACGACATCTGCGTCGCTCGCCGTAGGCTCGAACATTTTCGAGTTATGGGCTCGCGAAGGCCAGAAGCTGCTCGATGCGATCAGAAGGGAAACCAACCGTCCTGAAGAGCGCCGGATCCTCCGCACCTTTCGCCGGAACGAGGCCCTCGAAATCGGGGATCTGTCGGGACACCAATGGCTAAAGTACCGCAGCTCGCTGGGGCTGTCCGATTCGGCTGAAGCGCGAGTGACACTGGCCGATATCCATCGCATGCAGGAGGCGGTTGGCAATCGACCTTCGCGCCCGCCGGGGACGCGTCCGATTCGCGCCGCGATATCAAATTTCAAGGGAGGAGCTGGGAAAACCAGCGTCTCACTTCACCTGAGCCACTACCTCGCCTTCCGCGGCTGGCGGGTGCTGATTGTCGATACGGATCCCCAGGGCACCCTCTCCCGCTTTTTTGATTATTTGCCGGAGGAGGTGGATCCGGAGACCACGCTGAGCATCGTGTTCGGCACCCTGGATTCCATGGACATTCCGACTATTACGCCCACGACGACCCACGTCGATGGACTCGACATCCTGCCAGCGTCCCTGGACATGATCGGCGCGGATATCCGGGTGGCGAGCGCCTTCCAATCTGGAGCCAAGGGGGCAAGCAACTTCTACAAGTTGATCGACCTGGCCCTCCAGAAAGTCGAGGACGACTACGACATCATCCTCCTGGATACCGCGCCCGCATTTTCCTTCGCAGCCCTCAATCTCATGTGGGCCGCAAACGCTCTCATCATCCCAGTACCCCCCTCCATGCCGGATTTTTCGGCATCGGTCGACTTTTGCAAGATGTTGTTCGACATCATTTCTTCGATTGAGGGCCGCGTTGGAACAGAGCGCGTCTGGAATCCGGCCGTTGTGGCGCACACGCGCGTTGATCGTTCAGCAACCTCAGACGGCATCCGGAAGATGTCGCGCCGGGTTTGGGGTCTAAATCAGGTGGAAGAGGTCGTCCCCGAATCTCGTGTGTTCATGCACGCGTTTTCGCGTTTCCGCTCGCTGTACGAGGTTACGGCATCCGAAGTGGATTCGCGCGCACTCCGCCGCGCCCGCGAAGCCGTTGACACTTTCGGGGCCAGGATGGTCCAGCATTTCCGTGCGGCTTGGGCGGAGCAACTCGCATCTGCTGATGCCGAGGAGATTGATCATGGCTAAGCAGCGCGGTGCGGCATTTCTGGATTCGGTACTCGCGTCTGCCGACGCGTGTGAAGCGCGTCCTGATCTCCCGGAGCGCAAGGCTCGTGGAACGAGCTACCTCGCCAAGGAGATGGCAGCAGCCAACGCTGGACTTGAGGCGCGCTTGGAAAGCCTGGAGCGCAAGTACAACGGCGGCGAGGCCCTGCCCACCCGGAAGATCCCGACCAACATGATCCACCGCGGCCCGTATGCCAACCGGCTGTCGTCCGCATTCGATCCCGACCGAGATGAGCGATTCGCGTACCTCGTCTCGCAGATCCAAGCCACGTCCGGGAATGTAACGCCGATTTTCGTGCGGATCGTCCCCGATAAAGAGACGTACGAGCTCGTCTACGGAGAGCGTCGTTGGCGCGCCTGCATGCTGCTCGGGCTGGAAGTGCTGGCGATTATCGCCGAGGTCACCGACGAGGAGGCAGCCCTTCTCCAACATCATGAAAACAACGCGAAGGCTGATGTGTCGGTGATCGAGCGCGGATATCAGGCTCGCTCATGGGTGGCGCATTTCAATGGGTCTCGACAGGAGTTCGCCGCTCGCCTTGGCGTCACAGAAAGCCATCTCCACAGCCTCCTCCTGATCGGCGGCATTCCTGAAGCATTCGTCGAACTACACCCTGATCCACGGATGGTCAAGTTCAAGGATGCGCGAGACATTGCGGTTCTTCACCGTGATAACCCTGCCCTGCTACAGGATCGGATGACCGCCCTACAAACGGCAGGGAAGCCACTGTCCGGGCGAGACGTGTTGTCGTTCCTGCTTAAAGGAGGCGCGCCCACCGCTGCTGGCCCAACGCCTAAAGCAAGGATCCGTCGGCAAACCCTATCAGTTCCGCTCTCCAGCATGGCTCCACCGAAACGAGCGCAGTTCCTAAAGGAGATGGCTGCCTTGTTGAAGAAGCACAAATTGCCCTACGACAAGCTGTCCTGATGACGCCAAGGTCCATGCCAGCTCAATCCGTACAGCACGCGGCGTGCCCTGGCGAGGTGACATTTACCCTCGTTGGTCGACACACTGAGATGCATCTCAGTCCGACAGTTCCTCGCGTCACACCGCCCCTGATCGACACACTGAGATGCATCTCAGTCCGACACGCGGCGCGCCCTAGCGAGGTGATCTTTGCCTTGGGTGATCGGCACACTGAGATGCATCTCAGTCCGACAGTTCCTCGCGCCGCGCCGGCCCCGATCGGCACACTGAGATGCATCTCAGTCCGACACGTGGCGGACCCTGACGAGGCGTCGTTTGCCTTGGGTGGTCGTCACACTGAGATGCATCTCAGTCCGACAGTTCCCCGCGTCACACCGCCCCTGCACGGCACACTGAGATGCATCTCAGTCCGACACGTGGCGGACCCTGATGAGGCGTCATTTGCCCAGAGTGATCGTCACACTGAGATGCATCTCAGTCCGACATTGGATGGATCTTGGCGACCTGGCGCTCGACATGAACGGCCGGCATGTCGACGCGTGGCGCCGTCCTACGGATCTTGGTCAGAATGTTCGACGAGGCGTTTTGCGGAAGCTGTGTGCCCAGCTTCCGCGAGCCGCTTTGCGGACTCGGCGGGCAATTGCTGCCCAAAGGAAAACTGAAGATGAACTGACGAGCACCCAAACGAAAAACCCCTCGGCTGCAACCGAGGGGTTTACTTCGCGGCGGATCCCACACCAACAACAGCACGGGTCAGCTCATACGCTGGACTGACTCTACTCGCTGGTTGTGGGATCGTCAAGGGTTCGCTCGTCCTCTATTTGAGGACGAACCATGCATCACCATGACACACATGCTCCCACCTCCGACACCCGGCGGCCCTACCGCGACGCCCATGCCTTCGGCCTCAGCCTCCGCGACGCTGTCGTGCTCGAGGCATTGGCTGACCTGGCCGACGTCCCTGCGGGCCTCACGACGCTCTGCACATCGATCCACGAGCTGGCCAAGGCAACGGGTCTCACCGCTGCCTCGGTCCAGCGCGCCTTGAGCGCCTTGGTCACAGCTGGATTCGTCATTCGCCGCCAGGAGGAACGCAAGTCCGGCTGCATCGCGTACACAACCCTCTTGCCGAGGTGCTACGGTCTCATCGGTGCCGGCAAGGCAGGTGGGATGATCCCACCCGCGATCGCGGAGCACCTGATCCTGCAACCCAGGGCGGTCATTGACGCCGTCGCATCCGCTCTCTCAGAGCGGCGGCTGCCGGACTGTGATGATCTCACTCCGTTCCGCGGATCGGCTTCCGAGAAAGACCGGCTGCTCGATGCAATGCGTGAGCACCTGTCGATCCAGGACGACGCGCGGGCAGGGGAGCTCATGGAAGAGGAGCGCGTCCGCACTACCGACTGCTGGGCTGTCAGCACAGGCGACGGCACGCATACCGTAATCGACCATCAGGTCTTTGCCGCAGCGGCTCCAGCGAATGTCGACGCAGGATTCCTCCGGAGCGTGCTTTCGACGGTGGTCGCGAGTCGGCCCGATGTGACTGCGGAGGCCATCGCGTCCCTCTTGGCCGAGGCTGCATATTCCAGAGCGGTCGGTTTCGTTCGGCGGCATGATGCCGCCACAGCCGCCACGATCTTGTCGCGCGTGATGACGCGCCCTGCGTGGTCCCGTCCTTACAAGATTCGCCAGGATTGGTATGTGGCTGCACGAAAAGCCTGCGGGTTGTCCACAGGGTCATCGGCATCGCTTCACTAAGAGCTTTTCCAAAAAAAAAGCTCTTGGAAAAGCAAAGCAGTTAGAGGCGCAAAGACGATGGGCTTGTGGAAAACCGAACAACCACCTTCAACATCGCGACGAGATCAACGGTGGGTGGGACTGATCTCATTCCATGACTGCGGCGGGTGGACCGTACTCCCATGCCAGGCGCCACGAACGATGCTGTCCACGATGCCCCAGTTTTCGGCGAGCTCCTCATCGTCCAGTGCTCGCAAGGCCCGCAGTTGCTGTTGCTCGGCTTCATGCCCAGCGAGGCCCTCGAACAGCATGCGCAGTGACTGGATGCGCATGCGTACGCGTCGCCAATCGGAATTGTTGGCGGCCATGCGAACATCTTCCACGCAATGGAGCATGTCGTGGAATGTCGTTGCGAGTGTGCGTGAATCGCTGCTTTCTGCAGAGCCATCCGCGAGGGGAGCAGGGGAGGGCGGTCCCACTACAGGCGTTGGCGTATCCGGGTCGAACACGCGTGCGACTGCACGCAGCAGTTCGGCATGCTTGACGGGTTTTGACAGGATCTCGCGAACGTGCAGGAACTGCCATTCGTTGAGCAGGGCATCGTTGACAGACATGGCCGTGAGGATGATGCACGGCGTGCGATCTTGGCCTGATTCCATGACCCGGATCACGCTGAGAACCTCGAGGCCCGATAGCTTGCCGATGCGGATGTCCAGCATGATGAGGTCGAACGCGCCCGGCATGAAGCGGTCCAACGCCTCGTCGCCGTTGCGGGCGATGACGCAGGTATGTCCGGCTGCGCGGAAGATCGTCTCGAGAAGTACTTGGTTGCTTCGCGTGTCCTCGACGATGAGGACGCGCTTCGGGCTGACCGCACGGCGGTGTTGCCGAATCGGTGCGGAAAGGGGAACAACGCGACCATCCTGGCTCGCGTGGGGGTCTTCCTTCTGGACAAGCGCGGCGGGGACCTCGTGCTGATTGTCGGCTTGCGCGAAAAGAGGGATGCGCAGCACCGTGCGCTCCTCGAATGGGTGCCTGGGTCGTATCGCGATGTCGCCACCCAGTCGGTCGCGAACGAGGCTTGCGACGTCGTCTGGCACGTGCCGCGTTCCGAGTGCGTCACTGCGAGGAGATGCGGAGATCGCGATCTCTGCGAAGAGGCTTCCGTCGTGGGTATCCTGGTCCCAGCTGGCTTGGACCTTCACGGCGCCTTCCATCGTTGTTGCGTCGATCGCGCGCTCAAGCATGAAGACAAGCACTCGACCGAAGAGGTCTTTGTTGATTTCGATCGAGCGCGGCAACGAATCGTCCAGGTGCAGCTCAAATCGGCGCTGGCGTGATGTGCAGTAGCGTTCGACGTGCGAGCGAATGTGGGCCGCCGGATCCAGGTGCTGGGTGGAGGTATCGGACAGGTCGGGGTTGCCCAACGCGGCCAACACGGATCGACGAACGCCTTCGAGATCCGACATCGAGGACGAGACGATGCGGGTCAGGGTAGGGTCAAGGGAAGCGCCGGGATTGCGGTGGATTTGCGCGGCAGCAAATCGAAGCGCCTCAAGTGGCGGTTCGACGTCCCGGGTGAAGACCTGCAGCAGTTCCTCGCGCGTGCGCTCGGCCTTTTCAGCCCTTCCTCGTTCCTGGTTGCGCTCGTGCAGAAGGTGTGCGGCGTAGGCGGGGATCAACAGCACGGCGATGACCTGGCCGAGCCAGATTTCCCAGTTGTTGTGCCAGAAGTCGGAGAAGTAGAGGCCGCAGCCGATCGAGACGAGGGCGAGCGCAACGGTGAGGACCAGGTGCCGGATACCGAAGCGCATGCCTGCGCCGAGGGGGAGCCACAAGTAGATGAAAAAGAACAACCCTGCCAGCCGGCCCAGCGCGGCGGTCGCCACGCCGAGTGTCACCATGTCTGCGACCACGCTGATGTAGCGTCGCGCCGCGGTTGGGGCAGGGAAGAAGTGGATGTGGACCAGCGTCAATGCGCCAATCACGAAGTCCAGCGCCAGGGCAGCGAGGAACCAGGGGAAGAGGGGAGAGTCCGGACCTGGCTGGTCGAAGCCGAACCCGACCGCGCAGCAAAGGATGGCTGCGGTCACCGTGACGCGCATCCATGCCTGGATGGCATCGTTCTTCGTGGGAGATCGTCCCTGAAACGTCACCGAACCCCCTCTCTCAGCGCCGGCGCCCTCGCGGCGGGAGCTTACCAGACGCTTGACGGCAGTTTTGCCGTATGCGATGTTTGCCGAACGGCAATTTTGCCGAATGCCAATCTCGGGATCCCGTGAGCAAGACCAACCCTTGGACGGTGGCCGACGAAATTGCGGCCATCGACTGCATTCTGGCGGCGCTGCCCCGACGGTCCCTGCCGCTGACAGGCCTGGGGTTTCGCCGGGATGGCTCGACCGTGGCGGGTGTGGAGGCGTACCTGAACGATTTCCGCATGTCGCTCATGGCGAGCAAGCAAGACCTGAAAGATCGGCTCGATACACCTGGAGATTGACGATGACCGAGATCGCTCGCGACTACATGGCGCCTCGCAAGGGCACCGCGCAGGAACAGAAGTCCTTGCGCATTCCGCCGGATCTGCACCGGCGCCTCAAGCAAATTGCTGTGCAGATCGACATGAGCTTGCTGGAGATCAGCGAGCGGATGGTCGAGGAGTTTTGCACGGCATGGGAACGGACCGCCGGGTTGTCGCACCGTCCAACGGTGGACGTCGACCAGGATCAGTAACCGGTAGCAATTCGCGCCGCAGCGGATGAAGGGAACAGGGGAGCGGCATGCACAAGAAGGATTTACTCAAGGCATGGCAAGACGACATTGCGGTTGTGGCGCGGTCGTACTTCCATTTGATTCGATCGGTGATCGGCAATTCGCCGGAGACCGCCATTGCGATGTTTTGCCTGCGCGGCCCGCGAGGGATCGTCTACAAGATCAATCGCCTGCGCAGCAGTGACATCGAACGCCTGATCCGGCTGCGAGGGCTGCCCTTCAGCGTCAACGAGGAGCAGCTTGCCTCGCACCTCACGGATGCGGGGGATGCACCTGCGGCCTGGTGCGAGAACGAGTGGTCCGATGAATACTTCCAGATCAAATGGCGGTACTGGAACCTCGTCCGTGAGATCGCACGTCATTGCGTGCGGACTGCGGCAGAAATTGCCGGTGTGGGCGATCTTTCGTTGATGCACAAGATCAGCATGCTCGGCTATGGCGGGCTAGAGATGCTGGCGAGACTGGACGCGCTGACGTTCGATCCCAGCATTGCGTACAAGGTCATGCTCCAGCTGGTCCATAGCGACGAAGCCAAGGTACAGAACGAGCGTCTTGCCATCGCCGCATGTGCCGGCACCGCCTATGGCGCCACGCGCAACCAGCCTCTCGGCGTCGGATCGATGGCATGAGCCAGGATTCGCTTTACGCCGACGTGGAACGGCTCCTTGGACACGGGCTGCGGTACAAGCAGGTCGCCCGCCTGAGTGGTATGCCGCTGCCGTACACGCAGCGCATGGCCTCCGTCAGCGGAGTGAGTTGCTTCAAGACCGGTCGGGACCGACGCTCCGTACGGGAGTTGATGCGCTGCCCGGCGGAATACTCCCTTTGTAGTGCCTTCCTTTCGGTCCTGTTCTCGATCTTGCGGGGGCGACCGTTGAGCGCGCTGTCGACGCGCGATGTCATCGCGGCAATCGATGCACTCCACCTGACGCGACCCGCGCTTGTCGAGGAATGCGACTGGGAGCGCGCCATCAATTCCATTTTCCTGCTGGATGATGGGTTGTTGCGATTGGTGCCTTGCGCGCAATGTCGGTCGGATGTGCTGATCGATGCGGAAACCCTTGAGGAAGGCGCGTTGTGCTCGCTATGCGATGCGAGCCACCAGCCCGAGCTGGAGCTCGCGTGACATGGCGAATATGCGATGTCCATCACATTCCGGATGTATTGCTTTGGCCCTCTTGGCCGTTTGAGTAGGGCAAAAGGGATGTTTTCGATGCGCGACATCTGGGACCAGGACCATCCCGCCATGCAGCGGGAGCGAAGGTGCTTGCTTGAGGTAGCCAAGCGCCGCGGCCAGACCGTGTCCGAGATCTTCGAGGAAGCGTACGAGCTGGCGAGCTACGGCCTGCGTGCCAGCCAGCTGGCACGCCTGTCGGGTATCAGTGACGCGTGTGCGAACCACATGCTCGATGAGCAGGGGTACAGCGGGGCGCCTCGAACCGGCCGACCCAAGTCGTCGGTGCGCGAGTTGCTTCGCGACCCCGCGGTCACGGCGGCGGCGTCAACCTTCCTGGTGCGCGTTGAGCACCTGCTGAAGATCGACAAGAGCAAGCAGGTACTCCCTCGCCACGTGCTGCCTGCAATCCGGTGCGTCTACCTGCAACATCCCGATGTTGCACAGGCGTGCGACTGGGAGCGCATCGTCAACATGGCCTTCCTGTACGAGGAGGGCGTGGTGGCGCTGTCCACCTGTGGTATGTGCGGGACCCGGGTGTTCCACGAGGTTGGCGATGATGGCGCCCGGCGACGGTGTCTTCTGTGCCGTCTCACCAAGGCCTCAACCGTGCGGCAGGCCAACCCGGATGCCGTTTTGCCGTTCTATGTCACGACCGGCAGGGGCTTTCCGGCCATCGCTCCGGGACCCCAGGAGTGCCGCCAGCGGTTCAATGCGATCCTGGATGACGGGGAGGCCGAGACCCGCTCGGACCCCCTCGAAAACGGAAAGAGCCCGGTTCCACGTGCCGTTTCCGGGTAATCGACTCCCGTAACCGCCACTACGCTTGGGACCATGTCCGGTCCCTGCGCCTCCTCCCTGATTCTTGCCGCACTGGCGGCCCTTGCCGGCGTCTTGCCGAGCGTCACGTCGGCGCAGGCGATCGACACCGATTCCGACCGCGGCTGGTTCTTCTATCGCGAGCGTGTCGCGCCCGATCCGGTCGAGCCGCTGCCTCCGCTTGAGCTTCAGCCGCAGCCGGCGAGCCCGACCGTGCCGCCACCGCCGATCGGTAGCGTCGCCTGGATTCGCGAGAACATCGACCGGCTGCGCGATCGCGCGATCGATGAGCCCACGCAGGAGAACGTGGAGCTGTTCGCCTACGTGCAGCGATTGATGATGGACAAGAGCGAGGTGTTCGCACGCACCCTGGTGCAGGTCAACCAGCGGAACCCCGCCCTCGATGAAACCATCGCAACGCCGGTGAACTCTCCGGCGCGCCTGCAGATGAGCCAGGCGCGGGAGGAGGCGCAGAGCCAGATCCTGCAAGCCCTCTCCGAGGACACCGTAATCTGGTACTTCTTCCGTTCGGACTGTCCGTATTGCCACCGGCAAAACCCGATCCTCAAGCACATCCGTGATCACTACGGCGTGCGCGTGCTCGCCATCAGCATCGATGGCCTGCCGCTGCAGGACGGCGCGTTCCTCGACTGGGTTCCGGATCGCGGCCAGGCGAGCTTCCTCGGCATCACGGCAACCCCGGCGATCTTCCTGATGCACGCGCCCGATCGGGTGGTGCTGGTCTCGCTCGGCATGCGCTCGCTCCCCGAGCTGGTCGATCGCATCGTGGAGGTCGCCCGTTCCGAGCAGTGGATCGACGAAGGCCTCTACCAGCGGGCCATGTTCGGCCTGCCACGGCGCTACCTCACGGAAGGATTCACCCCGGACCTGATCGAGGATCCGGACGATCCCGCCCAGCTTCTGGCGGCGCTACGCGCCTCTTCAATCCACGGCGCCACTTCCGGAACGGTCGATCCCGAGACCGGAGAAGTCCTCTCGGCGGCGGCCAATGCCTCCACGCCCCTTGCTACCCCGGTGAACCGATGAACATGAAAGCCCTCGCGAGCGTCCTGCTGGCACTGGTGCTGGCAACCTACGTGGTTCCCTCGGGTGCACAGAGCATCGAGGAGCAATCGCGCAACATCTTCAACTCGATGACCAACGTCAGCGACCCGGCCGTCATTCGTGGCGTGCGTGAGGGCGTGATCAGCGGCGGCTCGATCAGCGTGCGCAACCAGATCACCAACATCCGGCCCTACAACCTCCAGCTGCCGCGAGTGAAGGCTGGCTGCGGCGGCATCGACATCTTCATGGGCTCGTTCTCGTTCATCTCCTCCGACCAGCTGGTGGCGGCGCTTCGCGCGATCCCGGGTGCGGCGGTGAGTTATGGCTTCAGCCTGGCACTGAAGTCCATGTGCCCCTCGTGCGAGGAGGCGATCTCCAAGCTGCAGAGTGAGGTCAACAAGTGGTCGAGCGGCATGATGAACACCTGCCAGCTGACCACCGCGATGTTCGAGCAGTCGGGCATGACCCAGGCGATCCAGAGTACGTTCACGAAGAACAACGCGTTGGAAGGTTGGGCGAGCGATTATCTGAAAGCCAATCGCCAGGGCGAGTCCACTACGCCGGAGCAGAAGACCGCCGAGGTGGCGCCCGAGGCGCATCGCGAGATCATCCCGGGCAACATCGTGTGGAAGGCGCTGAAGGAATCCTCCGCGGCGAATTGGTTGGTCGATGTCACGGGCGGGTCGATCATGCCGGAGATCATCATGTCGGTGACCGGCACGGCGATCTACTGCACGCCGGGCGTGGATGGGTGCCCGAACAACCCCGACGAGGTCGGCCCCAAGGGCGGCACGAATCCAACCTACAAGCCACCACTCCTCAGCCTCCACACGTTCGTGTTCGGCTCCGAGGATGCGCACACGAATACGGCCCGGTATTCCTGCGGCGGGGATGACATGTGCCTGGCGCCGCAGATCGTCGACGAGGCCAACGTGAAGGGCCTCAAGAAGATGCTGGAGGATGTCGTGATCGGCGCCAACGGCGTCAGCGGTATGGTCGATGCCATCGACCGTGGTGACCGTGCGCCGACGAGCGAGGAAATGGGCCTGCTCAGCAATGGCGGCGTCTACATCCAAATGGTGGTTGACCTCGCGCGCGTCAATCCGGTCGCGGCCAAGAACTACTTCCTCTCCTTCAGCGACGTCGTCGCCGGCGAGCTGGCCCTTCGGATCCTGACCGCTGACCTCGAAGCTGCGCTGCATGCGCTGGCCTCGCAGACCGGCGGCTCGGTCAATGAGGGCCGGCGATTGGTGCAGGAGGCGATGGATCGCAACCGCGATCTCCTCAAGGACCTCTACGTGGGTGCGCAGGGGCGTTCGGCGCTGTTTGAGAGCTACCGCGTGATGCTCGAGGTGCAGCCCGCCAAGAAGATGGCGGCCGCCCCGGTGGGCTCGACGGACTGATCCCAAGGAACACGACCATGCACTCCTTTGTTCTCGACTCCGCCCAGACCTTCTCGTTCTACTGCGTGGGCGATGCCCTGTACCTCAGCCGCGTGATCAACGGCATCGCCATGATCAGCAACTCGGGCCTCCTGATCACGCTGGGCACCATCGGCATGCTTCTGGGCCTGATCCGCGCCGGATTTGTGGCGGTGTCGACCAATGGCAAGCAGATCGAGCTCTCGCACCTGTTCGCCTCGCTGTTGTTCTTCATGTGCATGTTCGGCGTGCGGGCCGACGTGAAGATCGTCGATGTGCTTGGCCCGCCGTTCGGCAATGAAGGTGTCGCCACGCCCTCCGTGATCTCCAACGTCCCGTACGGCGTGGCGGTGGCCGGCTGGGCGATCAGCAGCTTCGGCTACAACCTCGCCGAGAAGTTCGAGCAGGGGTTCGCGGTGCCGGGGAGCGGATTCGGTGGCGTGACCAATGGCGGCTTCGGCAAGGGACTCGCCTGGATCAATGCGGTCCGCAACCTCGACATCCCCGAGATCAATGACGAAACCGGCACCGTGGGGGTGTTCAAGAAGAACCTGACCTCGTACCTGGCGCGCTGCTTCCTGCCCGCCGTGCAGCGCGGCAAGGCCAGCGTGGAGTCCGCATTCACCGTCAAGAACATCTTCTCGCCGGCCTCCAACATCGCCGGCGCCGCCGGCGGCGGCATCCTCGTCGAGGACCTGTGGTCCGGCATCGACTGGGATGCGGGCAATGGTTCGACATTCCAGAGCTGCACCGAGGCCGGCCAGCGCCTGCAGCTGATGTCGCGCCACGAGTTCTACAGCGCGACGGCCGAGGCGTTGACGGGAAGGGCGCTCAAGTGGGCAGGCGTCGCGCAGGGGCAGCTCGACGATGCGTTCAACCAGATCGGCATCGCGTCCAACGAGGCGCGTGCCTACGTGGCGAACATGGCGGTCTCGGCCGTGTGGAACGATGCCGTGCGCGTCGGCAGCTTTTCCAGCATGGATGCACTCTCGAGCATCATGATCAGCCAGGCCAAGCAGGCTCGCGCGAGCCAGTGGGCCGCGGACGAGGACATGTGGAAGTCGACGGCGAAAGGATTCTCCGCTTTCTTCGAGGGGATGCTGTTCGCCTGCGCGCCGTTCATGGCGTTGGCCCTCGGCATCGGCCCGTGGGGCCACAAGGTCGTGTTCCGCTACCTCATCCTGACGGCCTGGGTTGCGCTCTGGCTGCCGGTGCTGGCGATCATCAACCTGTTTCAGGTCACGACGATCGAGCATGCGGTCGACGCATTGCGCTTGGCGACGGGGTACGGAACCGATACCAGTCTTGCGACGACGATGATGCTGTCCTCGAAGATCGTGGACTGGATCGCGGTGGGCTCGGCCCTCGCCGCGGCTACGCCCGTCATCACGCTGTCGCTGCTGATGGGCGGAGCGATTACGGCTACGGCGCTGGCCAGCCGCATGAGTGGCGGCGATCACGTCAATGAACGCATCCATTCCCCGGAGGTGACCAACGCGGCGCCGGCGATGACCGACTCCTCGATCGCCACGCGTGATTCGGCATCGGGCCTGCGGACCACGGGATCGGACAACATGATTCCGGTCATCAACATGTCGAGCGTCCACGGCGTCAACGAGCGAGGGGCGCAGTCGGAGGCGTGGCAGGCGAGCCGCACGGCGGCGGCGGAGCAGTCGCGCATTATCACGTCCTCGCTCGAGCACGGGCATTCGTTTGCCCACGAGGCGGCCTCGGGCTCTTCGACGTCCTACAACGAGGCGATGGCGCGGTTCTCAGGGGCGGCGAAGCAGGCGGGGGTGAATATCGGAAATGAAAGCTCGTCAGCGTATGCGTTGGCGAGCCAGTTGGTGGCTAGCGGTGGTGTTGCAACGTCAGCCGGCGTTCGATCGCCAGGAGGCGGGGCGACTATCCCGTACGCACAGCTCGGTTTTGATGCTGGCGTGAAATCGAATAGTGAGATCAGCGAACGGATCCAAACTATCAACAAGCTCGCCACGTCGGCCAATCAGAATACGAGTACAGGACACGAGCTTCGGTACAGCGCATTGCAGGGCTTGAATGAAACCGTTGGCGTGAAGTCCGCCGTGTCGATGGCGGAGAAGGAATCGACGCAAGGTGCGGATAGTTACAAGCAGGCCTTGAACGAGGCGACGACTTCCGCGAAGACGTACGAGAATGCCGTCGAGATCAAGGATACGTTCGGGATGCAGCAGAACCAGAACGTGGCGCAGGTGGCAAATACGGTCAATGCGGACGGCAAGGGCGATGACCTCATGCGGGCGGCCATCCTGTATGGCCCAGGGGGCGAACAGGGCCTTCGCACGCAAGCGAATGCCATTGCGGACACCCCGTGGGGCAAGAACGGCGACCCGGCCCTTCGTCGATCGGAGGCGGCACTGATCCAATTGCAGCGCTCGGCACTTGATGCCAGCAGCCCGTACCGCATGGAGGCGGCGGCAGCTCTTACCCAGTTCGTTCGCGGCAGTGGAGGCGTTGCGTTGGGCAGCGACGCCCAAGGCAGCCCGACTGACTTCCGCACTGGCGGATCGGGTGTTCGGCAGGGCGATGTTTTTGCAACGACCGGTGGGCAGCCGCTTGGATCGGGAACCTCGGACGCGTCTGTTCGCGGCGGCGCCGCGGGTGTCGCATCGCCAGGCAGCTACAGCGCCAATGAGGCTCGTGTCGCAGGTGAGGCGGGTGTCGGCGTTCCGGAAACCGGCCGACTCAGCGCGAATCATGCGGCCATGTATGGGGACCCGGATCGCATCGATGAGCAGTTGCGCGACTATGTGGCCCCGGATTGGCAAGAACAGGACCAGGCGTCGCAGGATGCTGCCGATATGGCGGCGATCGAACAGAGGGCGTCAGATGCTGGCGGATTCAGCTCGTGGCTCTCGAAGCTCGATGATTCCGATGCGGTTGTGCGGGCGCTACGTGGTGCGCATGCAGTCGGAGAAGGGCAGGAGGTCGGATCACCCACCCAAGTAAGAGGGTACATCCAGGGAGAGCCGATGTATGGCTACAGCCCATTGCAAGAGGACATGATCCGCACGAACACGGCGATGGCTTCGCCTGGACGTGCGGAGGCCATTGAAGGCGCGGCCAGGGAAGCGAGTGGCTCGCCGCAGGTCCTTGCCGAATACGGTTTCTCCTCCGGCGTGGCGAACGAGAATGTGGCCCATGCTCTCGGCATCATGCGTGCGATCGAGGATCATGGCGCGGCGACGCCGGCCATGGCGAAGGACTTCCAGTCTGCACTGGACGGCATGTCGCCTACGCAGCGCGATGCCATGGCGCGGTTTGTGAAGCAGGGCGCGGGCGGCGAAAAGGCGGCGGATCGCGACATCTACACGGCGCTTGGTGGGTCATTCATGCCGGGGCGCGCGAACTTCTGATCTGCGAGGAGCCGTCAAAGGTTTCGCAACGTCGCCGCGTTTGCCCTGATTTCGCGTTTGGCGGCATAGGCGGCTAATTGTCGGTCAGGCTGGGCGTTTCAGCACCCTGTTAGTCATCATATACATTGAATCCTCCACCATAGGTATACCCGCTGGTGTCGGCACCGGCGCCCATCGGAAGGCCCGTGGCGGGGTTAGTGTCGTCATTGTGATGTGGATGCGCAGTCCAGTGGTTGTAGTCGTCATCGCCATCTTCGTGATGCTCCGCCGCACCGTTTGCTTTTGACTTACGAACCATCCTGTCGATCGCAACGACCAAGAGAAAGAAAACCGCTCCCGCGATCCAGAATCCCACTACAGCGTCCACGTGCGACCTCCTTCAGGTGTTGTGGAAACCTCTTGATCTCGATGCTAGCATCGTAGCCATCATCCCTTAACGGGATTTTCACTGGGGTGGCATTCCCCCTCCCACCTTGCCTACGAGGCTTCCCAAGCCTCCATGGCGGGAAGTCTCTTTTCTTGAAGGAGACTTCCATGGACCCTGTTGCTGGCTTCTGGATCGCCACAGCCGTCATGGGCGGCATTGCGATCGTTGAGTCTTCCTGCCGTGCGCGGAAGGAAGAGCGGGACAAGCTGGAGCGCAAGCGCGCTTCCGCCATGCTGGACCCCAAGATGGCCACCGGCCAGCTTCCTGATGAAGGGGCGCTGCCCGAGCTTCCCTCCCGTCCACCCTACCTCGTCCCGGTTCATCCGGAGACTTCCGTGTCCATTGTGGACGCAGAACCGAGCGGCGTCACCCTGGACGATCCATCCAGTCCCGGCGATCTGGCCGAGAACCGTGACGCGGATCGTGTTCCGGAGCTGCAGGACGAAATCGTGACCTACGACGACCTGCTGGACGCTCCCCTCGTGGAGCCGCCCCTGGACGACTACATCGACGATTCGGCGTTCGGGACTTCCGAGCTGATCGTGCCCGAGTTCGAGGAACCGGTCTTCGATGACCCGGCCTCGATGTACGAGACCGAACTGGAAGGCTCCTCCTACGACGCGCAACACGTCGACGGCTGACCTCCGCACCCCGCCAACCCCAGCGCCCCGACCGGAGCGCTGGGGTTTTTTCATGCCCGCGAAACGGAAAGGGAGGCCATTTGCGTGCCGTTTCGACCCCTTTGGGTCCGCGCGGTGCCATTAGTGTGGGTGTGGCGCCGCCGAAGGTGACGCGGGCTGCCACGCAAGCGAACGAGGCGTGGCAGCCCTTCCATTCAACAAGGAGCTGCAATGGACCCCATTCCGTTCCCGAATCACAACGACGCCCCGCAGCGCGTGCTGCTGTTTTCCGCGGACCAAGTCGTGGTCTTCAGCGCCTTCTTCCTGCTCGGGATGCTGACCGACTTCTTTTTCACGTTCCTGATCATCGGTTTCGTCGTCGCCAAGCTCTTCACCCGCTACCGCGACTCGCAGCCGGATGGCTTCCTGGTGCATGCGGCGTACTGGTACGGCATCCCGGGCGCGATGAAGGGGCGCAACGTCCTCAATCCGTTCCTGCGCAGGATCCTGCCGGCATGAAAGCGACCCGATACAACGACACGTACGAGGGGCTGATCCAGTCCCGGCGCATGCACCAGATCGCCCTCGTGGGGCTTTCGATCGCGCTCGTCCTTCTCGCGATCGTCGCGGTGTCCAAGCGCGCCCCGGTCATCATCGATCCGCCCGGCCTTTCCGAGCGCGGCGTGATCGAGCCGTCCAATGCCAATGCCGCGGTCCTGGAGGCGTGGGGCATGCACTTCGCGCAGCTGCTCGGCAATGCGACCCCGCGCTCGGCCGAGTTCGTCGCCGACGCGCTTTCGCCCCACATCGACGGGTCCGCGCACGAGGCCCTGATCACGGCGATCCGCGAACAGGCCGAGACGATCAAGAGCGAACAGATCTCGGTGCAGTTCACGCCCACGACCGTGTTCTACGTTCCCGAGGATCGCTATGTCGTGGTGTCGGGTGAGTACGTCATCCACGGCCTGCGCAACAGCCAGTCGCGATCCGTGCGGACCTACGAGGTCGGCGTTCGCGTGCGCAACTACCAGGTCAGCGTGACGTCGCTGGATACCTATGACGGGCCGTGGCAGCCGAACAAGGCCAAGCGCCAGGCGAACACCAACAAGAAGAAGGCGTGAGGACGATCATGCACACCTACCTGTTTGCCCTGCTGTCCCTGTCGCTGGTTGCCTCCGTGCATGCCAACGAGCCGCCAACGCTGATGCCGCCGGTTGCGCGTGCCAGCGAGGGGCAGGCTCCTGCTCCGGTTGCGGAGCCGCCGGTCTCTCCTGCGCCCGCCGTCGTGGAACCACCACAGCCGGCCTACGAAACGGCACCGCGGCCGCGCACGTATGCAAAGCCGCCGCCTGCGCGCATCGAGGCCGCGTCCGGGCAGAACACGATCTTCGGGATCAGCCAGGGCCACCTGAACCGGATCATCACGCCGTTTACGAGTCCGACGCTGAAGACCACCTCGACCGCGACGCTCTCGGTCGAGAAGAACATTGTCTATGTCTCGACGGCGAGTTCCGAACCGGTCGGGCTCTACATCCACGATGGTACCGATCCGGTACACGCGCTCTCGGTCACGCTGGTGCCGAGCGATATCCCGCCGGTTTCGGTGGAGATGCGTCTCAAGGGCTACGCACCGGAGACCCAGGTCGCGCCGCAGCCGGGTGATGCCGAGCGTGCCAGGGGCTGGGAAACCGAGCAGCCCTACATCCAGGCGCTGACCACCGCGTTCAAGGACCTGGCGCTCGGGAAGATTCCGGATGGATACGCGCTGGAGACGGTGAGCGGCTGGCCGTTGTGGGCCTCGCGCTGCGAGCCGGGCGGCTTCAGCGTGTCGCCGCGGCAGGTCGTGATCGGTTTCAACATGGGCTTCGTCGTGGCGGTCGCCACGAATCGCAGCGGCCGTTACCTGGAAGTGCCTTTCGATGACGGCCGATGCGCGGGCCTGGACGTGCTTGGCGCCGCGGCATGGCCGAGTGAAACGGTGGCGCCGGGCGATGCGGTCGAGCTCTACGTCGCCTATCGGAAGATCGACGAGACACCAAGCGACATGGTTCGGCCATCGCTCATCGGCGCGAGGGCTCGTCGATGAAACAGGCCCTGAAGGACCGCTGGTCCAAGCTCGATCCCAAGGTCAAGCAGCGCGCCGTGATCGGCGGCATTGTCGCGGCCTTCGTGTTGCTGGGCGTTGCGTCCTACAACACCGATGGCGGGTCCGCGCGATCGAGGGCGCAAACCAAGATCGCAAACGAGCTGCTGCCTAAGGAAGCCTCTCGCGACCTTGGCGTGTCTGGCGTTGCCAGTGACGTGGCCCGGCTGCAGGAAGAATCGCGCAAGAAGGACGATCAGATCACCAAGCTCCAGTCGCAGCTGGCCAAGCTCGGTTCGCAGGGGCAGGGCGGGTCGCTCGCCGCGAGTACGGCCACCAATCGCGAACTGCAAACGCTGCGCGAGGAGATCCGCAAGCTGCGCGATGACAAGTCGCGGGGTGCGACCGGCCCGGCCGGCCCCAGCACCAGCACCAGCACCAGCACTGGAGCGGCGCCGCGACCCGGCTCCCAGACCATGGGGCCACCGACACCGCGTGGCGGGTCGGCCGAGCCCACTGGAGGCGGCACCTTCCCAGCCGCGTCGCCGGCGTCGGCGCCGGCCAGCACGGGCGGGATCCGAACGATCACCGAGGGCAGTGGCGTGGCCGCAGCGGCCGCCGGCGGCAAGGCTGCCGCGATTCCGGCGAGCAAGATGCTGGACAAGGACGGACGGGAGAAGGTCCCGACCACCCACATCCCGCGCGGCGCCATCATGACGGGCGCGATCATCACCGGCCTGGATGCGCCCACGGGCAAGGGCGCGATGCGCGATCCGATCCCGGTGCTGGTGCGCATCAAGCACGAGGCGATCTTGCCCAACCGCTACCGGGCCGACGTCAAGGAATGCTTCCTGCTGGCCTCCGGCCACGGCGATCTCGCCTCCGAGCGGGCGTACCTGCGGGCCGTTGGCATCAGCTGCATCCGCAACGACCGCAAGATCATCGACATCGATGTGGAGATGTACGCCGTCGGCACTGACGGCAAGGCCGGAGTGCGCGGTCGGCTCGTGTCCAAGCAGGGCCAGGTCATCGCGAAGGCGGCGCTGGCCGGCATCGCCCAGGGGTTCTCCCAGGCGCTCACCTCCAATCGCTACAACAGCTACGGCAACCAGTCCGGCGGCGTGGACTACGACTACGCCATGCAGAACGGCACCGCCTACGGCGCAGGTTCGGCCTTCGACCGGATCGCGAAGTACTACCTCGACCTTGCCGACCAGATCTTCCCGGTGATCGAGATCGATGCCGGCCAGAAGATCTCCTTCGTGATGGTCAAGGGGGCCTCGATGGGCGTACTCCGCGACCCCTGACGACGGAAACCACAGCCATTTACGGCCCGTTTCCACCCTATCGCCCGGCCAGAGCGCCACTACCCTCGTAGCAGGGAGACCCCAACCATGCGCACACCCGTACTTCTGCTGATCCCGTTGCTCGCCCTCGCTGGGTGCGCGACGTCCAAGTCCAAGTTCGCCTGCCCCCATCCGCAAGGCGTGACCTGCATGTCGGCCACCGACGTATACACAGCCACCAACCAGGCCGACGAGGTTCGCGGCATCGATCCTGGCGAGGCGCGAGCGCTCGCACGCGAGGGCAAGAGCGCCGGCGAGATCCAGGCGCGCTACCAGGCTGTCGTCGAAACGCCGGACGAGCCGCTTGCCGTGGTTCGCGACCATCGCCGCGTAGTCGGCGCAACGCTCGAGGGCGATACGCTCGTCATCACGGGCGTCAGCGATCCCGAACGCCGCGCCGCGCCTGCCCGCTACGCGCCGGTTGCGCCCGCGCCTGCGCGTTCGGCCGGCACGCTCGATGGCGCCATGCGCGTGAGCGCCCAGATCCTGCGCATCCACGTGCGTCCGTGGGAGGACGAGCGCGGAGACCTTCATCTCGGCGGCGAGGTCCTCACCGAAATCACGCCGCGTCGCTGGTCCGTCGCCAAGCCGGTTCAGCCGCAGACCAACGTGTTCTCGCTGCTGGAAGCGCCGCAAGCGCAGCCGGCGGCATCTCCGAGCCTGCCAGGTGCCACGCCTGGTGAGCGCCGTACCGATCCGTCCGTGGCCCAACCCGAGAAAGGAAACTGATCATGAATCTGTCGATTGAACAGGGTGAGCTGCTGCTTGCCGACTCGAAGGCCGGGGATACGCGCGCGCCGGTCCGGAGCAAGGGTGCGAAGGCGCTGGAGCTGACGATCATCGTGGCGTGCTGCCTGCTGATGATCGCGGTGCTGACGCCGGGCGTGCTGGCCGACAACTCGGAAGGCGGCACCGAGTTCAACCCGATCCTCGATTGGCTGGTGGCGGCCGCGAAGGGCGGCCTCGGCAAGCTGATTGCGATGGCCTCGTTCGTCGGCGGCATGCTGGCCGGCATCATGAAGGGAAGCCTGTGGGGCGCCGGTATCGGCATTGGCTTTGCCATCTGCATGTACTTCGGTCCGGACATCATCCTGGGCCTGTTCGGCATGACCCTTTGATCCACCACTACGGGAGAGCTTGAAATGGATTCGATCGAACGACAGGAGTCGCTCGTGCGCATGTTCGGCTGCGTCAACGCGTTCGACGCGCAAGAGAATCTGTTCGTGATCTCGCCCGATCGCATCGGGTTTGGAGTCATCGCGGCACCGATCTCCGGGATCAGTGCCGCGATGGCCAACAGCCTCAATACGCTGCTGGAGCTTTCCTACCCGACGGACTCCCTGGTGCAGTTCTCGCTGTATGCAAGCCCGGACATCGAGGACTCGTTGCATGCGTTCCAGTCCATGCGGGAACGCACGGCCGATCCCATGCTCCAGGAAATCACCCGCGAGCGCATCGAGTTCCTGCGTGGCCTCACCCAGCGTCCGATCAGCGAGGTCGCCGGCGCGAAGCTGCGCCAGCTGCGCCTCATGATCACGGTGCAGGTGCCGAACGGGCCGGCGCCGCCGACGCGCGAGAAGCTGACCGAGTACGCGGACCTTCGCAACTCGTTCTGCGCGGCCGTCAAGGCGACGGGGTTCGCGTTCGAGCCGCTTACGGCCGACCGCTACCTGCGCTTCATGGAGGCGCTGATGAACCACGGTCCGCATGCCTCCTGGCGTTCCTCGCCGTGGTCGAACCACGAGGAAGGTCCGCTCCTGTGCAACCAGATCCTCGATCCCGACACCGCCATCGACATCCACGAGAACCGGATCGAACTGGGCGGATATGCAACGGTGCGCATCCTCACGCCCAAGCACTATCCCGAGACGGTCTTCCACGGCCTGGCGTCGCGGTATCTCGGCGACCTGATGAAGGGCGGGGCGGCGGCGAGGGATCCGGTCCTGATCACGGTCAACGTGCTCTACCCCGACCACGCGAGCAAGAAGACGAAGATCGAGACCGATGCGATGTGGGCGATGAAGAACGCCCATTCGCGCATCGGGGCCTACGTGCCCGCCTATGCCAAGCGCTCGGCGTCGCTGGAGACCACCAAGGCGGCGATCGAGGAGGGTCGGCGCGTGGTGCAGGCCTACATCGGTTGCGCCGTTTTCTCACGCAACGAGCAGGAATCGATCCAGGAGACCCAGGAAACGATCTCGCGCTTCAGCGCCCTGGGGTTCCAGATGATGCGCGATCGCTACGCGCTGGGCTCCATGTTCTCGCAGCTGCTGCCGTTCGGCGCGGCCGAGGACGTCTCGCGCAACCTCATGCGCTACCGCACGATGACGACCAAGCATGTCGCCCCGATCCTGCCGGTGATCGGGTCCTGGCGCGGCACGCGCTCGCCGCTGCTGACGCTGATCGCGCGCGACGGCCAGCTGATGCCCTATTCGCCCTACAACTCGGACGGCAACTACAACTTCGCGATCGCCGCCGAATCCGGAGCCGGCAAGAGTTACCTCGCCAACAACCTCACGACGAACTTCATCGCCCTCAATGGACGCGCATGGATCGTGGACAAGGGCTACTCGTACAAGAAGCTGTGCGAGCAGATCGGCGGGCAGTACATCGAGTTCACGGGGGAGGCGAACCTGTGCCTCAACCCCTTCCCCCTGGTGCGTGACTTCGCCGAGGAGGTCGACACGCTGGCCGCGATCGTCGCGCTGATGGCTGCGCCCAAGGCGGGCATCGATGACTTCCAGAAGCCGGCGATCGAACGCATCCTGATCGAGTGCTGGAACCGAAAGGGTCGCGAGCTCCTGATCGACGACATCGCCCAGGCGTGCCTGGCCGAGTCCGACGAACGCGTACGCGACCTCGGCCACCAGCTCTTCCCGTTCACCTCGGCCGGCCAGCATGGGCGCTACTTCAACGGTCCCAATACCGTGGACATGAACAACCGCCTGGTGGTGCTCGAGCTGCAGCAGCTCAGCGGTCGGCCGCATCTGCAGCGCGTGGTGCTGCTTCAGATCCTTCACCTCATCCAGCAATCGATGGACGCGCTCTCGCGCGACATCCCCAAGCTGATGCTGGTGGACGAGGCGTGGTCCTTGCTTGCCACGGGAGAAACGAAGGACTTCATCATTGGCTGGTACCGCCAGCTGCGCAAGTTCGGCGCCTCGGCCGGCGTGTGCACGCAGTCGGTCAACGACTTCTACCTCAACGAGGGCTCGGCCGCGATCCTGGAGAACTCCTCCTCCCTGCTGCTCCTGAAGCAAAAGCCCGCATCGATCGCTTCGGCGCGCTCGCAAGGTCGCCTGGAGCTGTCGGACTGGGAGTACAAGCTGCTGGAGACCGTCCACACGGTGCCGGGCGAGTACTCGGAGATCTTCATCCGCAACGACTTCGGCTCCGGCGTGGGCCGCTTGGTGGAAAGTCCGTTCAACAACCTGCTGTACTCCACGCGCCCAGAGGATGTGGAAGCGATCGGACAATACAAGAAGGCGGGCCTGGACGTGATCTCGGCCATTCGCCGCGTCTTGCAGGACCGCCAGTCGCGGCAGCGGGTGGCATGATGGAATCGCGACCCGCCACCCCTTTTGCCTGGTTGTTGCTCTGGCCGGTCGTGGCCAGCGTGATGGTCTTGTACGCGATCGGCCCCCGCGCGACCGGCGTCCAGGGCATCGCGGACGACGTCGCCTCCCGTCCCCCGATCGCGGTGATGGACGTGGGTGATGCGATTCGCCGGCACATGGAAGGGCAGGGCGGCGCGGCGCCGCAGACGTTCGAGCAGGCCGAGGAACACGTGCGCGCGGCCGCACGTCGGCTGCGGGAGGCTGGGTACATCGTCCTCGATGCGAAGGATGTGTTCGCCTACCCGTCCGACTTCGAGGCCTCGCCATGACGACATCGACTGGCGGGATTCCGCGTCGTCGCTGGACGGCGAAATGGTCGCCCCTCAAGGCCACCCTCGTGGCGACGGCCTTCGCGGTTCCCTTCTCGCTCGCCTTCCTGTTCATCGGCGCGCATTGGCGCATCGGCTTCGACCCGCAGGCGCGGCGTTGTCTGCCGTATCGCGCCTACCTGCTGGAGACGCACAAGCCCGAACAGGTCGAGCGTGGCCGCATCTACTACTACCTGACGGAGGGCGCGGCGCCGACACCGGACGGCACTCGCGCGGTCAAGATCGTCGCGGGTGTTGCCGGCGACCGCGTAGTGGTCGACGAGCGGGGTGTCTGGGTCAACGGCGACCTGTGGGGACCGCTCAACGAGCGCGTGCTCGCGCGCGCCTCCAAGTCGCCTGCGTCCGTGCGGGCCGACTACGTGCTGGCCGACCGGCAGGTATTGATGCTCGGCACCAGCGAGAACAGCTGGGATGGCCGCTACTGGGGGCCGCTGGGCACGCACCGCATCCTCGGCGAGGCGCGGCCGCTATGGTGAAGCGACTGGCCGCGTGGTGCGCGCTGGCGGTGCCGTGCCTGGTGCTGGCGCAAGGCGCACAGCCCAGCCTGGAGGACCTCGCGCGCGATTCGCACGTGTACCGCGCCGCGCCGGAAACGGTCATCGACCAGGCCTGGCTGGAGCGTGCGCAGCGCGCCGGCGAGGTGATTGACCCCGCCGCGGTCAGCGGCATCCAGGAGCAGGGCCGCGCCCTGATCGAGCAGGCCGTGCGTGAGGCGGCTGGCCAGTCCGGCATCCCGCGTGCGGAGGATGCGCCCGGCGAGACCAGCCTCCCGCTGCCGCGCTATCGGCTCTTCGTCTCCCAATCGATGGGAGAGGGCGCGTTCAAGGACGTGCTGGCGCTGGCCGAGCGAACGCCGGACCTGGAGCTGGTGCTGCGCGGCGTGCTGCCGGGGCAGACGCTGGTCCAGTTCTACCAGCGCGTGACGCAGATCCGCGGTGGCGCGTTCAAGGAGGGCGATGCAATCCCGCGCATCACCATCGATCCGCCGGCGTTCCTGGCCTCGGCCGTGCAGGCCGTCCCGCAGCTGGAGCGGCTCGACGAGGCCGGCGCGACCCTTGCGTCCGTGCGCGGCGTGACCGAGCCGGACTGGATCGAGCGCGAGCTCGCCGGCGGCAAGACCGGCGACCTCGGCGCCTGGGGCGCGACCACTGAAATCGGCGAGCTCGACATGCTGGAGCAGTTCAAGGCCGAGGCGGCGAAGATCGACTATGCGGCGATCGGCGAAGACGCGCGGGATCGCTTCTGGCAACGGGCCGCGTTCCTGGAGCTTCCACGCGCAACCGAGCCGCGCGTGCGCGAGGTGGATCCGACGATCGTGGTGACCGACGACGTGCTGACCCCCGATGGGTACCTCATCGCCCGCAAGGGGGACCGCATCAATCCGCTCGAGACGATCGGCTTCACGCAGACGCTGCTGGTGATCGATGCCACCGATGCGGGCCAGGTCGGCTTCGCGCGCACCTTTGCCAGCGCCCGGCCGAACGAGGTGGTGACCGTCATCACCACCGCGATCGACCGCGAGCGCAGCTGGGATGGATTTGCCGAACTGGAACACGCCATCGGTCGGCCCCTGTTCCTCCTGTTCGATGACGTGCGCACCACTTTCAAGCTCGAACGCGTGCCGACCGTCGTGGTGGCCAAGGGCAACGTGTTCGCGGTGATCGAAACCCCTATCCCTGCAAGCCGAGGCCAGGATGCTGGAACTGACCCGTCGAAAGAGTGAGGGATTCATGGTCGGCGACGACGTGCACATCACCGTGATGAAGATTTCCGGAGGCCAGGTCCGCATCGGGATCGAGGCGCCGCGGAATGTGCTGGTGGTGCGCGATGAACTGATCGGCGTCGGCGATGGCGGCGCGGCGTCGCCCGTGGAGCAGGGAGAATGACCGTGCGAGGCGGCATCGGGCGCGTGCTGGCGGCGCTTTTGGCGATGGGTGCCGGCGTACTGAAGGCGGACACCTTGCCCGTCAACGAGGTCACCTGTCCGAACTCCGGATTCTTCAGCGGCACCGCGATCAGCAACGTGTGCTGGTCATGCTTCTTTCCTATCCGCATCGCCGGCGTGCCGCTCGGCGGGACGAACTTCCCGTCCGATGCCGCCGCGCCCTTTTGCGTGTGCCCGGGCCGCACGGGATGGCCATCGCCTGGCATCACGATGGGCATGTGGCAGCCCACGCACATGATCGAGGTCGTTCGACAGCCCTGGTGCAGCCCGGTGCTCGGCAAGCCGATCATCCAGTCCAGCGCCGTCGATGCACTCAGCCAGCAAACGCGCTGGGGCGGGTTCAAGCACACGACGTCCTCCGTGGACGGGCAGTCCTCGGCGTTCTACAACTTTCATTGGTGGTTCTACCCGGTCAACATCATCATCAACGCGATCGTGGGCTCGGTGTGCACCGGCCAGACCGGCTACGACGTCGACATCGCCTACGTCTCGGAGATCGATCCGACTTGGCTCAGCGACGAACTCGCGTTCTACACGCAGCCCGAGGCGATCCTGTTTTCCAACCCGATCGCGATCGCGGCGTGCACTGCTGATGCAGCGGCCTCTACGGCGTTCAAGCCGATCCGCTTGATGTACTGGTGCGCTGGTTCCTGGGGCCATGCCTACCCGTTCACCGGAAACACCGGCAGCGCCGACAGCCCGCCGCGCATGACCTCGCTGCTCGCATTCCGTGCGCTGGCTGCGCTCCATCGGCGAACACTCGCCAAGCGAACCTACGGCAACGACGCCGTATGCCATGCCCGCATCGCACCGATGATCCAGAAGCAGCAGTACCGGCTGCAGACCTTCTATCCCATCCCGGAAACCATGGGCAATCACTGGATGGGCGCTTCCACGATGCGCTGGGGCGAGTGGCGCAACATCCCCGTGAAAGGTGAGGACTATGTTTGGCTTCAGTGGACGTGGAAGGACTGCTGCATCACGCTCTGGTGATGCCGGTCGGTGGTGCGTTGCGCTCGCCTTGCTTGCTCTGGCGGCGAGCCCGGTCGCGTTGGCCCAGGGATCTCCGCCGCCTGAGCCTGTCGATCCTTCAGTGCAGGCCTGGTACCGGAAACAGGGAACGAATCTGGGCGATCAGCTGATCAACCAGCAGCCCATGCCGGAGCACTTCGGTGCGGAGGATGGAACCGGCACGGTCATCGTCGGGGAGCACTTTTTCAGCATCCCGCGGATGGTACCGTCCACGGAGTCGCCGGAGTACGTGGAGCGGCTCAAGGAACGCGCCGACGATGCCACTCTCGAGGGCCTGCGCAATCTGCATGCGGAAGAGGCCCCCCGTCTTGCCGAAGATACCGGCGCAACGGGACAAGCGGTGATGGCGACGAACAACACGGCCAAGTTCCATGGGCTGCAGCGGCGAGCGATGGAAGCAGACCCGGCCATCCAGGCGTCCGTCCCCATCTTGCAGGCGGCGCGGAACAACCAACTGCTCGGCGAGGTGTTTGCGGATTGCCAGACCCGTACCGAGCGGGCGGGTATGGATGATCAGGCCAATGAATGGACGCAGAAGGCGTGCTCGTGGGTCGAGCTTCGCCTCGAGCCGGGATACCAGGCTACGATCCAGCGGACCGTCACGGTGACCATGGAGGACACGGAGAGCCAGTCGACCCAATTCGTGAACGTGGCGCTGGGCGAATCGGAGAATTTCGGCGGTCGGCTCGATGATGAATTTCCCGACCAGGTGTCGATCCTCAATTCATTCGAGGGCTTCATCTCACCCCGGTCGATACGCCAACACTACACCGTAACGATCCTGCAAGAACCGAGGCGCTCGAACGACTGGCAATTCGAGGCGCGAGTCACCAACAACAGCAACGATGGCGACACCCAAGTTCTCCTCGTTTTCGAGTACTCATGGCGCGGAGAGCCGCAATACGAGTTCACCGTCACGTGCGCGGACGGCGACTGCAACACGCAGGGCGACGAGTTCTGCAAGGCGCTGTGGACATGCCAGGAACGCGCCCCGGTCATGGTTGATGGCCGACTGGTACCGGCCGAGGTAGTGGCACAGGAGCCGCCGCTGTATCCGGTCGATCCAGGCGATGATCCGGATGGATCCCTCGCGGCCGATGCCTTGGTCTGCATGCGCGCGACGCTCGCAATCGATTGCGCGCGGATCTATGCCGGCAATGCTTGCTGGCCGAGCGATCCTGAACATCCCGACGCCGGCCAGACATGTATACCGGTCGCCGACGACGGCACGCTCCCCAACAGCTGCCACGAGCTGGAAGAGGACATCGATTGCCATCCGGCAGGACAGGGCTGCGCCGAGAATGGTTACAGCGAGGTAAGCGACTGGTGCTACATCAAGACCAAGCTGTTTCGCTGTGCGCAGCGGGTCCGCATTCCCGACCACGACGTGGTGACCGTTACCGAATGCGCGCAAGGACAGGCGTGCCTGGATGGCTCGTGCACCGCCGTCTCCCGTCGTGTCGACCCGCGCACCTCGCGCTCGGAGTCAGCCGCCCGCATGGTGCTCGCACAGCACATTGGGTCGGATTACAGCATTCCTGACGCACAACCTCGCCCGTCTCGGGAGGAGCGCGATGCGCAAGAACGTGCCGAGGTTCGTCGATTCATCGAACAGGCCATCCAACTCAATCGCGCCGGCACCCTGGCGCTGCCCAAGGAATGATCCCGATGAAGGCCCTCCTGTGCGCCACGGTGTTCGCGCTCGTCCTGGCCTGGCCGGATGCCGTCGCGCAGACGCCACCGTCCTCCGAGGATGTCCAGTGGGACATCCCGAGCGACGATCCGGATGAGGATGTGGGCGAGCTGCACGAGTCGCCGCCGCCGGGGCTGGATCCTTCGCAGATCGTGTACTTCGAGGGCAAGCCCATGGAGTGCAAGAACCTCCTGGGCGGCGACATGAAATGCTGTCGCGAACCGGTGCCGGACCAGCAGAAGGAGTGGTGGGAGCGGTACAAGAACGCGACGCGCCAGGGCAATGCCAGGCGCCTGTCCTGCCTCGCCGATCCCGTGGCCGGCGCGCACGCGCAGTACCGGGAAGGCGCGGACTACCGCACCTTGCAGAGCGCCACGACCAGCGAGCGGGAGAACCTCGACGGCGGCGGCCAGTCGATCGAGTGTCAGCCGGGCCAGGGACTGGATGCGATGCAAGACGAGTTCATGGCCTACGAGAACAGCCAGGTCGCCCCGAATCTCGGCTGGTACTGCGACCAGGAGGAATTCGAGCTGGCCGTGCAGCGGAACGTGGGCCAGTGCAGTTACGTCGGCACGCGCTGCGTCTCGTCGACGCTCGGGTATTGCCTGGTCGAGAAAGAGGTCTACTGCTGCTTCAATTCCCCCGTCTCGCGCGAGATCCGCGAATCCCAGCTCGCCAGCGGCGAGCGATTCGGCACCGCATCCGAGCCGCGATGCGAAGGGCTGTCGGCCGCCGAGGTTTCGCAACTGGACCTGGATCGGGTCGCGATCGAGAACGTCGAGGTGCGCATGGCCCAGGGCGAATTCCTGGAGCAGCCCACCGAGGCGGAGCTGGAGACCAAGCTCACCGGCGGGGCCAGCGCAATGGGCAATTCGGGGCGCAAGACGCTCAGCGAGCGCACGCAAGCGCGCATGTCCGCCATCGAGTACGGGGCATCTCAGGATTCGATCGAGGACTCCGAACGGGTCACCCTCCCCACAGAAGAAGCCGGCGCGCCCGTGGGGCCTGGCCGGGTCACGTTCACCGCGCCCGAATTGGTCGCGGGGTGCGATCGGTGGCTGGCCCTCGGTGTGAACCGGGACGGCGGCCAGGGGACGGTTTCCGCGCTGGCGTGGCTGCCGATGGGGCAGGTCGGGCAGGGCGTGGCGTACGAGCAGCCGTGGCAGGAGGAGCTGCTGTGGGGTGATGGCGAGACCGGCATCAAGACCTACCGCGTGAAGATCCTCAAGCCCGCCGAGCCCTACATCGTCTGGGCCTTCCTCTACAACGTGGAAGGCGCCGAAGCGCTCCCGTACAGCGGCGTGAAGATCACCATCGGCCCCTGTCCCTAGTCGGCTTCCCTCCGGCGCGTCGCCGGCCTACCAGCAGTTCGCTCGCCCCGGCAATCCGGTTGCGACGCGTGCTCGTGCATCCCTGCCTGCCGCCCCATGAAACGGAAAGAGGGGTCATTTGCGTGCCGTTTCGACCCCTTCAGGTCTCCGCGGTGCCATTAGTGTGGGGGTGCTTCCAGTTGCGTCCGGAAGGGACTGGACTGGGTGATTTCCCACCATCTAGGGGCACACATCATGGGTTCGAGGATTGTTTGGCTGCTGCTGACCGCGCTGGTGTTCGGGGCGGTCCCGAGGATTGGCGTGGCGGGGAAGAGCCCGACGACGCCAGGAGGCATTGAAGGAACCTTCCCTGTCTGCGACTTGAGGGTTGTCAGGACGGGGCCATTCAACCTGGCTGTTCAGCCGGTCTCGTACCAGTTCGAGAATCTGGGTCCTGAAACCTGCGACGCGTTCATCGTCCTGGGCGTGAAGCGTTTGGGTGATCACACCTTCGTCGAAGACCCGTGGATTCCAGATAGCTCCCCGCTCACGTCCTATTCCGTGACCGTGGCGCGGCCAACTGGCATGCCGGGTGGTTTGGAAGAACAGTGTCGTAATTCAGGGGGGTATGCGTGGCATCCGAGCGGCGGCAGTTCCTGGCGTTGCTCGCAGACATTGCAGTCGGGTCAATCCATCATTGTTCAAGCTTACGTTCCCCCTGAGGAGTGGCCTGACAATTGCGTGGATGCGGGGATTTCCGGGTGGCCGGATGGGCATCGAACGGGCGACGCCATTCCCTACAACGGGGGCGGCGAATGGCGCATCGATGATCCTAATCACAACAACAACACGAATTACTACTCGTGCCGCAACGGCGGGTCTGGAAGCTACAACGCGATCGTGCGCTGGACCAAGACGGCGTCCGCATCGAGCGTGACCCTCGGCAACAACGTGACATTCCAGATCACGGCCACGAATGCAGCCCTCTCCTCGCCCTTTGGTGATGCCTCGCAAGTGCAAACGATCGACTACCTCCCTGTCGGTCTGGAGTATGTGAGCTCGTCCGCGCCGGCAGACAGCAGTTGCTCGTACAACGCGGCGCAGCGAAAGCTGACCTGCAAAACGTTCAATCTCCCCGCGAGCAGCTCGCGAACCTACTCGGTGGTGACCACAACGAGTGCGATCGGAGAGATCGTCAATGCCTGCTCGGGATCGGCTCGGAACGGTGCAGGCACCGCGACTGGTGTAACGGTCGACGATACGGCCTGCGCGGCGGGAATCGTCGTCACGGGTACACCCAGTCTTGTCGCGACCAAGGTCGCGAGTGCCGGCACGGTTCCGGCGCTCTCACCCATCAGCTGGACGATCACGGTCACCAACAGCGGCTCGGCCGCGGCCACGGATGTTTCCGTGACCGATACGGTGCCCGCTGGCGTGACGGCGATCACCGCCAATGGAACGGGATGGTCGTGCGGCGTATCGGGCCAGATCGTCACCTGCACGCGTCCCTCGCTGGCGGCCGGCGCCAATGCTTCCATCACGATCGCCGGCACGGCGCCCGCCGCCGCCGGGTCGATCACGAACACGTGCACGGTGACCGCCCCGGGCTCCACCAGCGACTCCACAGACTGCCTGGTCAGCACGGTGATCACGCCGCGCTCTTCGGTCACGTTCACGAAAACCGCCGCGCCGAATCCCGTGGCGGCGGGCATGCCCATCACCTGGACCGTTACGGCGAGCAATGCAGGTCCCAACGCGGCCACGAACGTCGTCATGACCGATACGGTGCCGACCGGCGTGACCGGCATTGCCGCCAGCGGCGCGGGTTGGAACTGCTCGGTCAGCGGGCAGGTGGTCACGTGCACCCGCGCAAGCCTTCCGGTCGGATCCAGTGCCATCACCATCACCGGCAATGCCCCGCTGGTGGCCGGCACCATCCACAACGTGTGCGTGGCCTCGGCCGACGCGAACGTGACGATCGATACCTCGAACTGCCAGTCCGACACCGTGGTGACCCTGCGGTCCGAGCTGGTGCTGTCGAAGATCGTTTCCGCCGCGAGCATCCCAGCGGGCCTTCCGTTGACCTGGACCATCACGGCGACGAACCAGGGTCCCACGACCGCCAACAACGTCGTTGTCACCGATAACGTACCGGCTGGAGTGACGTCGATCACCTCCAGTGGCGCGGGTTGGAGCTGTTCGGTCAGCGGCCAGGTCGTGACGTGCTCGCGCGCAACGATGGCCGTGGGTTCGAGCACGATCACGATCAATGGCAACGCGCCGCTGACGACGGGCACGATCACGAACACGTGCACGGGCACGGCGTCCACCGATCCTTCCGTCGACAGTACGGCGTGCGTGGCCTCGACCACGATCACGCCGCGTTCGATCATCGCCGTCTCGAAGACCGGTACCCCTGCAGTTGTGCAGGCCGGAGGCGCCATTACCTGGACCGTCGGTGTGCAAAATGACGGCCCCAGCACCGCGAGCAACCTGGTCGTGACCGACACGGTTCCCGCCGGCGTGACCGGTATCGCGGCGAGCGGCGCCGGCTGGGCCTGCTCGGTCTCGGGCCAGGTCGTGACGTGCAACCGCGCCAGCCTCCCTGTCGGGTTTGCGACCATCACGATCACGGGCAACGCGCCCTTCGTGCCGGGCAACATCACGAACCTGTGCACGGCCACGGCCGGCTCGGGCGGTGTCGTCGATTACGAGGCCTGTCACCACACGATTCGCGTTGAAGCGCGATCGGATGTGACGGTGTCGAAGACGGCCGTACCCAATCCCGTCGCCGCTGGCGAGCAGATCACCTGGCAGATTTCGGTCGCGAACGCCGGCCCGAGCCCGGCCTACAACGTCGTGGTCACCGATACCCTTCCTGCCGGCGTCACCAACATCACCGCCTCCTCGCTGGGGTGGGCCTGCTCCACGGCGGGACAGGTCGTGACCTGCACCCGCGCCACGGTGCCGGTCGGCACTACGGGCATCGTGATCCGTGGCAACGCGCCGCTGGAGGCGGGTGAGATCGAGAATGTGTGCGTGGCGGAAGCCGATGCCAGCAGCACGATCAATGACGCCAACTGCCATGCCACCACGGTCGTTGAGCCCAACGTGCATGTCATCGCGACCAAGACCGCCTCGGCGAGCGCCGTGGATGCAGGCGACCCCATCAGCTGGACGATCGAGGTCCAGAACGCGGGGCCGGGCGACGCGCACGATGTCGTCGTGACGGACACGGTGCCAGCGGGCGTTACCGGGATTTCGATGACGGCTCCGGATTGGAGCTGCGCGCTGTCCGGCCAGGTGGTCACGTGCGAGCGCGCGGCCATGCCGGCCGGTACCAGCACGATCCAGATCGCAGGTAATGCGCCACTCGATGCCGGCACGATCACGAACGTGTGCGTGGTGACCGCATCCGACGATCCGGGCGCCGATTCTTCCGCCTGCCGCGTCTCGACCGTCGTGGGCGCGAACGCGCAGATCGTCGTGACCAAGACCGCCACGCCGAACCCGGTCAGCGCAGGGGCCGCGATCACCTGGACGCTTTCGGTCCTCAACCAGGGACCCGGCAACGCGACGGACGTGCAGGTCACCGACACGTTGCCCGCGGGCGTCACGAACATCGCGTTCGAGGCTCCGGGCTGGACGTGCGGCATCGTGGGCCAGGTCGTGACGTGCGACCTGCCATTCTTCGCGCCCGGCTCCAGCACCATCACCATCACCGGCAACGCGCCGGTGGAGCCGGGTCCGATCACCAACACCTGCGTCGCCGAGGCGAACGCGGGCGAGCCTGCCGACACCAGTGCCTGCGAGGTGACCACGGTGGTCACCGAGTTCGCCGAAGTCATCGTCAGCAAGCGCGCTGTCAACGATATGGTCGATGCCGGCGAGCCGGTCGAATGGATCATTGACGTGGAGAACATGGGGCCGAGCATGGCGCGCGACCTCGTGATCACCGACACCGTGCCGGAGGGTGTCACGAACATCGTGGCGACGTCGCCGGATGGGTTCGCGTGCGTGGTCACCGGCAACTTCGTGGACTGCTCGCTCGCCAACCTCCCGATTGGCACGGCCGAGATCCACATCAGCGGCAACGCGCCGTTGACGGCAGGCGAGCTGCCCAACATCTGCGCCGCGGTGGCGGCATCGGTACCGGCGCCGGATGACCAACTGTGCGAGTCCACGATCTACGTCCTGTCGAACTACTCCCTCGGAGTGATCAAGACGGCGGCGACGGAGCAGGTGCCGATCTCCGGCACGATCGTCTGGACGATCGAGGTCAACAACTCCGGTCCTGGCACCGCCACCAACGTCATCGTGACCGACACGATGCCTGCGGGCGTCACCAATGTCGTTGCGGATGGCGCGGGCTGGTCGTGCGATGGCGACGACACCGAGTGGGTCTGCACGCGACCGACTCTCGAGGCGGGATCGAGCCAGATCACGGTAACGGCCACGGCCCCGTCGGAACCCGGTCCGATCACCAACACCTGCGTCGTCAGCACCAACGAGACGAAGGTTTCGCAGTACGCGTGCGAGGAAACGACCGTGGTGGTCGAGGACGCCCGGATCGAAACGATCAAGACGGCCACACCGAACCCGGTGGGTACGGGCGAGACGATCACCTGGACGATCCAGGTCATCAACCACGGCCCGAACGCGGCCACGGACGTGGAGGTCACCGATGACCTTCCCGCGGGCGTGACCAATCCGGTCGCAAGCGCCGATGCGCCCTGGTCGTGCTCGGTGACCGGTACCCACGTGTCCTGCCTGGCTGCGAGCCTGCCGGTGGGCTCCACCTCGATCGTCATCCAGGCAACCGCCCCGCTGGTGGCCGGCACGATCACCAACACCTGCGTTTCCACCGCGCCGGAGTCGGCGACGCCGACGGACGACAGCAACTGCACGGTCGACACCGTCGTTGACCCGTACGCCGAGGTGTCCGTCGTGAAGACGGCGAGCTCGGGCACCGTCGTGGCCGGCAACCCGATCAGCTGGACGCTGGCCGTTACCAATTCAGGGCCGGGCATCGCGACCAACGTGGTGGTGACCGATACGGTCCCGGCCGGCGTGACGGCGGTCACCGCAAACCCGGGCGCCGTCCCGGGCGGCGCGTGGTCCTGCTCGGTGGCGGGCCTGGTGGTGACCTGCTCGACGCCGACGATGGATCCTGGCGCCAGCTCGATCGTCATCGATGGCACTGCGCCGCTGGAGGCCGGCCCGATCACCAACGTGTGCGTGCTGGCCAGCGATGCTGACCCGACGCCGGACGATAGCCAGTGCCAGGCCACGACCGTGGTCGACGGCGACTGGACCGTCACGGCCGTGAAGACGGCCAGTGCACCGACCGTGCCGGCGGGTGAGCCGATCAGCTGGCTGATCGAGGTGACCAACCACGGCCCGAGCACGGCCACGGATGTCGTCGTGACCGACTCGGTGCCCAAGGGCGTTTCCGACGTGACCGCGAGTGGGCCGGGTTGGGCGTGCACGGTGGTCACCACCATGCAGGTGACCTGCACCCGTCCGACCCTTGAGGTCGGGGTGTCCAGCATCGTGATCGCCGGCACCGCGCCGGATCGCGCCGGTTCAATCACCAACACCTGCGCGATCGAAACCGCGCTGGGTCCAGCCGACTCGTCGTTGTGCCTGGCCACGACGGTCATCACGGAGAACTCCGAGGTGTCGGTGACCAAGACCGTGGATGCTTCCACGGTGCTGGGCGGCGAGGAAATCATCTGGCGCCTGCATGTCCACCAGACCGGCCCGGGCATCGCGACCGACGTGGTCGTGACCGACGCCGTGCCGGATGGCGTGACCAACCTCGCCGTCGAAGCCGGCGCCGGCTGGATCTGCACCATCGTGGGCCAGGTGGTGACCTGCTCGGCCGACGAGATGTTCGAGACGGATTCGGAGATCGTCATCCGCGGCAATGCGCCGATGGAAGCGGGCGTGATCCGCAACCTGTGCGTCCTCGAGGCTTACGGGCACCCGCAGCCGACCGACGCGTGCGATGTCATCACCACCGTCGAGACCCCGAACCTCACCGTGGTCAAGACCACCAGCACGCCGAACGTGGAGCCGGGCGGTGCCGTGGCGTGGACGATCCTGGTCACGAACCATGGCCCGGGTGCCGCGCAGGACGTGATCGTGACCGACACGATGCCCGACGGCGTGACCGACATCACCGCGTCCGGTGCGGGCTGGGCATGCATGATCTCCGGATCGGTGATCGTCTGCACGATCGACGAGCTGGCGGAAGGCGCGCACGAGATCCAGATCACCGGCACGGCGCCGGACGAGCCGGGCTCGCTGCGCAACCTGTGCGTGGCCGAGGCCGACGGAGCGGTATTCTCGACCGCGCAGTGTGACTCCACCGTCGTGGTCGACCCGCCGACGGAGATCACTGTCGCCAAGCGCGCCGCGCAGGCGATCGTGCCCGTGGGCGGCGCGATCGAGTGGATCATCACGGTGACCAACTCGGGCCAGGCGCCGGCGAGCGACGTGGTCGTGACCGACACGATGCCCGATGGCGTGACCGACATCACCGTTTCGGGCGCCGGCTGGTCGTGTGCGGTCGCAGGGCAGGTCGTGACGTGCTCGCGGCCGAGCCTCGAGGTCGGTACCAGCGAGATCCGCGTCGGAGGCACCGCGCCGAACGAGCCCGTTTCGCTGCGCAATACGTGCGTGGCGGCCGTATCGGGTGAACCGCAGCCGGCGCCGGCGTGCGATGCGACCATCGAGGTCCATGCCCCTGAGCTTGCGGTCGAGAAACGCTCCGAGACCAGTTCCGTGCTGCCGGGCGGCACGATTGCGTGGGTCATCACGGTCACCAACTCCGGCGACGTGGCCGCGAGCGACGTGGTCGTGACCGACACGATGCCCGATGGCGTGACTGACATCACCGCTTCGGGCGCCGGCTGGTCGTGTGCGGTCGCAGGGCAGGTCGTGACGTGCTCGCGGCCGAGCCTCGAGGTCGGCACCAGCGAGATCCGCCTCACGGGTACCGCGCCGACTCAGTCCGGCTCGATCCGCAACACCTGCGTGCTGGCTGCGCTGGGCTGGAGCGATGCCGGGATGGTGTGCGAGTCGACCACGGTGGTTGGCGAAGTCGTTGACTTGGCAGTCACCAAGACGGGCACCGTGATGCCGGATGCGTCCAGCAGCGACATGACGATGATCGAGTGGACGATCACGGTCCGCAACCAAAGCCAGACCGCGGCCTCGAATGTCGCACTGGTGGACACGTGGCCTGCGGGCATGTCGGTGTACCTCAGCGGCAGGGATCCGTGGCCGGAAGGCTGGGCGTGCGAGCCGCAGCCGGGAAGCGGTTTCCGGTGCGACAAGCCGCAGCTGTCGCCAGGCGAGACGCACACCTTCCTGGTGTTCGGCCAGGTCCAGGGGGCCATCCCCCCGAACGGTGCGCAGTACACCAACGTGGTTGAGGTCTCCACGTCCTCGGACGACAGCGATGCGAGCAACAACCGCGCACGCGCCACGGTCACCCTTGCGCCTCCTGGCGGGCAGGGCGATCCGCAGGTGCACGCCGTTCCTGCCCTCGACTGGCGCGGTTTGCTCGTGCTGATCGCGCTCATGGGCACGGTGGTTGGCGTCCTGCACCGGCGCATGCCGTAGCGGTGGAACACGGGCGGCCTGCGTCGCGGGCCGCCCGTTCCCCTCGAAGCCGCGAGCAGATTTTTTCGATTTAGCGACCCGAATCCGGCTGCTACAACACAGTTACGCCGCAGCCCGCGGTCATCACGACAAGGAGTACCCCATGAAGAACCGCGCCCTGTACCTCATCGGCCTGTTGGCGTTCACGACCGCCGCCTGGGCGGACGGCCGCATCCGCGACACGCCCCCGGACCTTCCGCACCTGGAGCCGGCCGCTTCCGTTTGCGTCGGCACGGTCGACCTCTCCGCCGAGGCGGTGCCGGGCGGTTTGGTCTGGACGGCCTCGTTCACCAACACCCGCACGGAGCCGTGCCGCCTGTTCGCGCTGGACATGCCCGAGGCGTCCTTGAATCTGGACGGCTCGGTCGATTCCTCGGGCCTTCCGGGCGTGCTGACGCCGGTGCCGTTCGGCCCGGACGTGGAGGTGACGCAGATCCAGGAGGGCGCGGACGAATGCGCGCTTGTCGACCTGCTGGACGAGGATGACGTCGTGACCGGCAACTACCTCCACTGCGAGGACATCGAGGTGGCCGGTGAAAGCACGCGCATCATCTCGGTGTGGACGGCCGCGCTTCGGGAGCCTCCGTACCGCTACTGCGTGACGGGCACGGCCAAGCCGGGCACGGACGAACTGGTCGGCACGAAGCCGTATCCGTTCGGTGACTGCGTGGACGTGTACGGCATCAGTGAAGCGCCGGAGGGACTGGTCGTGGCAGGCCCGATCGTCAGCGTGGATGCCGATGGCGTGGCCACGGCCCGCTGGATCGGTGGCAACTACACGGCCGCGACCATCGCGCGCAAGGACATCCAGCTGACGATGCCGGCTGGCTATACTGGCCGTCCGACCACGCGTGCGAAGTGGTCGTGTGGTTCGACCAATGGTGCGGGCGTGGCCACGTGCGTCGCCCGCAACCTCGCGAAAGGTCCCTTCGGGGCCATCGAATTCCGCCTCACCCCCCTTGAGTGAGGCCTCGCATCGCAACCATGACGTGTGCGATTTTCAGCGCGGGCGACCGCGCTGTTTTTTTTTGAGGAGTGGATCGCGCCATGAAGACTCGCATCTTCGCTTCGATGTTCCTGTTCATCGCCCTCCCGTTGCTGGCATTCGCGATGCCCGGCGTCTCGTTGACCTCACAGGACCGGGTGTACGCGGTCGGCAAGGAAGCTGCCCTGCGCGCATCCTCTGAAACCCTGGAGTCCATGGGGTTTCACGTCGAATCGGTGGACGTCGACGCCGGCATTCTCCAGGCGTCCAACCCCGCCGATACGCTGGTTCCAACGGGCGTGCGATGGGTCGTGATGGTCGAGCCGATCCCGGATGGCATGGTCATCATCAGCCTCTACGGCGCACGCGTGGCGCGCAGCGGGCCTGCGAGCCCGGCGCAGTCGTACGAGGACTTCTACAGTCGATTCTTCGAGGCGCTGGAGACCCGGGCGCCCACAAACGCGGGTGCCGGCGCCGAATAGCCTGCGGTTTTTGTCGATCTTGCTTTCGCCTGCCCTCGGGTAGGATGGCGGGCAGCTTGCGTCTTGCGTTTCATGGGGAGGGTGGCATGCCGTTGTCCTGGAACGAGATCCGCGATCGGGCCGTGGCGTTCGTTCGAGAGTGGGAAAACGAGTCGTCCGAGGATGCGGAAGCGAAGAGCTTCTGGGATGCCTTCTTCCACGTGTTCGGCGTCAACCGCCGGCGACTGGCGACGTTCGAGCACAACGTCCGGAAGGCGGACGGCGCGCAAGGCTTCATCGACCTGTTCTGGCCGGGCATGCTGATCGCCGAGCACAAGAGCCGCGGCCGCAACCTGGACTCGGCCTTCACGCAGGCGACCGACTACTTCCCCGGGCTCAAGGATGCGGAGCTGCCGCGCTTCATCATCGTCTCCGACTTCGCGCGCATTCGCCTGAAGAATCTCGACACCGGCGAGAGCGCGGCTTTCCCGCTCGCCGATCTGCCGGCCAATCTGGGCCTGTTCGGGTTCATCGCCGGCTACGAATCGCGATCCTACGGTGAGCAGGACCCGGTCAACATCCGCGCGGCCGAATACCTGGCGCAGCTACACGACGCGCTGCGCGAGATCGGCTACGAGGGGCACGTGCTGGAGGTCTACCTCGTGCGCGTGCTGTTTTGCCTGTTCGCCGACGACACCGGCATCTTCATGCCGCGCGGCGCGTTCGAGGATTTCATACGCACCCGCACGGGCGAGGACGGCTCCGATCTCGCGCCACGGCTGAACCAGCTCTTCCAGGTCCTCAATACGCCGCCCGACAAGCGCCTGCGCAACCTCGATGAGCAAGTGGCCGAGTTTCCGTATGTCAACGGCAAGCTCTTCGCCGAGCCGCTGCCGCAGGCGAGCTTCGACCGATCGATGCGCGAGATCCTGCTTGCATGCTGCGAGCTCGACTGGGGCGCGATCAGTCCGGCGATATTCGGCTCGCTCTTCCAGGGGATCATGGACGCGAAGGTTCGCCGCAACCTCGGGGCGCACTACACCAGCGAGCACAACATCCTGAAACTGATCGGGCCGCTGTTCATGGATGACCTGCGCGCGGAGTTCGAGCGGGTCAAGCGCCAGCCCGCCAAGCTGAAGGCGTTCCACGAGAAGCTTGGCTCGCTGACGTTCCTCGATCCGGCCTGCGGCTGCGGCAATTTCCTGGTCATCAGCTACCGGGAGGTGAGGCAGTTGGAGCTGGACGTGCTCCAGGTCCTCTATCGGCGCGACTTCCAGCAGCTGGCCCTCGACGCCACGGACCAATACGTGAAGGTCGACGTCGACCAGTTCCACGGCATCGAGATCGAGGAATGGCCGGCGCAGATTGCCCAGGTGGCGATGTGGCTGATCGACCACCAGATGAACCTCAAGGTCGGCCAGGCGTTCGGGCAAACGCTCGTGCGGATCCCGCTGGTGAAATCGGCCAACATCGTGCATGGCAATGCCCTGCAGATCGACTGGAACACGATCGTTCCGGCGCACTCGCTCCGCTACATCATGGGCAACCCGCCGTTCATCGGGTCGAAGATGATGACGGATGCCCAGCGAGGGGAATTGATCGCCGCGACAGGCGGCGCGCTCAAGGGGGCAGGGATTCTCGACTACGTCAGTGCGTGGTACCTGAAGGCGACCGACTACATGGGCGAGGAGCCGATCCGCGCCGCATTCGTCTCCACCAACTCCATCACGCAGGGTGAACAGGTCGGCGTCCTGTGGGGCGAGATGCTGCGTCGTGGCTTTCACATCACGTTCGCGCATCGCACGTTCCAATGGAACAACGAGGCGCGTGGCGTCGCCGCCGTGCATTGCGTGATCGTTGGCTTTGCCCGGTCCGCACCGTCTCCAAGGCGGTTGTTCGACTACGAGGACCTGCGCGGCGAGGCGCATGAGGTTCAGGCGGAGAACATCAACCCCTACCTGGTGGACGCCGCGAACGTGCTGCTGCCCAATCGCACCGAGCCCATCTGCGACGTGCCGATGATCGGCATCGGCAACAAGCCCATCGACGGCGGTAACTTCCTGTTCTCGACGCAGGAGCGGGACGACTTCATCCGCAAGGAGCCGGGCTCGAAAGCGTGGTTCCGGCGCTGGCTTGGCTCGGACGAGTTCATCAACGGATGGGAGCGCTGGTGCCTGTGGCTCGGGGATTGCTCGCCTGCGCAGTTGCGCGCGATGCCGGAGGCATTGAAGCGCGTCGAAGCAGTGGCTGCCTTTCGCAAGGCCAGCAAGAGCGCGCCGACGCGCAAGCTGGCCGAAACGCCCACGCGGTTCCATGTCGAGAACATCGCAGAAACACGCTATCTGCTGATCCCTCGTGTTTCATCAGAACGGCGCGCGTTTATCCCAATGGGATTCGTCGAACCTGGCACGTTGACAAGCGACTCTGCGCTGATGAGTTCAACCGCAACGCTATTTCACGTCGGCATTCTTCATTCAACCATGCACATGGCATGGGTCCGTACCGTTTGCGGGCGCTTGAAGAGCGACTACCGCTATTCCGCCGGCATCGTCTACAACAACTTCCCCTGGCCCCACACCCCGGACACCAAACACCGCGCCGCCATCGAGACCGCCGCGCAGGGCGTGCTGGATTCCCGTGCCGACTTTCCCGATGCGACGCTGGCCGACCTCTATGATCCGCGAACGATGCCCCCGGCTCTTCGCAAGGCCCACCAGTTGCTCGACAAGGCCGTTGATGCGGCCTACCTCGCCGCGGAAAAGAAAGCCGGTCGCAAGCCCCCGGTTCTGGGCACGGACGCCGAGCGCGTGGCCTTCCTGTTCCAGCTCTACGAGCGATACACCAGCGCAGAAGCCGCTAGACCGGGACGCAAGGGCAACCGGAAGAAAGGCGGGAAGCAGGCGGTCTAGTGCCGCGCGCCAGACGCGGTCCTTCAATCCAGCCTATTCGCTGCGCGCCTCGCGTCCCAGCAGCGCATGGAGCCGGCGACGGGAGGCTTCGTTGTCGCCGCTGGCGCGGAAGACGAAATGGGCCAGTGCGTGGCGGGCGCGAGCCACCAATTCGCGCTCGCGTTCGAGCACATCGGCCGGGTCGGAATCGAGGAACACGAGCGCCTGTCGCTCACCCCACGCCAGCGTGAACGCCGGCTCGAGTTCTCCGCTGGGGAAAAGCGTGCATTGCACCTGCAGATCCGCCGGCAATGTCCTTGCTTCGCGGAGGATGGCGGTCAGCCAATGGAGGGCGTCGCGCGCCAGGTCCGATTCGACGGGCATCAGGATCGAGCGGCTGTAGCAGGGCAGCATGCACGCCGCCCGCGGTTGCACCAGAGGGTCGTTGTCGGCGCTGGCCAGCAGCACCAAGGCATGGAACGGGCCTTCGCGGTCGGCGTGCCCGACGACGTCGCCGGCGAACGCGATCTCTCCTGTACCCTTGGAATTCGACCAGCCCAGCCGCCAGCCGTCCGTGGCGCTACCCTCCACGGTGTCCACGATGCCGATGAAGTAGCCCTGCGGCTTCATGCCAGAGGTGAATTCGTCCGCGCGGCGGCGCAGTTGGATGCAGTGGCGCGTGAGGGCGCCGGGAAAACGGCAGGCGATCTCGCCCCAGGTCAGGGTGCCGCTGACCGGCTCGGCGTCGATGCCCTTGAATCGCTCGTAGGCGCTCGTCTGGGCCTTGCCCTGAAGCTCGGCTGCGGTGAGCACGTGGAAGCCCATGCGCTCCAGCAGCGTGCGATGGAGGCGCTCCAGTGCCGGCGCCGCTGGACCTGCGCGTGTTCCGGGGAGCGAGGTTCGCCTCGGGCGTGCCGCGGCGGCGGAAGGGGATGTCTCGGTCGCCTCGGGACGCAGCAGCAGCCAGCTCCGTGTCCATGGCGTGATCGTGCGCGGCGCGGCGCGTGCCCCGCCTTCGCCCAGCCGTCGGTCTTCTTCGGCAACATGGAATGGGCAGGCAGGATGGTGTCCCACAAGGTCGTGCCGACACAGGACGTACTCGGAGGCGCCGATCTTGCGTGGCGAGAGGAGGGGCGCGAAATCGGCCTCGCCGGCGTCCTCCCGGCAGCTGCACGCCAGCCAATGGTGGCGGCGGCGCAGGTCCTCGAGGAAGCGGCGGGCGAGGCCTTGCTGGACGGGATCGCGGACCTGGCCTTCGCCGAAGGTGCTGACCAGTGCGCGCGTTTCCACGTCGGAGACCTGCGCGATGCACTCATTGCGGTCGTGTACGTGCAGCCGAATCGCCATTGAGTATGCGGGTGAAGTATCCACTCGAAGATGATATGGAATGGCGGCCATTATCCGCCGCAAATCATGCCAATTGAATACCTGGCGAAACAAAAAACCGCCAGCCCCCTTTCGGGAACTGGCGGTTTGCTTGTTGAAACGGTGCAGCACGTACGTGCGAATGGCTCTCGCCTGTCACGTGGCGTTCATTCGATCGGCAGGGAAGGGGCTTCAACCACTTTCGGTTGCGGCTTCTTCTCGACCAATCCGGTTGCATCGCCAAACGCGCACAGCCGGGAGAACTCGCACATCTCCCCGCAGGGACTGTTGTAGGCATCGAGGGGACGACACGGAAAACGCTTCTTGCGGATGTCGTCCGCAATAAACCGCATTTCCTCGACATACTCGTCCAGGGCCTCGCGTGTGCGCGGGGCCTGGATCACGGGATCGAGCACCTCCGGGCCCGCGCCCCGCGGCGTGACCGGCCGCTTGATGAGCTCGAAGAACCCGAGGCCATCGATGCGATCGATTCCGAAGCGGTCGGGGTCGGCCTCGACGCCCACCTGGTAGTTGGTGAGCTGCATGCTCTTTGCCGTGAAGGTCTCGCCGGAAGCGGCCGAGGGGGTCTTCACGTCCAGCAGCAGTACGCGGCCCGAGCGGTCACGCGCGATCACGTCGATGAACCCGGTCACCTCGACCGCGCCTTCAATGCGATAGCGGATCTCGACCTGCACCAGCGGCTTGCCCTCGGGATCGAGGATGGCCGTATAGCCCAGGTCCAGCCACTTCTGCACGAACAGCTCGACCAGGCGCTTGCCGGACGTCACGCAGGTGTCGCGCGAGTCGAACTTGGTCGAGTAGCGCACGGCTTTCGTCGCGGCCTCCTCGTCGAACGTGCGCTCGAAGATCGGAACCGGGTCGATGATCCTGCCCAGCGCGTGAGCCGCCATGAAGGCGCCCGTGGCCTCGTCCACGGCCGTGCCGTACACGAGGTTGACGGACGTGGCTTCTTCCATCAGCCGATCCACGTACCGGTGCCGGTACTTGCGCGGGCAGACCTCGTAGAGCGTACGCGAGGAGTGCGACAGGTAGATCGTCTTCTGGCGGCCCTGGAACAGCTGGGGCTGGCCATTGACGACGACGGCAGGAAGGGCGGCCATGGGTCAGCCCGCCTTCTGCATGAGGGAACGCAGGAACGCGCGAATATCCTCGTCGGAGGTGAACTCCGGCAGCTCGACGCCGGCCAGACGTGCCCGGTTGGTCGCGTTGTTGAGGAGGCCGGGCGTCAGCTTCGCCGTGCCCTTGGCCGGCGCGGCAACCTCGGGATCCGAGGCGGCAGGAGCCGGAGTGGGGGCAGGTGGTGCCGGAGGGGCCTCAGCGGCGGGCACCTCCGGCGGCGTCGATTCCCCGGTCGGGGTCGGCGTGGCCGCGGAGCTGGAGCCGTTGCGACGTCCGCGCGGCGGCAGGGCGCTCACACTGGTCGGTACCCGACTGACCGGTTCGGTCGGCGCAGGCGGATCCTTCTGCGGGCGGGTGTCCGGGTCGGTCTCGCCGGCATCGTCCAGGCGCGAGAGACCCAGCGCCTCGTACAGGCGGGACCTGGCCTTGCTCTCGCCCTGTTCCCACGCCGCCGGACCGTTGATGATCTTCAGCGTCGTGGCCGTGGCGACAACCTGGCCATCCGGGCCGATCAGCGAGGCGGTGAACAGGCACGTGGGCTGTTCGGCCATCCTCGGTCGGCCATCCTCGCCCAGCACGTAGGTGTCCGGGTCGTGCAGGTTGAAGGGACCGGGCGCGTTGTCGATGCAGATGCGCCAGCCCTCGCTGGGCTTGTAGATCTCCAGCACGTGGCGGGTGCGGTGATGGACGCCCCACACCTCCAGCGCCTTTCCGTCGCGGATGACCGGCAGGCCATCGCGATCGAGCAGGGGGCGAATCTCGCCATCCCCCGGCGCATGCCCCTTGAAGGGGCCGTTGGGAATGCAACTCATGGCAGTCTCCTCCCCCGGACACGCGCGTGCGCGATCCTGAATCCGGGGGTGTAACCCCCAGGATGGGGAAGTGACGAAGGAGCGGTGCTTACCAGTTCGCCAGATCGAAGCGCGTACGCGCATCGTCCGGCAGCGGGGTCACACGCTTGGGAGCGGGATCGGGCGGGAGGGGATCCCGGCGCCGTTCCTGCGGGTGCCGATCGTGCGAATGCACGGGCGGCGGGGTGGGTGATTGCGGACGTGGCGTGGCTGCCGGCGCGCTGGCGCGTGCAGGCGTGGCGGGCTCGGGCGGCGTGAAGCCGTCCTCTGCCATGCCGTCGACGACGGGGAACTCATCGAGCTCGTCGTAGGCACGCTCAACCGGCGCGGGGCGGGACGTACCGCCGATCACGTGAACCTGTTCGGCCACGATGAATCGGAAGTACTGGGTGCCCGCGTCGGTGGTCTTGCAGTCCTCGAGGAACTCGCCCTGGATGAAGACTTGCGTCCCCTTGAAGAGTCGATCCTCGAACACGCGCTTGCCGTTCTCGGACAGGTACAACTTGACGTTGAACCATGTCGTCCGGCTTGGACCTGCCTGCCGCTTCTTGGTTGTCGCCACGCGAAAGTTCGCGGCGTAGCGACTTTGACCGACCGGCGTGAAGGTCGCATCCGCACCCAGATTTCCGATGAGGATGATCTGGTTCAGGTACACATGCTCTCCTCCTTGTGAGTGCAGTGGAGCCGACGTGGAGTCGGCGTTGGGTTCGGGGGCATGACGGTTCCCCAGTCCGAAGTGGCGAATGGCCACTCAATTCGCAGGTGCTTTCCCTGGTGAGCCCGCAGGACTCGGCAGGGAAAACACCCGATGGTTGGCATCGGGTGTTTCGGTTTTCGCGTCGTGCCTCATGTATCTCGCCTTGGTGGGTCGAAGCGTTCCCCGATCTCATCGAGCAGGTGGGCTCGACGTGCCCAGGCGATCAACACGGCCTCATCGATTGCCGTCAGCCCTTCCTCATCGGAGTCCGGGCAGATGGGAGGCGGCGGCGCCGCCGGCGGCGGCGGTGACGCAACTAGAGGTAACCGCATCATGAAATGCTCCATCGCAACAGGGGCCAGGTCCCCTCTTCATGCGCCGACTTGCAGCACATCAAGAGGGGACCTGGCTCCGGTCGGGAGCACCTGAAACACGCCGCCAGGATGTCCTGGCGGCGTGTGGTTGCTCGATCAGCGCGTCGCTTCCGCGATCGCCTTTTCGATCTGGGAGTGCGGGGACACGTAGTTGCTCATCCCCTTCTCGATGGACTGCTTCCCGGAGGAAAGGGCCATCACGCCCAGAGCGGCAAATGCCGCCAACACCAACAGCTTCTTCATGACGTGCTCCTCGTGCCTGGGGTGGAACAGACGCCCCTGGCACTGGGGACGCCTGTGGGGGTCCCCGAGCACGCACGAACCCCGAAGGGCATGGCGCCCTCGGGGGGAAGGATGACGAGACGCTCGCAAGGGAGCGGCACGTCGAAGGATTCGAGCAGGCGTCGCCGGTCAAGGCGCGCTTCGCGCATGCGCGAGATGAAGCCTGCTAGCGATCGGACACGCGTGAACCTGCCTCCGGCGACGAAACCTGGCGTCGCGTCGGGAGGAAGGAGCCGGTGGCGGATCGAATCGAATACGGCCGGTCCCTGGGGGACGGCGGCATTCGAGGAGGAGCATGCAACGGAGCTCCGTGCGCAAGCGCAACGGGTCGGCGGGAGCATGGCCAACTGGCAGGAGTGCCAATCGGACGGGACGTCGCGCGGGGCGACTGGGACGTGAGCACCAGGGCTCTGGAATGACCTGTCTCGGGGGACAGGAACGGCCGTGTTTAGAGAACGGGCCTCGTCGCTCTATCCGAGGATCGCCATGCAGGCATGGGGATCACTCGGCAGTTGTCGGGGAAGCTATCGCGACCGCGCCGCGCCGTCAAGGGGAGGTGGGTGTGGGGCGCGATCGCTCAACAACCAAGATTGCGACGTCGCACCTACCACGCGGGCGCGATCGCTCAACGGGGTCATCCTAACACGTTGGAACCATTGCATCTTGCCACCTGTTTTCGCGAACCGGCGCGAAAAGCTGATCCTCGCCCCAGCGAATGCCGACATCCTGAGAAACCCACTTCCCCATCAAGTGCTTGCGAGGGTGCGAACTGGCCGGCCGTGGGCGGCCTGTTGTGGTCCGCGCAGGCCTTCGTGGACTTTGATATCTGAACGGTATTCAATCCGCGCCATGGCGAACCGAAAATCCACGATCCGCAGTCCCACGCGAGGTGGCGCCCGGCCCGGCGCCGGTCGACCGGCGAAGAGCGGGCGCTTTGGCGAACCGACACGTCCGCTTCGCGTGCCCGAAAGTCAGGTTTCCACGATCCTGGCCTACCTTGATGGCATGGTTGCCGGCGACGCCGCCTCGGCCGAAACCATTGTGCTGGGCGTGCGGGCCACCGAAGCGCGCCGATCGACATCGATCCGTCGATTCGCCGCGCGGGTGCCGGCGGGCTTCCCGTCGCCGGCGGCAGACTACGAGGACGATCCGCTCGACTTCAACGCGCGCCTCATCGCCAAGGGGCATGAAGCGGCAACCTTCGTCGTGCGCGTGTCGGGTTGGTCCATGGTCGGCGCCGGCGTCTCTGATGGAGACGAGGTGGTCGTGGATCGCGCCATCACGCCACGCGATGGCCACGTTGTCGTCGCAGCCCTCAATGGCGAACTGGTCGTCAAGCGCCTGCGCATCCGTGGCGGGAAGATGATGCTGGTGTCCGAGAACCCCCACTATCCCGAACGCGTGCTCGTCGCCGGCGACGAGCTTGTCATCTGGGGCGTGGCGACCAACGTCCTGCATGCCCTCCTGTAAATCCCATGCCACGCTTCGCACTCGTCGACGTCAACAACTACTACGTGAGCGCGGAGACCGTGTTCCGCCCGAGTCTCGCCGGCAAGCCGGTGGTGGTCCTGTCCAACAACGATGGATGCGTGGTATCGCGCTCGCAGGAAGCCAAGGCGCTGGGAATCGCGATGGGTACGCCCTGGCACCTCATGCGCGACCAGGTGCAGTCGCACGGCGTGATCGGCCTGTCCTCCAACTACACCCTCTACGCCGACATGAGTCGGCGCGTGATGCGTGTTCTGGCGCAGTTTTCGCCCGACCAGGAAATCTACAGCATCGATGAGTGCTTCCTGGACCTTGCCACGCAACCGCACCTGGACCCAGCGCAGGTTGGGCAGGCGATCCGTCAGCGCGTGCGCCAATGGACAGGCCTTCCGGTAGCCGTTGGCATCGGGCCGACCAAGACGCTGGCCAAGCTCGCCGACCATCTGGCGAAGAAGCGCCCGGAATGGGACGGCGTTTGCGACCTTGGGTCGCTTTCCGAGTCCGCGCGCGACACGCTGCTGGCGAGCGTTCCGGTGGGTGAGGTCTGGGGCGTGGGACGACGACTCGAGGCCGCCCTCCGGGACATCGGCATCGAGACTGCGCAGGCGCTGCGCGCGGCGGATCCGGCAACGCTGCGCCGCCGGCATTCGGTATTGCTTGAGCGCACCGTCCAGGAGCTACGCGGGCGCGTCTGCTATCCGCTGGTGCGCCAGACCGCACCACGCCAGCAAATCGTCGTCTCGCGCAGCTTCGGGGCGGCAGTGCAGGATCTGGGCGGGCTCCTTGCGTCCGTTCGTGCCCACATGACGCGAGCCGCCTCGCGGTTGCGGCAGGACGGAACCGTCGCGGGCGGCGTGCGCGTCTGGTTCCATACGAGCGCGTTTCGGTCCTCCGACGTACAGCACCACGCGTGCACGCACGTGGACCTGCCCGAGCCGACCGACGACACCCGGGCCTTGGCTGCCATTGCTTCCGACCTGGTGCGCTCGCTCTATCGCCCGGGCCATTGGTACGTGAAGTCCGGTGTCGAGCTCTACCACCTGCGCTTGCCATCCTTGGTACAGGGTTCGCTGTTCGATACCACGCCGGCGCCGGCCGCGGCGCGCTCGAGGCGTCTCATGCAAGTGCTGGATGCCGCCGAGCGCCGCTGGGGGCATGGCGTGGTCGCGCCAGGCAGCGCGGGTCTGGCAGGGCGTGGCGCATGGGCCATGCGCCAGGGAAACGTGTCGCCGTGCTACACGACGCGATGGGACCAGTTGGTGCGTGTTCGCTCCTGACGCGCGGGCGGGGTGGCAATCGCTCGCGCCCGGGCGCACGATGGCGGCGGCTGCAGGCTGAGAGGCGAGGATTCGATGTGCTCGAACTACCGCGCGGCGAGCATGGCCGGGATCGAGGCGCTCGTGGACGATGGCATGCAGGGCGATCTGATCGCGGGCCGTGACGTGTGGCCGAACCATGAGGCACCCGTCCTCGTGAGGGACAAGGACACCGGCCGGATGCGCGTGGAGACCGGAATCTTCGGCCTTGTTCCCCACTGGGCGAGGGACCGGAAGATCACGCGCTCCACGTACAACGCCCGCTCCGAGACGGTTGCCGAGAAACCCTCGTTCCGGACCGCGTGGGCGCATGCGAACTTCTGCCTGATCCCTGTTTCCTGGTACTACGAGCCGCGCTATGACGCGGACGGGAAGCATCCGGTGCGCTGGGCGATCCGGCGCAAGGATACGGACACGTTTTGCGTGGCCGGCCTGTATTGGCGGCCGAAGGGGGAGGGCGTCACGGCCGGCATGGTGTCGTTCACGATGCTGACCGTGAATGCGGACGAGCATCCGGTCTTGCGGGCGTTCCATGACCCGGCGGACGAGAAGCGATCCATCGTGCACGTCGAGCCGGCCGAGTACGAGGCCTGGCTGACCGCGTCCACCGAACTGGCGCGCGTGCTGCTCGCCACGCCTCCGGCGCACGTGCTGGAATGCGCGCCGGCGCCCTTGCCCAAGAGACCAAGCAAGTCCATACCGAATGCCGTCGCGCAAGGATGACCAGGAAAGCACCGAGCTGCTGCGCGTGCCGCCGCACTCGATCGAGGCCGAGCAGGCGGTGCTGGGCGGGCTCATGCTCGCCGCCGAATCCTGGGACCGCGTCGCCGATCGGCTGGTCGAGGCCGATTTCTACCGCCGCGACCACCGCCTGATCTTCCGCGCGATCTCCGAGCTGTCCGAACGCGGCATGCCCTACGACGCGGTCACGCTGGGTGACTGGTTCGCGGCCAACAACCTGGCCGAACTCGTCGGCGGCTCGGCCTACGTGGTCGAACTCGCCAATTCCACGCCGAGCGCCGCGAACATCGTCGCCTACGCCGACATCGTGCGCGAGAAATCCGTGCTGCGGCAATTGATCGATGCCGGAACCGAGATCGCCGGCGATGCGTATTCGGCAGAGGGGCGCTCCAGCCACGAACTGCTGGAAGTCGCCGAACAGAAGGTGTTCCGCATCGCCGAGGCCGGTGCGCGCGGGCGCAAGGGCTTCGTGCCGATCCGATCGGCGGTCAAGGAAGCCTTCAACATCCTGCACGAGCGGTACGAGAACCCCGGTGCGGTGAGCGGTCTGCCGACTGGATTCATCGACCTCGACGAGATGACCGCCGGGTTGCAGCCGGCGGACCTTATCATCGTCGCGGCGCGGCCGTCGGTTGGCAAGACGGCGCTGGGCGTCAACATGGCCGAGTACGCCGCGATGAAGTCGAAGAAGGCGGTCGCGATCTTCTCGATGGAAATGTCGGCCTCGCAGCTCGCGTTCCGCCTGATTTCCTCGCTCGGGCGCATCAACCAGCAGCACCTTCGCACTGGCGAACTGGAAGAAGAGGAGTGGCCGCGCGTGACCAGCGCGGTGCAACTGCTGACCGAGGCGAAGATCTTCATCGACGACACGCCGGCGCTGTCGCCTGGCGAACTGCGCGCGCGCTCGCGCCGTCTCAAGCGCGAGCACGACCTCGGCCTGATCGTGATCGACTACCTGCAACTGATGCAGGTACCGGGCACGCGGGAGAACCGCGCGACCGAGATCTCGGAGATCTCGCGCAGCCTCAAGGCGCTGGCGAAGGAACTCAACATCCCGGTGATCGCGCTGTCGCAGCTCAACCGCTCGCTGGAACAGCGCACCGACAAGCGCCCCGTGATGGCCGACCTGCGCGAGTCCGGCGCGATCGAGCAGGACGCCGACGTGATCATGTTCATCTACCGCGACGAGTACTACAACCAGGAATCGACCGAGAAGGGCGTCGCCGAGATCATCATCGGCAAGCAGCGCAACGGCCCGACCGGCGTGGTCAAGCTGGCGTTCCTCGGCCAGTACACGAAGTTCGAGAACCTGGCTTCGGGCCAGGACGGGGCACGCGCCGGCTCATAGTTCGACCTCGGTCGACATGATCCATTCCGCCACCCCGCCGTGGCGAGAGCACGCACCTCTGCCGGTTGCCCTGGATTGGCTTCCGTCCCGGCACCATGCTCCGACCCTGAACTGGCGTGGCGCAGACGGTGGAGCCGAATACGATCTCGGCTGACCAATCGAAGTGCCGCTTTCTCGCGCGCGATATGGCTGCGACTGGATGAGCGCAACGGGTGCCGAGCGAATCCCGCCGGCCAATTCCGTTGCGGCGGACTTGGCTGGCGGCGGATGCCGGAGCTGCATCACTTCGTTGCGCGCAATCGTTACCGAAATACTCGCTAACAGGGCGAGGACCAGCGTGTTCCATGGCAGCGCAACCCAGACCGGAATCTTTGGACTGGTGCAAAAGAGCGATAACGCCGTGCAAAAACCCGCTACGGTCCAGAACGCTCCATACACTATGCAGGAGACAATGGATTTGCTTGATCCGGGGGACAGGATCTGCGCATAGGTGCTCACCGCAACGCTGGCGACAAAGATGACGCAAAGGGCCGCCCACAACAACGGAAACAGGATCTCCGGATCAAATCTGCGCAGCTTCATGACAACCTCGTTTCAGGTCCATGCTCTGGCATCCCCAATTCCGCGACATGGCTGCCACGACGTCACGCCCCGACCTGCGCAAGGACCTTGTTTACACCGTGTGCGTGTGGTCGACCAGCGATCATCTCGGTACACATTTCCATGGCTCGCGTGTACCGTTGGCGCAATCTGGCACACGAAGCGACTTCATGGAAGCGACCTGGCTGGCGCAGTTCAAGGCTGAACAGGAGGCCGAGAGAGGGGTTCGATTGAAGGTGCCCACGGCGCTCAACCGAAGGCTGTCACCCCGGGAGCTTGCCGCTCTTTCGACGCCGTTCTTCGAGCAGCAGGCGCGCAAGCTCTATGCCGAGATGGAGGCTGTTGCCCTTGGCGCCAACGACGAGATGCTTCCATGTTTCGTGGCATCGCGCCATGCGCTCCGGTTGACCATCAACAAGCTGCGCTCGGCGTTGGAAGATGACCCGTTGCCGGTCATCGGGATAGCGACGCGGCTGCTGGGGGCGAGGGGACCTGGTGCGCCTGGGGGCAACCCGCTTGCGACGTTCCTGTCCTGCGCCGTGCGCGCAGCCCAGGCGTGTTCTGACAACACGCGCGCCTGGTCATGTCGCATCCAGACGGTGGTCGGAGAGACGGCAGAGGGGCTGGCGATCGCGCGCGTAACCCAGTTTCGCGATGTCGCTGCGTCTGAGCAGGCCCTGCGTACACGGTTGGCAGGTCGCGGCCGCGCGTATCGCGAGGCGTACGCTTCCGCGTGGGAGGATGTCATGCAGGACCTTGTCTACGCGCAGCTTGGTGGTGGCGGGAAGGCGAGGGCGGGCGACTCGAATGGCAGGCGTTGAATGAGTCACGGATGACGAAGCCCCCGCCGGCAAGGAGTCGAACCGGAGTGCATCGCGCAGCGACCGGCGCGCAGCCAGCCCCGGCGTTCGCGCCGAGCGAGGCGGACGTCCGGCGGCCCGTTGCGGTGTCGTCTCACCCCGTGAGCTGGGTGCGCGCGATACGAGGCTTTGCATGACCGATTCCACAGCCACCACGATCGAGCGCGCGTACCGCGTCCGGCTGCGCCCGACGCCGGCGCAAGCACGCACGCTCTCGCGCCTGTTCGGTGCGCGGCGGTACGTGTGGAACTGGGCGATCGGACGCAAGGACGAGGCGTGGCGTGCGAACGGCACGAACCTGTCGGGCGTGGATCTGTCCCGTGCATTCACGGCGCTGCGCGCCGACGGCGAGACGGCGTGGCTGGGCACCCTGCCGCGTGAGCCGTTCAACCAGACCCTGCGCGATTTCGACCGGGCGTGGACGAACTTCTTCGCCGGCCGGGCACGTCGCCCGCGCCGCAAGCGCTTCGGCACGGTCAACAGCGCCCGCTTCACGCTCGACCAGCGCCGCGAGGGCCTGGTGCGCTGGCGAGACGCGGCCGGCGCGTGCCTGCGCACGGGCTCCGTGCAACTCGACGGCATCGGCCGGGTTCGCTTGCGCGTGACCGAGGCGATGCCGGGGCGCCTGCGCAGCGTGACGGTCCGCCGTGACAGCGCCGGGCGCTGGCATGCGACGTTCACCGCCGATGGCGTCGAAACCGCGGCGCACACCGATCCGCCGCGTGCAACGCTCGGCATCGACATGGGCCTTCGCGACACCGCGATCCTCAGCGACGGCCGGCGCATCGCCGCGGCGAAGTCGCTGGCCAGGCACCAGGCCCGGCTTCGCCGCTACCAGCGCCACTACACGCGCCAGCGCGACGCCGCGGCCCGACGCCAGGGCCTCGACCCGACGCGGCCGCTCCCGAAAGGCACGCGCATCGAGGCGTCGAACCGCATGCGCCGCACCCGGCGGACGATCGGGCGTCTTCACGCGACCATCACCGATCAGCGGCGCGATCACCTGCACCAGACCAGCGCGGCCGCCGTGGCGACGGCGAAGGTCATCGCGATCGAGGATCTCGCCGTGAAGGCGCTGGCGCGCGGCATGGGCCGGCGGGCGTTCCGCCGCAGCGTGGCCGATGCGGGCCTGGGTGAATTGCGCCGCCAGCTCACCTACAAAGCGAAGTGGACGGGCCGCACGCTGAGTGTGGTCGACCGCTACTTCCCGAGCAGCAAGCTGTGCTCGGCGTGCGGTGCGAGGAACGATGCGCTCACGCTGCGGGATCGCACGTGGACCTGTCCAGCGTGCCAGACCGAACACGACCGCGACGACAACGCGGCGACGAACATCGAGCGGGAAGGCGTTCGCCTTCTCGCCGGAACCGGCCCGGATGGGCGTACCCCGAGGAGCGGGGTACGCCCATCCGGGCCGGTCTCGGCGAGCAGGCGCAGCGCGGCGTTCACTTCTCCGCACGCACTGCAGGTCTTGCTGGACGGGTAGTACCGATCCACCACCGACACGATCCGACCGTGCCAGCCGGCCTTGTAGACCACCTGCCGTCGCAGCTCGCCCAGCCCCGCATCGGCCGATGCGGGGCGATCGCCCTCATCGGCTGCACGCCGCTCCGTTGCACGGAGCGCTCCGATTCGACTCCGGAGGTCGGCGGGGGATTCGGCGTCCGAGCCTCATCATTGCGCGATTACGATGCAGCCACGCCACGCTGTTGGACTTGGGCGATCTGCCGATCCGCATCCATGAGGCGCTGGATCGCGGCATCTCGCGATCGTCCCGCTTTCGCGGCGAGTTCGTGGGCCGCGTACCGAGCCGGCATACTCGGTGACTTCCAGCGCCCCGCCTGCATGATCGCAGCCACGTCCATGCCGGCGCGCGTCATGTCCTGCGCGGCACCGACGCGAGCCGAGTGTCCGGACCATGCTTTCGGATTTGCTACGCGAGCCTGGACGCGCGCCATGATTCGATTCACTTCGCGCACCGAGAGCGGGGCAGGCGGGGGCGATCGGTCGGTACTGCGGGGCAGTGCGTGGAACACGTACGGGTTGCCGACATTGCTGCGCGCGCGCCATTCGCGCAACCAGCGCGCCGTCCGGGGCGTGAGATAGAGGCTCACGCCAGCGCCGTCTTGATCGGTCTTGGATTGCTCGATGTTGCACACGCCGCCGGCGTCGTGGTCGTCACCGATCTGAACCGACTCCCAGCGCAAGGCAACGATTTCGGCCGCACGCGCGAGCAGGTCGTATTGCATCGTGACGAATGCGGTGTCGCGAATACTGCGCGGATCGTCGAGATCGGTTGCCTCCATGATCGCGAGCACGTCCTCGATGTTGAGCGGTGCGGCTTGTTGCTGCTGACGCAACAAGCGATCACGGCACGCGCCGCGCCAGTAGGCTTTCCATTCCCAGGTGGCGGTCGGGGACGGGCAACCCCAGATTTGGCTTGCGAGGTTGAGGACGAACAGGATCTGTTCGATCGACGCGCGCCGATAGCCTGCGTCGATGCGCTCCTCGACGAACGCATGAAGATCCTCGAATGCGACCGGCATCGCTGGACAGTCTCGCACATCGCAAAACGCTGTCCACGTTCGCCATCCTGCCCGAATTGCGCGTCGACTGTTGGATGCGTACGGGTTGAGCCCGAATCGCTCGATCGCGATCGCGCGCGCGCGTGCCGTTTCGGCCTGCTCCGGGGTGACGTTGAATCGTGCCCTGGATAGGTTGTCGTCAACCAGCAGGAGCGCGTCGGTCTGCTGCGCCGTCACGTTTCGGTCCTGCGTTCAATCTCGGCGACGACGCGCGGCAGCAGCCGCATCCAGTCCGGCCCGACGCGTCCGATCGCTTCGGCGATCGTGTACTGCATGCGCGCAAGCCAGTCGGCTCGGTTCAGGGCGAGGGCGACCGCGAGCTTCTCGCCCGTGGACATGACGGACCAGGCATCGTCTCCGCGGGTCCAGGCATCCAGCGTTTTTCCGAGGAAGTGCCGGAACTCGGCCTCATCGTTCATCGACATACCCCCGGGGCGTTGTGACGAGCTGCCGGAGGCCGCGGAAGCGCCCGGCGGATTCTTGGGCGAACAGGGCGTCGATCCGGCGGCGTGATACGACCGAATCGCGTTGAGTGGCGTTATTCATCGCGGATGTCCCGATCCCTGTATCCAAAACAGGAACCCAAGAGCCGGCAGGCAACCCAGCATCCGCCGGTTGGGATACGTCGTTACTGCGGAAAAGGATACAGATTGTGGCGGCCAACGAAAGTAACTGGCCGGAGGCCCTAGCAGTCAACCGGGAGCTGGGCCCTTGGTGCCCGATGGCCTATCCATTCATTGGTTCCGCAGGTCGGGATACATCGTTACTGCGGAAAAGAGTACAGATTGGTGCCAAAAGGGATACGAATTTGCTGCGGGAGGACAATCGCGGACCTCCGTGGGTTTCCGGGCCAACGATACACCGGCTCGCAACGTCCGACAAGTGCCATTATCGGACGTTTATGCAATATGCGATACGCGCAATATTGCGTATTGCATAGATCCGCGAAATCGCTTATCGTGGGCCTTCAGCCACGCCGAAGGCGGCGAATCGGAACAAGGGTGCGACATGCCTCGCGGAGAACGCTCGGGTGATCCGGATGTCGTAGGAACCTTGGAGAACTTGATCCGGTCGTAGATCTAAGCAGTCCTCTGGCGCAAATTTTATCCGGTAACCAATTGATCTAATGATGCTTTTCGGATTCTATGTCCTATTTTTACGCGTATCTCGGCTGTACCCCTCGTAGCGAAGCGGCGCGCAACCTTCGCGCGCAAACGCGCCGTCGTTGCGCGTGTGCGCGCAGACCGGTTGGTGCGGCACCTGGTGCCGAATGCCGACGACGGCGCGGCGTGCCGGGCGTGGCTGACCGCCCGTGGTGTGTCGCTTGATGATCCCGAGATGCGTCCGAAGGACCGCCGGCGCTGGATCCTGCGTGCCAGAAAGGAGATGTGCGATGGCTGACCCCGTTACAGCACCGGACGTTGACAAAGCGATCCGCGAGTTGCTATCCCATGGCCAATGGCCGACGTGGGAACGGGTACGGCAGGCGGTCGGCAACCGCGGCGGCCCACGCAACCTCCAGCGCCTGATGCGGACGTGGTTCGAGGACCATGGCCCCGATCTGGTCAGCCCACGCAGCGAACCCGCCGGCGCGCCGACACGAGCGATCCGCGAACAGTTGGCGGACATGACGCGGCTCGCGATCGAGCAGATCGATCAGGAGCATGCGCGCCAGAAAGCCGAACTGGCCGAACGCGACGAGGCATTGGGGCGCCGTGAAACTGCGCTGGACGAGCGAGAACGAGTGCTGGATGCGCGTGCCGCGGATCTCGATGCGCGCGTGGCCGCCGCCGAGGCCCGCGCACTGGTCGCCGACGATGCGCGCCGTGTGGCGGAAAGCGCCTGCGCCGCTGCCCTGACCAGCGCAACGCACGCGGACGATCGGCGGATCGAGGCCGAGCGAACGTGCGCCACTTTGCGAACGGAATTGACCGGCACCACGGAGCGCATCGGCGAGACGACGGCAGAACTCGCTGCGGCTCGGACGCATGTCGACAAGCTCCAGGTCGAGCGCGATGCACTGGACGTCGAATGCGATCGCCTTCGCGTGGAAGTTGCGCAGGCGCGAGACGAATGGGGGGCCGCTACGGCGCGTGCCACTGAGGACGCGCATCGCGCTGCGCAGGAAATCGCATCACTGCGCGCATCCTTGGCAACCGCCGAAGCCGATGTGGAGCGCATGGCCGGGGACCTGGCGCGCGTCGAACAGGCTGCGCGCAGGTGGGACGCAACCGAGGAACGGATCGTGCGCGCAGAATCCACGATCGTGGATGCACTGCGTGCGGAGGCGCGTACCCAACTGGCGCAACAGGCGCAGGACGCCGCCGGCGTACGCGTCGCGCTGCACGACACGCTGGAAAATGTGGCCGCGATCTTCGGTGCGCTGGACGCGCGCATCGGTGGCATCGGGGATCGACTGGACCAACTGGCTGAAAAATGTGGTAAATAGAAAGAAGGGAGCTGGTGAGACTCCGACAAGGCGCAAGCACGGTCGATGGCGCCTCGCACTACGCGTGACGCGGCCGTGCGGACGGGAATTCGGGCGGCTCCGCCTCGGTGTACGCGCGCCATCGCCACCAACCATCGGCACCGTACCGTGCGTCGTTCCTCGCCGACTTGTCCCGCGCCCGGGCCGCGTACGGAAGATCGTTTCGGCCAAACACCTCCATGACATAGGGCGCGTCGCCAACGTCGTGCAGCTCGAAGTCAGGCAAGCTTTCGTCCCCCTCGGTGTAGCGAAGCGGCTTGACGAACACGCGTCGCTGCTCGACTAACAGCGCCTCGATGCGCGCTTCATAGTCTGAGTCCACCGGAATGGCACGCTCACTGGTTCGACATAGCGCCATCTGCCGGAGCTTATACTCCGCCGGCTTCCTGTCCGTTCCTAGCGGACATGGTGGGCGAATTCGCCTTCACTGTCGCTCGCGGGGTCTGGAACATACCCGTGCCGCAGGCGTCGTTGGACGATTCGTCGGTGTTGCCGCTCGGCTTCGGCCGGGGTCGATACCGGATAGCACTTCGTGCGAAAGCCGCGTCGGTTGCGGCTGCCCCAGCGCGTCAAGACGATCGGTTGGCCGTACAAGTCGCGATCAATCGCGATGTACTGCCAGCGGCCGTTGTCAGGGTTGGTCAAGGTCATGAAAGCGATTCTGCGACCGCGCGCGTCTCACAATGTGAGAATCAGCTGGAAACCGATGAGAACGAGCCGAGCGCGCGTTCCACTTACGCGACCCCTGCGGGTGCGGGTTCAACCGTGCCGAGGCCTGAGCCACCTCCTACTACACCGGTCGTGTCCGAGTCGGTCGCCGATCCGCCACACTGCACCGATTCCGTGCACGCTGCGCCTCCAGCGTCGAAGATCGTTCCTGCAGCCTTGCGCGAGGTTGCGCCTCCCGATGGTGCGCCGATCACGGATGCCGCGCTGGTCCAGTCCCTTGCTGAAATGCGTCTACGGCTGCGCCAGGTGCAACGCGAGCGCGACGAGGCGCTGGCCAAGTTGGACGCCCTGCAGAGGGGCGCGCAAGATCCTGGTGGCCTCGGGCCGTCGACACCGTCGGACATCTCGCCTTCCGTCCCTCCGCCGACCACGTGGGACGAGCTGTTCGAGCGCGTCCACAAGGAGTACCCGGATCAGGTCGTGTTTACCTCGCGCGCCCGCCGCGCTGCACGAAAGTCCGCCTACGAGGACATCGCGGAGGCGTGGACCGCCATCTCGATCCTGGCCGAGCCATACCGCGACGTGCGCATGGGCGGAAGTGAGGATGATCGAAAGCGGTTGGAGGACGCATTGGCCAAGGCGGGATTCCGGATCGGCCCCACGGGTCAGGCCGTGCGCAACCATTCCACGCGGGACCTGTACCAGTTCACCTGGGAGGGGCGCACCTACCGCATGGAAACCCACCTCCAGGGCTCCAGCCATCGCGATGAACGCAGGTGCCTGCGCATCTATTTCACCTGGGTTCCCGAACAGTGCGTGCTGCTGATCGGCAGCCTGCCGCAACACCTGCGCAATACGCTCACGTGATGGTGCGGCCAGCCAGAAACGGCGCCGGTTGAACCGGGTGTTTCGGGTTTTTCGTCTCGGTCTGATGGCTGTACCGTTGTCGGGCGCGGTCAGCCGTGCGTATCGGCCGCACCGCGCGAGCAAGGCCAACCAATCGCGAGGCACGCCAATGACTACACGTCATCTCATCGAACACCACCTCGGCATCGAGCGTTCGCGGCCGGCAGCGGTCGAGTACCCGCCTACGGGTGAGACCTATGTCATCCGCACGCTGCAGGACCTGTGGCAACTGGGGTCAGCCGAACAGATCGAGCGCGCTTTTCGCGAGATCTCCTTCGCCATGGTGCGAGCACGTCGTTACCAGGATGACGTGCTGGTTGCTGCATCCGAAGCATTGATGGATCCAGCCGGCACCGAGCCAGCACCATCGTCGGCGATCGAGTGGCCCACGGAGATCCATTGGAAGGATGATGGCAGGGGCCAGTTCGAGCTCAAGGTGCGCGACGCGACCGGTCAAAGCACACGCGTCATCGTGGATTCGGTGTAGTACGATACCCGAATGAATACTCCCGCATCGCTACGTCGCAAGTTGACCGTCGATAGTGGCGTGACCTCACTGCGTCGCCTGGCTGGGATTGCTGAAGGCGATTCAGGGTAATGTGGAGTGGTTGGCCGTTTCCTGCTCGGGCTCTACAACGGCGATCGGTTTCCGTTTGACCTGACGGACCTTCGCCGTCTGGACGATCCGATCTTCGAGGACTGCATGCACGTGCTTCGCATGGATGCGCGCGCATGCGAGCGTGAGGTTCACCGCTACTTCGAGGATGGCAGGGAGCGCTTCGAGCGAATGGCCGCGGATTGGGGGCCACAAGCGCAACGCACTTAGATGGCTCCGACCTCGCCCCCGGTGGCGTCCCTGCCTCCAGGTAGCGGCTGATCCTTACGGAGTCGCGACTGCCTGCGCGCGCTTGGCGACGACGCGGTTCAATGCGCCGAGCAATTCGGCTGCACCTGCCAGCGGTGTGCAATTCGCGCTGCACGATGACTTGGCTGCAAGACGCGCATCCAGTTCCGCGCTGGATTGCGCTTCTACCGGCGCGTTCGACGCAGTGTCCAATTCCGGTTCCCAAAGGAATCGACCCAAGTAAGCCGGCGAGCCGGTACCGGTTGGGGTTTCGTTGGTACGGAGCACCCAGCCCCCGCCTGTACCGCGGCGATCGTCCATGCCAACCAGATACCAGTGGTTGAAACTGCTGCCATCCTGATGCGTGATGATCAATACGCCGTCCAGATCGGGAGCGTATCGACCCAAGGCGATGCTGTCGCTCGCCCCGTTCGAGATGCCCGCCGCATAGACGCTTCCGTCGTCATCCTCGTACGGCTCGAAAAACAACATCCAGTCACCGCCCACGAGTCCGCCGATGAAATAGGAACCGACCCAAAGGCCGTAGAGCATATCGGTGGGCGATCCGAACGCGTAGTTGAACTTCTTGATGTCGATCGCCCCTGCCGGCGTCGTGATCGTGGCGGTAAGGTTGCTGTGGAACTGGATGACCATGTTCCCGGCTGCAGCGCTGTGCACGATCGGCTGGTTGGGTGGGCAACCAAAGCACTGGCCGTTCGAGTAGCTGTCATAGGAGCTCTGGAACCGCCCGGTAGCGTGATTGAAGATGCCCGATGACAGGTACCAGATCGGTTCACCCGTTTGTGTGTAGATGAACGTGGTGACCGTCATGATGTTGCCTTGCAGGTCGATGTTGAAGCCGCGGCCGCCATCCCCTGCCCTTGCCCACAGTCCGGTCGAAGGGCCGCCGATCGTGGTCGCCGCCTGGGTATGGGCCATGGTGAACGCCCCCAGGAAAACGACCGCTGCAACCAGGTATCGCATGATCATGATTCATCCTCCCCTGTTGTAAGGCGAAGGGGACCATTCCCGCTCCGCACGTTGCGCATTATCTGGGCCTGCCCGTCTCACGCTGTAAGACGCCGCCGCTGGGTCTTGTAGGAAATTTCCTACAAGCAGCCCTAGAAGGTGTCTTCGCCCTCTTCGCACTGCCATTCGCCGTTGTCGATCAGGGCGTCATAGAACAGCGTTTCCTGCTCGTCCTTCATCCGGTACACCGGATGGCGCACCTTCTCCACTACAACGCAAGGTCCGCGCGTCACGTGCCACAGGGTCTGCCCGATCCTGGGCTCGTAGTTGAACGGGATGGGACACAGCGACTCCGCAGGGCCTTGCGGTCCGGTTGATTGGATCGTGACGCCGGCACAGCCGACCTCAGCCAGGTAGCGCGTGGCGACATCGGCATTGCGGGCCTTGAGGCTCGCGGGAGCGCCGGCGTCGATCGCACGGGCCAGGTGCTGCGAGAGGCCCAGCTCGGCATCGTAGAGGTAGGGGCTGGCCACGCGCGTGGCGTTGGCGTTGCGCTCGGGCGGCGCGCCGGTGTCCTTCATCCAGTCCTCCAGCTGCGGATCGGCGGGGTGGAAGAACACCAGTCGATCGATGGCGCGCGTCATGGCAACGAATGCCAGGCGTCGTTCCTCCTCCAGGGAACTGCGGTCGATGGCGACCGGAAAGGTGCCGGAAATCCAACCCGGCAGGAGGATCAGGCTGCGTTCCAGGCCCTTGGCCCGATGGATGCTGGTGATGGTGAGGTGGTCGCCCGCGGGCGGCTTGTCCCTGTCCTCGGCGGCCATCGGTCCGAGTGTGTCCAGCAGCTCCTCGATCGATGCCGAGCGGCTTGCGATCTGCAGGAAGCCGTCGATGACGGCCATGCGTTCGGCTTTTGCCTCCTGGGTCAGCGCCTGGCGTTGGATCGTGTCGCGAAGGGACGTGATCGCCAGGTAGGCCTCAATGGCATCGATGGGCTTGAGTTGCGCATAGGCTCCACCGACGAGAAGCTCGATGAGGTCCGCGCGTGCGTCGAGGTTCTTGGCGATGTTCGGTCGATTGGCTCGCACTGAGCAAGCCAGATTGCGCAGTGGATCGGCCAGGCGTCCCTGCGCGCCGCGGTCCATCTCCTCCACCATGCGATCGACTACGAGGGAGATCTCCTCGGCGTAGGCGTAGGTGGCGGGCGTTCCGACCAGTGCCGACAGGAACCGCTCGCGCGTTTCCTCGGGCACGACCCAGTGCTGGGTGGCGATCGAGAGCGCGGCGACCATCGCCGCAACCTCGGGAAGGAAGATGAGCGATTCGCGTCCCGCCACGAAGAACGGGATACCTGCCTCGTACAGCTCCAGCTCGAAGGGAATGGAGTGGGCGAAGTAGCGCACCAGCATCATCGCCTGATGCAACGTGCCGGCCTGACGGTGCGGCGCGAGGATCTCGACGATGCCGGAGGGCTTCTTGGGATGGAGGATGGCATGCTCGATGGAGGTGGCGGGCGTGCCCGGCGCGGCCACGACCAGGTGATCGTGGCGGTCGCGGTTCTTGACGATGAGGTGGTTGGCCGAGAGCGCGAGCGCGTGCCCGAACCGGAACGTGCGCGTCATGGGGTACTCGGTGCACGGCGAGAATCGGGCAGCGAACCCCTTGGTGATCAGCTCGACGCTGCTGCCGCGCCATCCGTAGATCGCTTGGTCGGGATCGCCGACGCCGATCATGCGCGTATCCTTCCCTGCGAGTCCTTGGATCATCTCGAACTGGATGGGCGAGATGTCCTGAAGTTCATCGATCTCGATCTCCAAATAGCGGTCGGCAAACAGTTGCCACAGCTCCGGTGCATCGCGCATGCGCAGGACCGGCGCGTAGATCATGTCGTCGTAGTACATCTCGCCGCGATTGGCGCGCTCGCGCTCGAACAGGTCGAAAGCACGAATGAAGGGCCGGCAATCGCTGGCGTATGCGAATTCATCGAACACGTCTGCCGGCGCGACGATCTGGCTCTTGGCCAGTCCGATGAACTCCTTGAAGCTGGCATAGTGATCAGCGCGCGGCCTCGCATCGTCCCCGTTGCGCTCGCGCCAGGCCTCGTTGAGTGCCTTTCGGGCGCGACCCGCCAACGTGCCGTCATGGGTAACCAGCTTTGCCGGCTTCAGCGCGCCGCGCTCGACGAGGCGCCGGTAGATCGCGTTGCCGATGGAGTGGAAGGTGCGCACGTCCGGCAGTGCGGCCGAGTCCCCCAGCGCGGCGCGAAGGCGACGTTGGTACTGCTGGCGGGCATCGACGTTGAACATCACGGCCAGCAATCGTTCCGCCGGCATGCCGTCTCGCACGAGGCGTCGCATGCGCCCGACCAGCGCCGTGGTCTTGCCCGAGCCAGGGACCGCGTTGACCAATGCGTGCCCGTCGTCGTGATGGATGACGGCGGACTGCTCGTCGGTGAAGATCGTCTTGCGCTGCGCGTTCATGCCGCCTTGCGTGTCCTTTTCTTGCGTGTACTCTGAGCGTATCCCCAGAACGCCCACGCTTCCGGATCGATCGGCATGGGCGATACATGCAGCGAGCGGGTGTCGACCAGTGCTCCGTGCGACTGCAGCTCGCCGGCGCGAAACAGGTTCCACAGGATCGTGAGCCCTGCCTGCGCCATCGCACGATTGATCGGCCACTCCTGGCGTTGGATCGCCTCTTCCGTCGAGCAGGAAGGCGCCTCCCGGTCCGCGGCTGCCATGTCGGCAAGCTCGGGGTAGAGGTCGAAGACGTTGGGCAGTCGAAGCCCGTCCGTTGATGATGTGCCGGAGAGGTGCCCCAAAATCACCTGGCCCGTCGAGGCACCATTACCATGATCCAACCACAATGCGTGTGTCGCTCTACGACGGAAATGCTTCCCCACCGCCGCGCGAAACAACGCGCTGTCGGTCGCGGTGATCAACACGTCGAGGCGGGAGGCTTCCCCGGGCGACACGCGATGCGGATGGGCATTCCAATCCAGCCCATAGAACAGGTTGATTCGGTGCTGCAGCAGCAAGGCCTTGTTGTGGCCCACGTCCGGCGCGGCAAAGCGTTGCCGGCCCAGGTTGTGCGGACTCACGCGGTCGTGGTCGGCCAGCGTCACGTCGAAGCCGGGATGGCCCAGTTTCACGAGCGTGACGTTGAGGCTGGCCAACCCGTCCGCCAGGTGCGAGCCGGTGCCGCCGCAGCCGACCAGCAGCACGCGCAGGCGCCGGGTGAGAAGCCAGTCCGGAGCAATGAACGTCTGCTTCATGCGTCCTCCCGGAAGACACCATAGGCCGCCAGGTTGACCGGCACCAGGAAGGGTCCGGAGCACAATCTCGCGGTGATCCGGGCCGTCTCGCGCGTGCGGCAGGAACCGACCACGAGGGCAAGGTAGGGACCGGGGCGCGACAGGTCACTGGCATCGTCGGTGGTCGAGAAGTAGGCGCCGTGGGTGCCGTGTGAATGCATGTCCACCACCAGGCGCAGATCGGGCACTTCGTCGTGGTAGCGGACCATGCTGCCGGATGCGTCGACAACGTCCGGCTCGTGGATCGCGTATGCGCCATCGGTGGTCCACTCGATCAGGCGCGCGGTTTCGCTCGGATAGGCGGCAACGGCCGCGTCGACGAGTTGATGCAACCTGCTCGCCGGGATCGGACCACCGGCGAGGCGAAGGAAAGGCGCGACCTCGCCGTAGGGAATGGGCATGGGCAGCGGTCCGAGCGGCACGCGGGCATGGAGGGCAACCGAGCGCACTTCGAGGAACAACGCCTCGTGCGCGGCGATCAGCCGCCGTTGGCCGACCTCCAGCGGCGGCAACGGTCCGTTGCGCGTGGCCGGCACGATCGGAAGCGTGGACAGGAGCGCGGCGTCGACCGGATGGAGTGCGCCAAGGTCAAGCATCACGTCCCTCCGCGTCGAGCAGCCATTGCGCGAGGGTTTGCCGCAGCGGCACGAGGCGTTTGGCCGGAAACGGCTCGGTCACGCCGTCGCGCGCGGACCAGAAGGTTTCGACGGTCTCCCCCTTCTTGGGCTTCGCCAAGGCGCCGTTCCAATTGGGGTGTGTGAAGGCGCTGTCGAGGAGAACGGACCTCCAACCTTCCAGCGCCTCCACGCTGGACTCGATGGGCAGGTTCGCATCGCCGGTGCAGCAGTCGGTGTTCTCGTAGAGATTGGGGAGTGGCGCGTGGTAGAGAGGCGTGTCCGCTTCCGGGTGGCAGTCTTCGGCAAGCGCGGCGACGCTGAGCTTGCGATCGACCACCTTGGCCACGAGCGTGGGCCAGCGCGTGTGGATGGTCCAGCGCCGTGACGGGTTGGCCAGGTGCATCGGCCGTACCTCGGCGGGCAGCCACCAGGCGAAGGCATCGTCTTCGGCCAGCAGGCAATGGGAGGGCAGCAGGCGCGACGCGCGCGCGCGCTCCCGGCCGAGCAACAGGTCAAGAATCCTGTGCTCGTCGGCCGGCGCGAGCAGGCGCCCGGCGCAGATCAAGGGCGCCTTGCTGCGCATGTTGCGGATCGCGTGTGTCGTGGTCATCGCCAGCGCGCCGCTCGAGGTGGTGTGGAAGAGGACGGCGAGCGTTGGTTTCGGCGCATCCTCGCGCCCGTGAGCTTCGCGCATCACCCAGTGGTCAAACAGGCTGTCGATCGAACTCATAGCTCAGCACCTCCATCCATGCGCGGGTCGCCACGCCAGCCTCGAGAATGACACGGTCGATTCCCGCGAAAAGTTGGGACGGTTCTTGCGCGTCCGGAATGGCGAGCAGTTGCGGCAAGCCGTTGTCGAAGGACGTGTACCAATCCTCTAGCGCCCATTCGCTACTGGGGCCGTGCCGGAGGTAGAGATGGGGTCCTGGCCCCACGTGCGTCTCCCCGCAGTCTTCGATGGTCATCGATGGCGCGCGGTCCGCATCACCTGGCAGGTGCCGACGCAGCGCATGGAGTGCATCCAGCAGCGCGTGCTGGCGCGCTGTCAGTCGGGCGCGCTCCGATTGCGTGAGCGCGCGCGTGCGCCTGCGCAGCGGCGCGCTCGCATGCACGGTGCGGGCGAAGGCCTGGATGATGTCCTCGGCACCCTCCTCATCCCATCCCAGTTCCTGGCACGCGCGGGACACAGCATCCTGGGTCAGCTCCAGGCGGTCGCCCTTCCACGTACCGGCCGTGCATGCATCCATCAGGATTTCGCCGGTGTAGCCCTCCCAGAGCATCGGATCTTCGATTACGGCCGGCAGGATGGGCACCCGCATCACCTTCGCAAGCGCATTCCACGCCTCGCGCAGCGCCAGGTAGAAGGCAGGCTCACTCGATGGATCGGCTGGGTACGCAAGTGCGGGAAACTGGGCGGCCTCGATGAACAGTCCGAAGTCAGTATCCTTGCCTTGTACAGCCGGTTCGTTCACGCCGGCCAATCGGCACAGGCACGCAGGCGTCACGTCGAGGATGGGGGACGGCGGTTGGCGCCGGCGATTGCCGGGCGAGTGCACCAGCAAAGGGGCGGTGATGCGCTGGCATCGACGCTGCCATCCGGCGGCCAGCACCTGCAGCAGGCTCTTGCGAGTCCACCCGGCTGCCGGCGCTTCCACGCGCATCAAATCGCCGTCGAGCACAAGGCGATCGAGCAGCGTACGGAGCTGGCGTCGAAGTCCGGGCGCGAGCATGGCGGCAGTGCCGTCGCCTTGTGGCCTGTTCGCGAACGCGGTGGTCGCGCAGCGCGGCAGCGCCATTGGCATGCGCAAGGACCACACGAGCGCGGCGACGGCGTGATCGCCCTCCTGCGTGGCCTTGTGGACGCTTGCGCTGGAAACCTTTCCCTGCCGCCAGGCGGCCACCAGCCGGCGCGCCAAGGCGAGCCGATCCGAGGCGCGGCAGGCGCGGTCGTGGCGATGGGCGACGCGCTGGGTGGCCTGCAGATCCCTTGCGCGCACGCGCGGGAGCGTCAGCAGGCCGGTCACGACAGCGGGATCAACTGCGGCGCAAGGAAGGCCATTTCGTTCGTGCGCGTGGCCGGCTGGAGCAGGAACGTGTGCACACCTTCCCAGCGCCGGGCGATGGCTGCCTGCTCACCGGGGGCATCCAGCCACGACCGCAGCGACTCCAGTACCGCTTCGTCCACGCCGGCTTCCCGTGCCCTGCGCGTGCCCTTGGTCTGCGCGGCCGGCCTGACGATCTCATACACCAGCCGATCGTTCTCGACCACCGGCGGGTTGACCGTGGCTTGCGCGAGGAAGGGGTAGTTGGGGGTGTAGGCGGCAAGCACCTTTTCCACCGGCCAAGACGGGTCGATGTCGCGAAGGATGGTGGCGCCCAGCTTGAAACAGCGTTCGAGGGTCTGGATGTGGCTCATGGTCAGGCTCCCTGCTTCGTGTCGTCGCCCGTCGCGGCCGTGTCGCCCTCGCCGCCAGGGGCCGGGGTCGCGGCGGACGTTGCCTGCGACACGCTCACCGCCGCGGTGGGCGCGGAGAACAGGTCCGGTTCCGGCGGTGGCGCCACAGGTTCCTTCTTCTCCGGCACGCTGGCCTTGGGTTCGCTGGATTTCTTGGTCGTCTCCTTGCCCTTCTTCGCGGTCGCGACCTTGTGCTTGGCGTTCTTCTCGGACACGGCCTTGCGTGCCGACGCCAGTTCGGCTTCGACGGCTTCGCGATAGGCGGTGAGTTCATCGAAGGTGCGACTGGCGCCCCTGGCGACGGTTTCCAGCGTCTCGGTGAAGCGTGCATCAAGGTCGCTGTCCGGAGGCAGGACGACGGAACACGGCCTCGCGAAGGCCGCCTGGAAGGCTGCCTTGGCCTCGTCCTTCGTGTCCGGGTCAAGGTCATCCAGGCGCGGGATCACGGTAACGCGAATGCCGGCAGGCTCGCGGCGAACGGTCAGCGTGATTTCGGACTTCTCGCGAAGGAAAGGTGCGACTCGATTGAGGAAAGACATGGGTCACCTGCTCGGTTGGCGTGACGGATGCACGCCCGTGAACGAAACCTTCCCACGCCGGCTGACGCGTCGAAGTTCGAGCACAATCGCTCGGTGCGTCATGGCGTGAAGAACTCCACACCGGCGCGCTGGCTGGCATGGCGGCGGAATGCCGTCGCAACAGGTCGCGACAGCGCGACCTGAATCGCGTCGCGGTGAAAAACCAGCGTGATGTGGTTGGCCGCGCGCACCGACTCGAGGTTTTCGTAGCGGAACTGCGAGCGCGCCATCGTGCTCTCGAGCGTGGACTTCCATTCCGCCAGCAGACGGGAAATCGCGTCCTCGCCTTCGATTGCGGTGAGGGTGGCCAGGCCGTCGACGGCACCAAGGAGCCGCTCGGCCTGCGAAGTAGGCAAGTGCCAGGTCAGGTCGCCGGCGCTGCGTTCGATCTGCATCTGGAAGATGACTTCTTCACCTGCCTCCGTCGCCGGCACCATCGAACCGTTCAGCGCAAGGGCGGACAGGACCGATTGCACCGCCATGCGCACCGCGGCCTCCTCCGATCGATCCACGCCCCAGTCGGACAGGAGCGCACGTGAGACGGCCGACAGCGAGAGATCGCGAGCTGCCCGCACTCGCTCGAGGCGCTGGCCGGCAGTGGCGTTGGTCGGGAGCATGTCGACGCCGGTCCAGTGCGCGGCGATGGCCTTGGTGTCGTCCTGCGCCGGCAACGACAGCAGGGTGCGCATCCTGCTGGCCATGGCCTGACCCATGGCGAGGAAGAAACCCCTCGGATCGGCCAGGCGTAACGGGATCGGCTGCAAGGCGCCCAAGGACGCCTCCCGGCTCAGGAACTCGACCAGGGCTTCTTCCGCCAGAACTTGCCGTTCGAGCCCTTCGAGGAGACGGCTGTACGCGCGGTCGAATTCCTCGACCAGCGCCGCCAGAAGCGTGTGGTGAGCGGACATGGGCACCCCCTGAAAGCGTCTCCTGACGCTAGCACGGGCTGCGCGGGGCGGAAGGGTGGTTATGGGCTTCCAAATGCGGTGGTTTCCGCCAGCGAAACTGGCGAGGGGCCAACTTTCGCGTCCCTTCGATCATGCCCGGCGCGGTTGCGCCTGGCGGCGCGCCTGCACCTGCGTGTAGGCGCTGGCGACCTGCCTCAGCGTGGGTCCCAGGTCCAGCACCGAGCGGTAGCGCAGCAGCTTGCAGCACTGGCGCTGGAACAGCGACAGCACAAACCCCAGCGACTCGAAATCCATCTGCACGGTGCGCGGCTTGAACTCCGTCGCCTTGCCCTGTCCCATCGTGACCTTGATCGTGCCGGCGTACTGCGGGTTTGCGTCCTGCCGGACGATGTTCAGCCACTTGTCGTTGCGCTCGCCGTGGTTGCTGAAATGCACCTCCTCGATCATTCCCAGCAGCAGCGCGGTTACCAACTGGACTTCCGTGCGGGTGAGCTGGAAGCGCAGCTTGTGTTCCCAGTCGTAGACGCGACGCTGCGCATCGAGCAGTTCGGCCGCCTCGATGGTGACCGTGGGCTCCTGGCGTCCAGTGACGTCAGCCACGAAAGTCAGCGCCGCCCGCCCGCCGTGGACCTTGGCCTGGTCGTAGTCGCGCGCCACCGGCGTCGCCGGCGATGGCGCGCGGCTCCGGTCCGCGGGCTCCTCCCGATTCCAGCGCTCGCGCGCTTCGGCGGCGGCCGAGCGTCCGCCCTGCCCCTGCGGCCAGTCGTTGACCCGGTAGGCCTGCCCACGCGGTCCGCCGATCGGTGCAGCGTGCCGCGCGGCGGCGGCGGCGCCGGGCGCCGGATCCGGTGCACGGGCCTCGTCGAAGCGCGGCGGCGGCGGCAACGGCATGGTCGGCAGACCTCCTTCGCCGTCTTCGGACTGCGCGTCGATCCAGCCCGCCAGCACGGCGCGTGCGTTGGCATCGCCCTGCCCGGCTGCGCCCATGGCCCGGCGCACGTTTTCCTGTCCTTGTGCGACCACCATCTTGCGCACCTGTGCGAGCGTAGGGCATCCCATGCCCATGGAGAGGAACGCGGCCTTGATGTTGCCGACCACCACCGTGCGCCGCAGCTCGGCATCTTGCGTGGCGTCCCCTTCCATCGCCCGCGACACCATGGTGCCGAGCGCTGCCTCGCTCATTTCTTCCAGCACGGCATTGAGCCCATTCTCGGACAGGGGCTTGAGCTTGGGGTTGCGGGTCGCGTCGTTGATCTTCTGGAGCAGCGTCATGGCAGGTTCCCTCGTGCGCGGCGCCGGCGGGCGGCTTGCACCACCCTCGCACGAAAATGGCAGGGTCAAAATCGAAAAAAACGGCGCCGAAATGAAAAAGGACCGCAGCCGAAGCTGCGGTCCTTGAAGGGTGTTGCGAGGATCGGATCAGGCCGCGGCGGTGCGTGCCGGCGACGTCGATTCGACCTCCTGGAGCACCCGTTGCAGGCGCGATTTCCAGGTCTGGAAGTAGACACTGGAGCGCGCACCCTCGACACCGACCTGCATCAGGACATCGTTCCAGTCCATCGACTTGTGGTCCGGGCCGATCTGGAACGGCGGAAGCATTGCGACCGCCCGCACGCCACAGGCGCGAAGGCGATCGACGAGCTCCAGCGCCGCGACCTGTCCCGCGTTGGAGCGGTCCCGATCTGCCCAGACGGTCACGATGCGGACGTAGTCGGGGATCGTGACCAGGCGCAGCAGGTCCTTGCTGATCACCGACCAGGTGGGCAGCGGTGCCAACGCACGCACGGCCAGGGCCGACTCGATGCCTTCGGCGAGATTGAGCGCCGGGTGCGGTTCGTGGTCGAACTTGATGGCCGCGCCCGTGAGCGGATGGGTGCTCGGGTGCGGATAGAGCTTGCGGGCATCGAGCTCGCGCTCGATCAGTGCACGCGCCTTGCTCGAGCCGTCCGGCTCCAGGTACGTGCGATGGATCGTGGACGTGCGCCCGTCGACGCCGCGCACCATCGCCAGCATCGTCGGGAACGTCCCTACCCGCTGGCCGCCCTCGTAGTAGCCCAGTGAGGGATGAAGGCGAAGGTCGCGGGGCGGCATGTTCAGCGGGATGTGGCGGGTGGCGAGCCAGTTGCGCAGGGGCTCGGCCCTGGGATCGTCGAGTGCATAGGCCTCCTCCCAGTAGCGGGAGATCTTGCGGCGCAGATCGGCGTCCTTCTTCTCCTGCACGGCCGGGTCCGCCTCCTCGCGGTAGCGCACCGGGATGTGCGAGGCACTGGTGCTGCCGCCGAGGTGGTCGATCAGCATCTGCTTGGCTTGCGCGAACGTGCAGCCGCGAAAGTGCATGATGACGTTGAAGCCGTTGCCGAGATCATCCGAGCACGTGCAGTAGCAGCCGCCGGTCTCGGAAAAGTTCCTGCGCACGCGAAAGTCCGGCTTGGAGGCGCCTTGCGCCTGATGGTACGGACAGGGCACGTGCCTGCGGTGCCCGGCATCGATGGCCGGTCGCAGTTCGGGCACAACAGCGGACAGGACCTCGGGCCACCGGCCCCGCAGGGAGCGGGTCAGTTCCTCGGTCTGTTCGCGGGCAAGTTCGATGGCTCGCTTGCCGGTTTTGTCGATGGTCCCCATGGGACCTCCTTTCGTTGGTTGTGGGCACATGGCCAAACGGCGTGCCTGTCGCGCGCGCATGCGCGGACGGGCTGCCTGGGGAATGCGGCCATGAAGCCGCGTCGGGAAAGGTGCGCCAAGCCGGAGGGCACTGGTGCATCGGGGTGCCGGACTGTGAGGCTCCGGTTGCCTTTCGTGGCACGAGGCCAACAAAGCGACATGGGAGAGGCGGTCCTCTCCGATGGCGCCTGCGAAAAGGCTCGGCGCCCGGGGGAAGAATCCCCCCGGACGCCGAAACGGTCATGCGGCCAGCGCCGCCTTCAGGATCTGCCCCTTGAGCAAGCGGGACAGCGTCTCGGGCAACTCATCGACAGAGACGATGGTTTCCCAGCGACGGAACAGGTCCTCGCCGGAGTGGGTCAGGATGCCCAGACCGAACACCTCGTGACCCTGGGACTCCGAGGCCAGGATCTCCATTTTCGTCATTGCCTTGTTGTCCGGCTCCCCGTCGGTGATGCACACCAGCAGCTTGCGCCGGCACGTGGATCGATCGAGCAGACGCGAGCCCAGGCGAAGGGCCGAGTGCATCGGAGTCCCTCCGCCGGCCTGCAGGCCGAACTGGTCCGGTTGGCGGCGCGAGCGAACCCCGAAGGGCTTGAACACCTCGAAGGATGGAAACGCCGCGCAGGCCACCTCCACGCCATCGATCGACTCGAACGCAACGGCCGTGGCAAACACGGCCTGGCACGCCACCTCGATTCTCGATGACATCGAACCGGACGTGTCCAGCAGCAATGCGATCGCCGTGTTGACCCCGATCTCCTCGGAGGCCGTGCGGAACACGCGGGCATCGCCCATCGGGATACGGTGCAGATGGCGCGCGGACAGCCGCTGTCCTCGCGTCCTGAGCTCCACGCGCTCCTCGGTGACTGCCTCCACCTCACGAAGCAGGCGGCGGCGCAAGGGCATCGTGACGTTCAGTGCGCGCGTGGCATCGAATGGCAACCTGACCTGCCGCACGCCCTCTCCATCGAGATCGGTATCGTCGGTCGGGTCCTGCATGAGGATCACGCCCTCACTCGGGGTCGCCTGCACCAGGTCCTTGAGAACCTGTCGCGCTCGATCGCCAAGGTCGGATGCCCCGAAGGAGCCCGCGTCGGCATCGAGCAGCGCGTCCAGGTTGCCGCGTTGCGCGCTGGAGGATCCTGCGCCGGACGCGCCGGATGTGCCGGACGCACCGGATGCGGACGGGTTGCCATCCTGGCCTGCGTCATCCGCGCCATCTTGCGTGCCGCCGCCGCCCTGTCCGGTCGCCCCGGATTGTTGCGAGGCGTCCTGGCTGCCGGAGGCAGCGCCCTGGGCATCGGTGGCGTCTGCGCCTTGGCCCTGGGAGGGGTCAGACGCATTCGGGTTGCCGGACGTGTCGCCGCCCGATCCCTGGGGCGAGGCATCCTTTTGCGCCTGCTCCTCCTCCTGCTGGACGTGTTCCAGCATGGTGGCGATGTCGCAGGCAAGCTCAAAGGCGTCCCGGCTGTCCTCCAGGTCCTCCATGCGTGGAAGCAAGGCTTCCAGTCGTGTGAAGACACGCGGCGGAAACATCCCCTGCACGACGGTGGCCGACGCCGAAGCGATGTCCGCCATCGTCGGGTCCTTCCTCACCTCGTGGTAGAGGCGATGGAGCAACCAGTAGCCGAACGCCCGCGGTGCCTGGTCATCGGCCGCGACAGGACGGATGTCCCCTCGAAGCACCATCGAGCCATTGAGTGCATCGAGGAACTTCTTCGCCTGCGGAGCACGCTTCAGGTACTCCACTTCCATGCGCACGTCCTCGATCACGCGAAACAGCCACCCGGCAACCGGGCTGACGGTCTTGAGTTCGGACAACAGGCTGAAGTCCGACTCATAGATGTGACCGACCTCGTGATGCACCAGGCCGTAGGCGATGGCGCACAACTGGGCGAAGTCATCGATGCTCACCGAGTCGTTCGGAATCGGCAAGGGGGACATGTAGATCACCGTCCCATCGGTCGACGCCATCCCCCCGTCACGGAGGAGCTGGATGGTTACCTCGCGTCCGGTGCGGGCCAGGAGCCCGTTTGCAACGCGCGGCAAGCTGGCGAGGACCGCGCGGCAACTGCGCCGCGCGTCCTCCGTCACTACGGCCGATCCTGCGATGGTCTGTCGGATCAGCGTGCGAATCGCTTCGTGGTTCATGGCATCTCCTACATGGCCATGCTGAACCCGGCGCGGCGTGGAGCGGCCGGCGCGGGTTGCGGTGGGGTAATCGGAGGGGTGGCCTTGATCGCGGCGCCAGACTCGACGGCCTCGACTTGGCTCTCCTCCTCCTCCAGCTCCAGGCTGCCCTGGGATTGCTGGTTCTTGAGATCCTGCAGCACGCCCACGCCATGGACCAGGATCTGGTCGGGCTTGGCCAGCTGCTTGAGCACGGTCAGGCAGGAGCTGGCCTGCACCGGATCCAGCGGCCCCTGCATGGGGAGGCGGGAAACGATGTCGGTCAGCGACGCGGCTGCCGGCTGCACGCGCGGATCGAGGAACGCGAAGGCCTTGAGCTTGGCGACCAGGCGTCGGATGGCCTCGGCCACCGACTGGCGGAGCCTCGCCTTGCCTTCCACGCGCCCGATCAGGGCGGTGGCCTCGTCGCCGATGCCTTGCAACAGGCTCGGCAACGCCTGGCTCGTCATCTCCTCGTACAACTTGGAGGCCTCGCTGTCCGGACGCGCCGGGTCAGGAGGTGCGAGCCGGAAGATCGCCACGCCGAAGCGGCAGCGACCGCGCACTGCCGATTCCGACAGCCTTGCGCTGGCCAGCATGCCGGCCCACGCAGGGAAGCGCTTCTCCTGCTCGAGGTAGTGGTCGTCCAGGTGGAGGACCAGGTCATCAACGGCCTCCTCGAACGCCTTGCGGTATTCGGGGATGCGCGCGATGAAGGCCTCGGCCTGTCTGGCAGTGAGGGCCACGCCCGTGCCGACCAGACCCGTGAAGCCATCCTCCTTCAACGAACGCTCGATGTTCTTGCGCACGTTGTAGAGGGGACGAAGCGGCGCGGGGTCGATCAGCTGCTTGCGGCCATCGGATACCAGGCCCTTGGGCGGCAGTTGGCCGCTAACGGGCTTGAGATCGGAATCGCGCTGGATCTGGACCGTACCGGACCAGATTTCGATGCGCGGGGTGATGATGACCAGCTGTTCGGCCGGCACCATCGTCTGGGTGGTGTTGCTCATGATGTAGTCCTCGGGGTGCGCGCCCCACGAAGGAAGTGCGATGCCCGGTGCGCAACCGGACATGTGGAACTCCGGTCGGGACGGACTTCACCCTGGCGGGATGGAAGTCCATCCTCGACAGGAAGGGATGACAGAGCTGTTCGCCCTCTGCTGGCGTGCGACAGGCCCGAAGGCGCGCCGCGAAAAAGGGGTTCTGCACTGGGCGGGCGCTTGGCCTGTCCAGTGGAGAGCCCCCTCGGAAGGGGGCTGGGGCGGAGGAAGGATCCTCCGCCCCGTCGGGTTACATCGCCATCCGGAAGGCCCCTTTGCGGGGCTGCGTCTCGGACCAGCGAAACTGCTTGACCAACACGCCCAGCTCCAACAGGAGTTCGGTCTGCCTGGGCGTGAAGACCGCTGCGCGTTCGCGCACGAATCGACTTGCGTCGAGGCTTTCGTTGGCATCGTCCGTCGCGATCTGAAGATCACTCCGGCCAAGGGCAAGCAAGAACCCCAGCGGGATGACCGCATCGCTGCGCGGCATCACGGTGCTCAAGCGAATGCTTCCCTCCGAAACACCAATGCCCTTGCGAATCACGACGTTGTGAATGCGCAAGTCGACCACCGATGAATTCGGACGCGAACCGCCGGGCGCTTCGGAAACCTCGAAGGCGTCCAACAGCCGGGCGTTCAGTTCTTGCCATCGGGTAAGTCTCACGACGTGCGTGACATGGAGCAGGTCCAGGCCGTGCTCGCTTCCAGCGGCATCGGGCTGGTAGCCCTCGGAGAGCTTGCGAACGACCAGGTCCTGGACGAACGCTTCCGTCGACGTACCCACCATGGTTCGCGGATAGGCCGTGGTCTTGGCTTTCCTCGGGGACGATCCGCGGCCGCCTATTCGGCGAGTGCGTTCCTCCACCGTGCCATCTTCAAGTGCCTCGATCACGCACTCGACCGGCCCGGTCGCCGTGTTGTTGATCAGGCGTACCTTCATGCCGCCTCCACGTGTTCGACCACGATGTCGAACGCGATGTCGAGCAGGTGCTCGACGGTGGCGCGCTCGTCGTCGGGGAGACCGGCAGTGAACACCGGCCCCAGGGCGTACTTGGGCACGTTGACCTGGCGGTTCTCGAGGTAGGCGAAGGTCTCGGCGAGGTTGAGCCAGTCGAGCAGGTTGCGGCGACTGAACTCCAGTCCCACGCGACGGATGCCGAGCGTGGTGAAGCGCAAGCCGCTGGAGAGCGGATTGCTGGCGGCGCGCACCATGGTGACGAACCAGGCGTACTTCTTGGCCATGTCCGCGGGGATCTGCGGAAAGTGCGACATGATGAAGTCGGTTTCCTGTTCTTCATTCGGATAGCCGAACTGGAACTTGAAGAAACGGTTCAGCACCGACACGTTCTGCGACCTTGCGCCGGCGTAGGCGCCGGTGCGGTCCTCCGTAAAGGAGGAATTGCAGGTCGCAAAGACCATGAAGCCGCGGCGCGCCTCGATCGTTTCACCCGTTTCCGGGATCACGATCTTGCCGGTGTCGATGATCTCGTTGAGCGCGACCAGTTGCCCGGGACGCGCCATGTCGATCTCGTTGATGATGACGGGGTAGCCTCCCTTCGCCGCCAGCTGGATTGCCGCGGGCGTGAAGAAGATGTCCCCGCCAACCAGCTCGCGGGTGTAGATGGCATCGACCGCATCCATGTCCGGCCGCCAGGTGATCTCGACGGCGGGGATGCCCTGTCGCGCCAGCCGCTCGCGAAGGTAGGTGGTCTTGCCGGCGCCCGTGGGACCCATGAGCAGGATGCCGCGCCGCGGCTCGTGCTCATCGCGCAGCCACTCGCGATTGATGGTCGCGGTGATCAGGCGATCGAGGTCGAGGTTGTCGAAGACGAACCTCGGATTGCAGCGGGCCAGGTGCGGATGGTCCTTGGTGCCCAGGTAACAGGCGGCCTGGTTGCCGGTGAACTGGCTACCGAGGCCAATCTCCCCGAGGTCACCGATCGCGACCTGGTAGCCACGGTTCTCCTGGTTGGCGAGCGCGACCGGGTGATCGGCGTCGACGCTGGAGGGATCCCAAGAGAGGGAACCCAGATGGTGGTTGTACGACATGCTTGGCTCCTGGGTGAAAGGAGAAAGCATCCCCGGCGGGGATGCTTTCCCGCGAGGGTCAGGCGGCGTCGAGCTGCAGGGTGCGCGCTTCGACGGCCTTGAGGTCGTTGCCGGCCAAGGCCGGAATGTGGATTTCGTCTCGCGCCTGCTCGGCCTGGAAGCCCAGGGCCTGGCAGCAGGTGGAGAAGCTCATCGGTCCCTCGCCGTCGCTCATGACCCAGGCAATGGCATCGAGGTTGCCGTGCTCGGCTTCCACGATCCCCTTGCGCAGGAGGGCGGCGTGCGGGAGATCGGAACCGCACAGGGTGCGAACCCAGCGCTTGATGCGGTTGCGCATCTCGTCGGGGTCCAGCGGCGCGGGGCCGTCTTCGTCTTCGTGCAACGCGCAGCAGGTCTCGAAGGCGAACGGATCGGTCGAATCAGTCCGATCGATCCAGGCCATGATCTCGGCTGCGCGGATGGAGCCCTTGACCTCCAGGTAGTGACGCAGTTGATCGAGCGTCTCCGTCAGCAGGAAGCTGTGGAGCCTGCGCACTTCACTGGTGCCCCACTCGAACGCATTGCCGGCCTTTTCCGGCTTGGCATGCGGTCGATAGGCGATCTTGCGGGGGGTGGCGCGCTGCGACATCCGCAGCTTGTACTGCAGACCCTTGGGCTTGAGACCCTTGGGCTTCCTCCGGGTCTTCTTCTGCGGGGGACGGCGCAGCGGCCGATAGTTGGCGATCTCCTCCGCGGATGTCGCATCGAAGAGGAGGAGCTGGAGAACGCTGGGACGAACCGTCCCAGCGGGACGCGCGGAATGCGCCCGACAGGCATGGGAATTCATGGGGGGCCTCTCTCAGGATGAGATCGAGAGGAGCCCCATGACGGGACTCACGTCCCGATCGGGTGTGTTGGCTGACTGTGACCCTCAGCCTGGGCTTTCCCTGCCGGTGGCAGGCGGAAATCGGGTCGCACCGAGAGAGAGGCCCGTTGCGACGGCATAGACATAGCACAGCACGCGAGGCCCGACAAGGCCGGCGGCTTTCCGGAGCGGCCGCGCAGCAGCAGCGACTCGGGAAAGCCGCGCCTCCCCGAAGGGAGGCGCGTAGCATCGGGAGCCACCACGGTCCTGGGAACCGGTGTGGCTCGTTACCAGCACGCAGCGCAGTAGCGCGCTCCGTACGGGATGAGATCGCCGCAGCCGCAGCACGGGGCCATGCGGTTGGGGCAGTCCGGTTCGTGCGTGGGCTGACCTTGGATGTCCACAACCGTGCAGCAACTGCACGCAGCACAAATCCGATCCGTGATGGGCGTGCGGCGGGACGCATCGAATCCTTGCAAGTGAAGGCGTTCGAGGGTCACAGGAGTGCTCCCTGCCTCTCGTGGACGTCCTGCGCCTGGCCTAGCCGCGCCCTGCGGATCTGGCCGGGGTAGCGCCGGCGGCGGAGTTCATCGAGTCGGTCGAGATCGATTTCGTGGAAGCCGTGGCGGGCAAGGTAGACACCGTGTCGGTACGGCGGCTGGAACTGCGACAGCCAGAACAGCTGCGCAATGCCGGCGTCCGTGCGGGACGAGGAAAGCGCGACTCGATTGTGGTGGGTCACACCCTGAAGAAGCCGGTCGAGATAGGCATCGCACGTGTTCCTTGCGAGGCATTCCACGTCCAAATCGAGCGTCAGCGACGCGACTTCGTTCACGTCCTGAAGCAGCAGCGCCTTCTCCAGCGTGTTGCGATAGCGCGTGATGTACTGCGCCATCGTTGTCTCCCGGGCACGCGTCTCGATGCAGGTAGTGCCGCGCCTGACATTGGTGGATGCGATCAGTTCGACTTCGGCCATCACCTGTTCCGCCGTGCCCGCGCCGGCAAGATGCCACCGCCGAGCAACGGCGCCCCTGCCGAATCCATTGACAGGGTCCTTGATGACATTGCTGTCGCCGCCCTCGCAGAAGACGAGGTAGCGCAGATCGGAGTTGCGGAACGCGGGCACTTCGTGCCGAAGCAGGGTCCCTTGGTACTCCTTCGGATCCAGCGCGATGGCCAGATGCCGAAACTCGAGGAAAGAAGACATGGCATTGTCCTTGTCGTGGTGTCCCGCGCCGGCGCCCGAGGCCGTGTCGGCTTCGGCACCGTGGGCGCGGGGTGCGGGGTCAGGCCTCGCCAGCGGCCTGCGCCGCGAGGCGGTACAGGTCGGGGGCGGTGGCGCGCACGCGCGGATTGGCGTCGAGGATCTGCACCATCCTGCGGGCCAGACGGATGTCCTGGGCCACGAGGTCGAGCAGGTCGTCGATGGCCTGGCGCTGTTCGGGCTCCTCGCCCAGGATCAACAACACCAGGTCGTTCAACATCCGCGTGGTGAACACGCGAAGGTCGAACAATTCATCCTGCATTTCCTCCCGGCGCCGCCGGCGGCGTGCGTGGTGAGGCACCACGAGGCGCGTTTCCGGCGCCCGGGGCTGGTTGGTCTGCATGGAAAGGGTCCTTTGCACGCGGCACTGCCGCGCGCGAAAGGTGCGTACACGAGAGGATCGGCCTTTGCAGCGGTCGATGGCCTGCTATCGTGTACGCACGTGGGGAATGGACGGAGAGGCAGATGAAAGAGAAACCCGCACTCACCGTGATGGAAGGCAATCGATCCGGCCTTTGGCGCTCCGTGATCGATGACCTGCTGCACCTGCGTTCCCCGAGCGCACGAAGGACCTTGTCGGTCCTTGCGCGCCGGGGAGACCTGAAGGCGGTTGCGCCTTCTACCGCGACTGGTGGCGGCGAAGAATCGCCTCCACTTCCGCCCGGGCCTGAATCTCTTCCCGGGTCGCCCTCAGAAGCCAGTTGAGGTCCCGGATTTCCTCCGGTACCGGCGCACTGGATTCCCTGGCGATTTCAAGCGCGTATTCGAGATCCGCCAGTTCCTGCTGGAGCTGGCGGGCAGAGGCTGTTTCGAGCAGCCGATAGAAGTCACGGCGCTGTTCGCGATCCAACATGAGGATGTCTCCTGTCGGGGAACGAACGCGCCCGTGGGGGACGTTGCGTCCCCTTTGGGGTAGTGCCCGCGAGACGGGCAAGTGGGTTGCTGGCTGTGACCCCCAGCGTGGGCTTTGCACGCATCGCGTGCCAAACCCGGCTTCCCATGGCCACGAGCATGCGGACATGGGAGGCGGTGCTTGCCGGGGAGAGGCGCCGGATGGCACCTCTCCCCGATTCATCATTCCACCTTGGCCTTCGCGCGCTCGAACATCGCACGGCGAAGGAACTCGCGCTCGATGGACCGCGATGCGGCCATCGCCTCGTCCTGCACGTCGACCAGATGGCAGATGCCCTTCCCCTGCAGGAACTCCAGGCATTCGTCGACCGCCCTGCGGGTCTGGATCAGTGCATCCTCGTCGAGCTGCTTGAGGTTGTTGATGAAGTCACTTGACTCACTCATGGCTCTTCCTCGAAACGGAGAGCCCACCCATCGAGGGCGGACCCTCGATGGGTGAATGCGTCGGTTTCGATCAGCGAGCGTCGCTGTCGCCGGCCGAGCGCTGGCAGGCCTGGATGGCGGCTTCTTCCAGGAGCCGGTCGGCTCCGGGATCGAAATCCCCAAACAGGTCATCGTGTTCGCCGACATCAAAAATCGGCAGTTGCTTCTGGTGGCTCATCTCGCCCTCCCGGGTACGAGGTTCCATGCAGCGGCATGGAACCGTCTGCATGAACCGACGTCGTGTATCGACGTCGGGAGTCGAGCGCGGCAGTGCCGGCGCCCGGAATACTGCGCAGCATGAGCATGCTGCGGAGATGAAACGCACTACCTCCCGGCGGGAAACCCGCGTCAGGCCAAGGTGCATGCCTTTCATCGATGCCAACGCGGCGCGCGATCCCGGATGGGATGGGCGCGAAGGCATTCTCACGTGAAGGAAGCGGCCCATTACGGCGGCGCTTGGATCCGATCACATGGCCAGGGGTGCTGGACTTGATGCCAGGGCAAGGTGCCCTGGTGGACGCCGTGGCGTCGCTCGGTGAACTGCCTCGGGGGCAGGTACGGCCTCGGTTTTGAGAGCGGGCCTCGTCGCTCTTGGGTGCCGGCGTATGAAACGCTGGCAGGTTGCGCGGGTGTGCCAAGCGCGATGCGCACGGCAGGAAATTCGGTTGGGCTGCAGGGTCGGCGCCGGCACTACGCCGGCGCCCTGCGATGCCCCGCATTACAGGCAGGCCACGAGGTCACCCTGTCGGATGTAGCCCTGCTGGCGCGCCCAGGAAGCGACGCTCTCGGCCTCGAGAAGGTCCGACGATTCGTTGCCGATCTCAGCCGGCACCTGGATCGTGCGGCCCGATTCGGTATCGAGTGCATGTCGCGAGGGGTCATAGACATGGATGTGCATGGTTCACTCTCCGTACGGGGACCAGGTTCCCCATCAAGCCGTCTCGCTCTCGAAACGGCTTGATGGGAAACCTGGGCGCACGAAGTCACCGCTGCGGAACCGGCTCCCGCGGGAGCCGGTTCCAGGCACTCATTGGCAACGCCAGAAAACGCGTTCTTCGGGAAGGTCGGACAGCACCTGCCGAAGAGCCGAGTCATCCTGGTATCTGGGGTCCGATCGAAGATCGGAAGGTGCCACTGGCGTGCATTGCAAGGGCCTGGGGAATTCGTCATGCAGGGTGGAGGAGTCCACCACTACCGCCTGAATGCCCAGCACCATTGCGGCGCCAAGGACCATACCCCCAGCCGCAGCGGCTGTGAGGACAGTGATGCGCTTCATCGTGTTCTCCAGTACAGGTGGAGGAACCCGAGGCACGCACGAACCCCGAAGGGCATGGCGCCCTCGGGGGGAAGGATGACGAGACGCTCGCAAGGGAGCGGCACGTCGAAGGATTCGAGCAGGCGTCGCCGGTCAAGGCGCGCTTCGCGCATGCGCGAGATGAAGCCTGCTAGCGATCGGACACGCGTGAACCTGCCTCCGGCGACGAAACCTGGCGTCGCGTCGGGAGGAAGGAGCCGGTGGCGGATCGAATCGAATACGGCCGGTCCCTGGGGGACGGCGGCATTCGAGGAGGAGCATGCAACGGAGCTCCGTGCGCAAGCGCAACGGGTCGGCGGGAGCATGGCCAACTGGCAGGAGTGCCAATCGGACGGGACGTCGCGCGGGGCGACTGGGACGTGAGCACCAGGGCTCTGGAATGACCTGTCTCGGGGGACAGGAACGGCCGTGTTTAGAGAACGGGCCTCGTCGCTCTATCCGAGGATCGCCATGCAGGCATGGGGATCACTCGGCAGTTGTCGGGGAAGCTATCGCGACCGCGCCGCGCCGTCAAGGGGAGGTGGGTGTGGGGCGCGATCGCTCAACAACCAAGATTGCGACGTCGCACCTACCACGCGGGCGCGATCGCTCAACCTGCCGCGCCGGTGGTGCAGGTCTGGCAGCTACTGGTCGCACCTACCACGCGGGCGCGATCGCTCTACGACAGGCAATGGTGTTCCCGCCCTGTCTTGAATCCGTCGCACCTACCACGCGGGCGCGATCGCTCAACGTGATCAACCCCCAGGCATTTCGCAAGCGCCTGAAGTCGCACCTACCACGCGGGCGCGATCGCTCAACGAAGTTCGGCCCCGATGCGCGAAAGCTCGGACTTGTCGCACCTACCACGCGGGCGCGATCGCTCAACCTGTACTTCGGTTACGCCCAGTACGAGGAATGGGAGTCGCACCTACCACGCGGGCGCGATCGCTCAACCCGAGCCGGAGTACACAAGCGTCAAACTCAGCGGAGTCGCACCTACCACGCGGGCGCGATCGCTCAACGGGGCCATCCTAACACGTTGGAACCATTGCATCTTGCCACCTGTTTTCGCGAACCGGTGCGAAAAGCTGATCCTCGCCCCAGCGAACGCCGACATCCTGGAGAAACCCACTTCCCCATCAAGTGCTTGCGAGGGCGCGAGCCGGCCGGCCGTGGCCCAAGAGCTTGCGGTTCGCAGCGCATGCGTGAAGGGGCGGCATGCCCTCCCGTCCGGAAACCGGGGCCAAATGGCTTGCGTTTCGACCCTTTCAGTCGGCCGGGGCGGCCGGAGAATGAAGCTCCCAACCGGAGAAGGTGATCGTCATGGCTGCACTTGCGACCGAGGTCGAACGCGACAACCCGAAACCCACCAGCGGCGCCACGATGTCCGAGGTCCGCGCCGAACGCACCGCGGCGCGCAACAAGAGGCGCCTCGCTGAAGCGGAATGGCGCCCTGCCTTCAGCGTCGCCTACCGCGAGGTCAAGCTCGCGCTCCGCAGCAATCAAGCCCAGCGCGCTTTCCACCTCGGTCTGGTCCACGCCCAGCGATCGCTGTATTTCCTCTATCACACGCTGAACACGCATGGTGGCGAGAAAGCCGTTGATGCGGCGGAAAAGATCATCCACAAACGCCTTGAGGACATTCACACGCGCTTTGATACCGAACTCAAGCGCCTGAAGGCGGCGGTCGAGGTCATTGCGCCGGACGGCGTGGACGGTTACACCGACCCGAAGGAATTCGTGGTGCAGATGTTCACACCGGAAGCGAGTCGGTTTGGCAATCTCCTGTCGATGTACGACGACATCGTGTCGCTTGCCGACACCCTTCGTTTCGCGGGCCGCAACCGCAAGGAAATCGCCGAGGTCGTTCAGGGCCATCGCAACGCGCTGGTGCGGTTCTCCCGGGAGTTGCACATCCTGCACATGCAGGCGCGCAACATGGCGCGCCGTGCGGATCGGGAAGAGGAAGCGCGCCGCTCGGCTCGCATCGAGAACGCGCGCAACGACGGTGATTCCGAGTCCGTGACCGCGCCGAGTGAATCCGAGGTCGATGCAGCGGCGGCCGAGGTCGTGTCCGCCGAAGAAGCCACGCCGCCGAAGGCAAAGCGCTCCATGAAAAAGGATGAGGCGGCGGCTGCCGAGGCCTGATGCTCAACGATGCGCAGCAGCAGGCCGTCGTGACCCGGGGCAACCTGGTCATCACGGCCTGCCCTGGGTCCGGAAAGACCACGGTCCTGGTTCACCGGGCGCAGCGGATCCTCGAAAGCGATCCGCGCGCCCATCTTGTCGGTGTCACCTTCAGCGCCAAGGCTGCGGCTGAGCTCGATTCCCGCATCCGCGCGAAGATGCCCGGTGCCGGTCGCCGACTGACCTGCGGCACCTTCCATTCCCTGTGCAAACGGCAGCTCGAGGCCCGCGGCAAGAAGCTCAATCTCATTACCGGCTTGCGCCAACTGGATCTGGCTCGACACGCCTACAAGGACGTTGCTGCAGGCCTACCGGAAGGACCATCCTTCGACGAGGCCCTTGCCTACATCGAAGCAACGAAGGCAACTGTCGATCCCATACATGCGCCCAGTGATGCACTCAAGACCGAGGTCTATCACCGCTACCAGGAACTGCTCTCGCAAATGGGAGCAAACGACTTCGCGGACCTGCTCTTGCTGGCGGTGCAAGGCATGCAGGATGGCTCGATCAAACCCTACCCTGTCCAGTACATGCTGGTGGACGAGTTCCAGGATACCGATGCCGTGCAGTTACAGTGGGTCAAGGCCCACCTGCTCTCGGGTGTCGAAGTTTCAGTAGTCGGCGACGACGACCAGTCGATATTCGGGTGGCGTTCCGCGGCCGGGTATGCCGGAATAGAAGACTTTCGCCTTCACGCGAAGGCGCAGCTCATCACTCTGGACACGACCTACCGCTGCGCCCAGCAGATCATGGTGCCGGCAGCGCGACTGATCGCGCACAACCTCGAACGCATCCCCAAATCCCTGCGCACGAAGAACACGCGCGGCGGCGTCGCGGCCGTGCGGCGCTATGGAAGTCGCGAAGACGAGTTCGATGCGATCTTGGAGGCTGTGGCCTCTTCCCCGAACCCGGCCGACTGGGCCGTGCTCGCGCGCACGAACGCGCAGCTGGAGGCCCTTGAGGGCCACATGTCGCAGGCCGTGCCGGTAGTGCGCAGCGGCGGCACATCGTTCTGGGACTTGCGCGGGCCGGCGCTGTTCCTCTCCTTGTGCCGCAGCCTGGCCCTTGGCGAGATGGTGGGCATTGACGAGGCACTGCGGCGTTCGGGTGTTGGCGAGGAGGAGATCGAGCGCATCCATGTGCAATGCCGCAGCAAGGAGGCCGGCGCGGCACGACGATTTGCCTTCGCCGAAGCAAGGCCCAGGACGAGCCATCCCGTCGGTCGCCTCCAGGATTACCTGCAGCGGTGGATGCGCACTTCCACAGCCAGGGACGCGGACCTGACACCGACGCTGCTCGGGATCGCCCACTACATCAAGTCCCACGTCACGCTCTACAAGCGCCGCTCCGAATTGGATCGCGAAATGGATAACCGCCGGCTGGATCGGTGCGTGGACTCGCTCAAGAGAATCCCTGGCACACTGGTGCAGCGGCTCAACCTGATCAGCCAGACGCAAGAGAGCGCGCAAGATAACGCGGCGCGCCTCATGACACTGCATGCCTCGAAGGGGCTGGAGTTCGAGAATGTGTGGATTCTCGGCGCCGAGGAAGGAAACATCCCCTCCTCTGGCGGCGATCGCAGCGAGGAGCGGCGGCTCGCCTATGTCGGCATGACTCGGGCCAAGAGCCTGTTGATCCTCTCCTACGTCGTCAGCACCGATGCCGCGCCGTCGAGCTTCCTGGCAGAAGCCGGCCTGGCCTGATCGAATCGCCGGCGCGAAAACACGAAAGGGCCGCCCGATGGGCGGCCCTTTCACTGAATGCATCGGACGCACGCGGGCTCAGGCTTGCGCCATGCTTCCCGGCGAATCTTCCCGCGCTTGCGAGGAGGTGAGGAGGCGACGCATCGCGCGCTCCTCCCAGGCCTTGCGCACGTGCCAGCGCCGCATGCCGTCCGCGCCAGCAAGGCTGACGGGGCAACACGCAAGCGACCGCGCCCGGCGGAAGTGCTTGACCCAGTACCAGTGCGAGGTCCAGGCCTTCTCCAGCACGCGGCCTCCCCGATGTGGAACAGGGTGCGCGCCGCATTCGGTCATGATGCACACTCCTGCGAAGCGTCGGCATCCTGCGGGGCTTGTGAGTAGGCATCCTGAAGCCAGCGTGCCGCCGCTGCGGCGCCATCCGGCCACAAGGCCAGCGAGCCGTCCAGAAGACCCATGGCCACGTGCGTGCCGTAGGGTTCGGCGATCTCGTAGGCGAACACGCCATCGTCATACTGCGGCATTGCGTGCAGGAGGCACGCGAATTCCATGCAGTGCTCGACGAAGCCGATGTGTCCGTCCCACTTGGCGAGATCGGGCATGACGCCCCATTTCGCAGCGTTGTGTCTCCCACCGACAAGCGCGATCTGCACGCCGAAGGCGAAGTACGCGTCGTCGATCGGGTCCCGCCTGGCTTGCATGTGTTCCTGAAGGCACTGGACGAGTTCGAGCGCCGGGTGGCTGTGGTCAAGCCCGATCACAACGGGATTCGTGCCCGGGAAGTAGCGACGGCAATGCTCGATGACCGCGTGCGGAGTGATCGGCACCATGCTGGTGTTGTTCTCCTCGCCACACGTATTGCACGCGAGATTGTCCTGGGTCGAACCCAGCGTCCACTGCTGGATGGTCGCATCCCAGTATGCGGTAGCGTCCCGGGCGACATTGGCACTGCCGCACTTCATGCAGCACACGACAGAGGGTGAATCGGTCATGGGAACCTCCTTGGTTGGATGGCGGCGCGCCTTCGCCAGTTGGCGAGGGCGCGGTAGTCATCGGGAATGGATCGTCACCGTCGCCGGCGGAAGGCCGACGTGGTGAAGAGAAGGGCTGTCCGCGGACGCGGACAAAGGGAATGGCTGGCTATGACCCCCAGCGTGGGCGTTGCACGCAGCGCGTGCAGGAATCACGAAACGGTTCCGGCATGGAGCTGTCCATGCCGCAACTTTCTCGCAACAGGGTGCGGTGAGGCGCCAGGAAGAGTCCTGGCGCCTCACGCAACGGTTGGTGAAGCCTCGGGGTTCACGCGCGTGGCGTTACCCGCATGCGCTTGCTCCGCAGGCCCCACAGGTGCTGCAGCCCGATGCGGTGTAGACGGCGTAGGCGCCGCAATCCCCGCACAGGCCTCCTTTTGGCAGATCCTTCGCAGGCTCGGCCACCGTCTCGGCGACCTCGACCAGCGCCGGCGAGCCCTCAGCCTCCATCCCGAGCGCCCGGCAACGATGCAGGAGCAGCTCGGCAATGTAGGCCACGGTCGACGGGAAGAAGGCGGACTTCTCCTGGCCAGGAACCGGCGCCAGGAACGAGCCGTTGACCTCCTCCGTCGAACGCAGCTGCTGCAGCTTGCGAAAGACCCATTCGGCTTCCACCACCTGCAGATCCAGGCTCACGATCTTGCACAGGCCATCGAGCGAGCGCGGATAGCGACCCGCCAGCCACAGGCTCAACGGCCGGCGTTTGCCGGTCGGCAAGATGACTTCCTTCACGAACAGCGTGAAGTCATCGCCCGTGGACGGGTTTGCGATGTCGACATACCAGCTCAGTCCGCCATCGCCCGTGGTCTTGGGCTCGCGCCTGGACAGCAGGGCATCGAGGATCGGAGTGCCCTCCTTCGCCTCGAATGCACCCAGTTCCTCGCAGCGGTACAGCACCAGCCGCGCGAATGCGGCCACCTCGCTGGGGACGCGAACCAGCACGCCGTCCGGCATGGTCATGTCGAACGGTTCGCCCGGACACTCGGCCAGCGATTCCAGCTTGCGCCGGAGCCAGCCGCGGTCGGACGAGCGCATGTCCATCGACAGCGACCTCGCGATCGCCGTCAGGCCACGCGGTGCCTCGCCGATGGCCCACACCTCGAAGGGATGGGCCACGCCGTTCTGGATGTGCCCGATGACCACACCGAAGCGATGGTCCGGACTCTGGACCATGTAGGTCCACGCAGGGTTGCCGACTGCCAGACGCGGGCGCTTGGCCCAACGCAGACTGGCCGTCAGGGGCTTGGGGACGTCGACCAGGCGCAGGCGCCGGTCGGCATCGTCGCGGTAGGACGGCGAAACATCCGCCGTTGCCGCAGGGGCGTCCTCGGGCTTTACAACCGAGTAGCCTTTGATCTTCTTCGCAATCGCGATCATGTTGCTCTCCTGGGGAGGAGCCTGTGTCAGGCTCCTCCCGATGTGGACTCAGAGGCGTCCGTAGTACCCCTCGCTCAGGGCGTCGTAGAGGTTCGCGGCCGAATGGGTTTCCCCCTCGTACTCGATCTCCTCGTTGCCCTTTGCGCGCACCTGCGAACCATCCTCAAGCTCGAAGACGTATTCGGTGTTCGCCAGATCCTTCTCGCGCACCAGGACACCCTGGAACGCTTCGGGATTGAAGCGGAACGTGGTGCACCCCTTGAGCCCCTTGTCGGCGGCGTAGAGGTAGAGGTCGCTGAAGTCCTCGAAGGCGATGTCAGTGGGGACGTTGCAGGTCTTGGAAACCGACGCGTCGAGCCACTGTTGCGCCGCGGCCTGCACATCGATGTGCTGGTGCGGCGTGATGGTGTCGGCCGTCGAGAAACACGGCGGCAAGGTCTCGGGTGTCGCGTCCGGATCGACCAGCTCGCGGTATGCGAGGAGCTCGTAGCTCATCACATCCACCTTCTCCTTCGTCTTGCGACCCTCGCGGATCACGTTGCGGGAATACAGGTGGGCGAAGCTCGGCTCGATGCCGTTACTGGCGTTGTTGCCGAGCGAAAGCGCGATCGTGCCGGTCGGCGCGATGGAGGTGTGGTGCGTGAAGCGCGACCCATAGGTCTCGAGGTCGCGCACCAGGTCCGGTTCCACGCTCGCCAGCCGTTGCATGTAACGCGAGTATTTCGCGTGCAGCACTCGGCCCTGGATCGTGTCGCCTTCCTTCCAACCATCGCGAATCATCTCCGGCCGCTTGCGCAGCATCGATGCCGTGACGAGGAAGGTCTCCATCAGCAGCGGCGCGGGACCTTTCTCCCGCGCCAACAGGACGCCTTGGCGCCAGCCTTCCACGGCCATCGCACGCGTGACGCTTTCGGTGAACTGGAGCGATTCGGGCGAGCCGTAGGCGTGACCCAGCATGGCCAGGGTGGAGCCAAGCCCCAGATACCCCATGCCGTGCCGACGCTTGTTGAAGATCTCGCGTCGTTGCGCTTCCAACGGCAATCCGTTGATCTCCACCACGTTGTCCAGCATGCGCGTGAAGACGGCAACGACCTCGCCGAACCGCTCGAAGTCGAACCTCGCCTCGCTGGTGAACGGGTCGAGCACGAACCTCGTGAGGTTGATCGATCCGAGGTTGCAGGCGCCGTTCGGAGGCAGAACCTGCTCTCCGCATGGATTGCTGGCGATGAAGGTTTCGCACCACCAGTTGTTGTTCATGTCATTGGCCTCGTCGATCAGGAGGAAGCCGGGCTCGGCGTAGTCGTACGTCGAGGACATGACCAGGTTCCACAGCTTTCGCGCCGGAATGGTCTTGTAGACCTTGCAGGCGACCTCACCGCGATCGTTTACGGTGTAGTCGTCCTCGGTCACCGGCCAGTCGCGCCAGATGACCTGCGTCGGATCACTGAAATCGATCTCGCCCTTTTCCGATCCCATCACCGGGAAGACCAGCGGCCAGATCGCATCCTTGCGCACCGCATCGATGAAGCCCTTGGTGATGAGGAGCGAGAGGTTGAACTGACGCAAGCGTCCCGCCTCGCGCTTGGCTCGGATGAAGTCGGCGACGTCGGGATGGGCAATGTCGAACGTGCCCATCTGGGCGCCGCGACGGCCGCCGGCCGACGCAACCGTTGCGCAGACCTTGTCGAAGATATCCATGAACGACAACGGTCCCGATGTCGAGGCGCCCGCACCGGAAACGTACGCGCCACGCGGGCGAAGCGTCGAGAAGCAGTAGCCGATTCCGGCGCCGCTCTTGAGCGTGATGCCGGCGTCTACCGCCCGCTCGAGAATGGACTGCATCGAATCGTGCAGGTTCTCCGAAACGGTGCAGTTGATCGTCGTGGTCTTGGCCTTGTGCTGGCTCGCGCCGGCATTGGACAGGATCCGGCCGGCCGGCACGGCGCCCTGGCGCAGCGCCCACAGGAACCGCTCGTTCCAGTGTTCGCGTACGTCGGGGTTCTCGACCGATGCAAGGGCCGTTGCGACCCGCTGCAAGGTGTTGTCGACGGTGTGGTCAATGACCTCGCCCGTCTTGGTCTTGAGTCGGTACTTCTTGTCCCAGATGTCCCAGGACGCCGGCTGCAAGGGCAGCTCGGTGACCACCGCGGACGTGTGTGCCTCGGTGGTCTTGCTTGCTTCAAGCATGATCTCGTCTCCTTCAACAGCCCCGACCACCGGGGCTTTCCCAAGCCCCCGGGTGCGAGGGCTTCGGAAGGCCCAAGTGATTGGCCGATTGCGTGAATCGTCGACGAGAGTTCCCCACCGTGAGGTAGGGAAACCTCACGACGTGGGTGGGGTGGTTTCGGCCTGGAGGCCGGAACAACCGCTTGCGCGGTGTGCAGAACAAGCCGGCATGCAACGCGAAGGGCGGGAAGCGCCACGCGTGGCTGGATATGCCGACGGGAGGAATCCGAGCGACCCCGAAGGCGCGCGTCGGTCTTGCAGGAGCGGCTGGCAGCCGCCGGTACAGCGACCTGTCTGCGGGGACAGGAACGGCCTCGTTTATCGAGCGGGCCTCGTCGCTCAGATCCAGAGGGCCGTGCGATGCACGGGCTTGCCTGGAGGATCGCCTTGGAAGCTAGCGCGTTGCCGGGGCGACGTCAAGCCGATGCGCCTGCTTGGTCGCGAACAGGCCCGGCTGGCCCAGGCGTTTTGCAGCAACTCGGCCAGCACCCAGTGCGGCCCGCGACGGCGCATCAGCTTGGCAAGGCCTTCCTTGTCCACTCGGAACCATCCTTGCGGACGTGCGGAATTCGTGCGCGGCGTCGAGGTGCCGGTTTCGATTGCATCCACCAATGGAGCCTCCACTTTCATTCAATTGGCCGCGTGCGCGGTTCATTCGAGGGCCATTGACCGACGAGAATCGGGTCGATCTCCTCCCCGAACGCTCGCGCGAGCTTGCGAACCATCTCAGCCAGCCTCGCGTAATCGTCCGGAAGTTCCCGCGGCAGCAGTTTGCGTGGGAAGCGCCAGGCGCTGTTCAGCAGTTGGCACTTCACGACGCGCGATCCGATGGAAATAGCCAGTACGCCGACCAGCTGCCCTTGCGCCAGCGGGGGCACGAACCATGCTCGGTTACTCATCACCCCACCTTTCACTGATACGCGCCAAAGCAAAGCAGGCTGCCATTTCAGTAGTACCCCTTCCGATCCAGCACGCTCTCGCTGGCCCATTCGCTGATGAAAAGGTTCAGCGCCTCGGCAAACGCCTCCGGCACGTAGAGTTTCATTTCGCGGTGGAACATCACCGCCTCGAAATCGCGCCCGATTGCAATCCGCTCGCGGGACCGATATTCCATGCCGGACCAAAGGAACGTGTTCAGCCCTGACATCCATTTCGCGCAGATCTCGGCGTTCTCGGGCTGCGTCAGCATGACCTCCAGCGCCTTGCTGGTCGATTGCCCCCACCCGCTTTCCAACCGTTTGTTGCCGCGCGTGACGTAGGCGTCACCGGGATAGATGGCGTGCACCAGTTCCACCTTTCCGCGAACAAGCCTCGGCGCGGCGCCGCGGTACAGGTCAAACCTGCGCACCAGCGTGTTCGCGGCGTCATTGCACTGCTGCTTGCGCCAGGCCTCGGGCTGGTACTTCTCGAAGATGCGATCGAGCGCCCACGAGGCGTTGAAACCCTCCCACCACTCCCGATCGCTCCGCGTGTGGCGGTTGTAGCGGTCCTTGGCGGTCGAGTAGTCGAACTCCAGCGAGTTGGTCGTGATGGGAAAGTCCACGCCGGGAACCGCCAGTTCAAAGCGGGCGCGTTGGACCAGCACTTCGACCAGGTTGGATGCCAGCGTTTGATAGATCGACGACCCGCGGTAGCTGGACAGCATGTCGTGAAACAAACCTTTCGCACCGCAACGCGGATCGGTGCCATCCCCCAGGAACGTCGGGATCGCATCGAAGGCATCGAAGGCCTGCACCAAGGCCGCGTCCAGTTCGCCGGCCAGCGATACCAGCTGCTGACGGGGTTCGGACTGGCCTGTCGCCTGCGGGCCGCAGCCGTCGGTTTCGCACGTGGAGGGGTGTTCCTGCATGGGATCCCCG